>OHBM01001323.1_pt1 | contig 18319 bp, 9 predicted proteins | sample 1577251 | NCBI WGS metagenome assembly OHBM01 (sample SAMEA3541557, study PRJEB24748) | human gut metagenome | biome: human gut; feature: human-associated habitat; material: faeces | place: China | collected 2012 | reverse complement strand
CGTGAGGTCCTGGATTTTGTGGAGTGGGCTGAATATCTCAAGTCGCTTTCGTACGTGCAAGGCGACAAGATCGGCGTTGAGGGCTTCTCTTTTGGTGGCACGATGACGGCTCTTCTGGTGATGAATCATCCGGACGCTTTCCATTACGGAATCGCCGGCGGAGGAGTCTATGACTGGGCGCTTTACGACACTCACTACACGGAAAGGTTTATGGACACTCCGGCCAATAACCCGGAGGGGTACGCTTCGACCAAGGTTGTCGCCAGCGCGGCCAACTATCCTGTCACGGAGAAGAACTACGACGGGTCGGTGATGCTCAAACTCACGCACGGGACGGGGGACGATAACGTGCATTTCCAGAACACGTTGCTATTGGTGGATGCTCTTCAGAAGGCTGGCAAGAAGTTTGAATTGATGATCTATCCGGATGGGATGCACGGGTACCGTGGCTACCAGGGGAAACATTTTTCTGAGGCCAATAGGGCGTTCTGGCTCAAGTACTTGAAAGAGGAGTAGGGACGTTGGGGCACTGAGCCTGTCGAAGTGACATCCCGAACGAAGTAATACCCATAATATGAAGAGAAATATTCAAAGAATAGCATTATCCATCGCCTTGGCGGCGGCCGCATTTCCCTTCTGCGCCGCCCAGGAGGTGACCCGCAGCGCCCAAATCCCAGGCCTAAGGCCCTACAAAGTGGATTTGGAATATATGCCCCGCGCCGAGAAAGACTCAGTGCGTATGGTCGCCGAACTTTGGAAAGGCTATGTCGAGTCGTTCACTTCCTCTTCGGTGGACGAGGCCCGCCGGCGTTCCTTCTGGGTGGACGGCTCACCTGACTACCTTCAGGAATTCGATGACGGCAACCTCCTCTACGCCTCTTTCCGCGAGAACAGGATTCTTGACATCCGGAAACTCGGCGGCGGCACCTACGAATTGATCGCGGCCACGTTCAGCAAACTTCCGGGCGAGGAATATGACAACTGGGTGGAAGCTGTCCTCCGCGTCTGTGTCAAGGCTGTGGCATCAGGCAATGGTGGTAAAAACAATCCTTTCCGGCTGTGTAACTGGCTAGACGCGGAATTCCCGTCTTTGACGAAAACCATATTCAAGGGCATTGAATATTATTGCGTTCCAGGTTGCGGAGTGCCTAAAAAGGCCGCCTCCGGATTGGCTACATTTGTCACAAGGTTCATCAATGAATATGCTCCTGAGTTTCAAGGCCCTTTGCGTTATGTGGTGGCTCCGTCTGTGGATCAGTGCGAGCGTCTGTCAGGAATCTTGTTCAACGCATATTCCAATCCTTTGATGAGTTCCGCATCTGGAAAAAACTCTGACAGAGCGTTCTACGGCCGGACTTTTGGTTCGGACATCGTCCTCTCGAACTATTGGGATGACAGGCACGATGTGGCCCTTCTGCTCATCAAATCCTCTTGGCCAAAGGCCCTGCTGATGGTTCAGGAAGGCGTCGCCGCTTATTATGGCGGTTATATGGACCTTTCATATTCAGACATCAAGGCCTCGCTCCGCCGCTATCTTGCGTCCAAGAAGGATCTGGACCTTTCAAATGATGACAATTTCTATGACCTTTCGATTCCGGTCTCAGGAGAGGACGGTGTGACTGCCGCGGTTGTTCCTTTGGAAGGTATTATTGGTGCGGCCATTGTGGAATATACCATTGTCCAGCAAGGCCGTTCCAAGGTCAAGAATCTCCTTGGATGCCAAAACTATTCCGACATATTCAAAGTCCTTGGCATCCCTTCCGCCGACATCAACGACTTCATCCGCGGGATACTTTAGTTCTAACAGGCTCAGTGACCGGACGGCTCCGTGACAATCAGGTAGTTGTCTTCGTTATAGGGTGTTTCGATACGGACTCCGAAGATGTGCGCGTCATCGCCTGACTTGACTTTCAGGCGGGTGCGGAGTTCATCGCTGGACATCGGGATGTTCTTAGCGGAAACTTCTGAATGCGGGTAGCGCTTTCCGACATCCTTCATCGAAGACTTGTTGAGAGGAAGGATCTCCTTTACATAAAAGACTTTGCCGAAATCTTTAAGCGGTGCCGTACGTTGCTCTGATTCGCTGTCGGACAGCGGCTCACTGATTGTGTAAAGATGCGTGAACCGAGCCAGCTTGACAAGCCCGAACCTTTCGCAGATGGCGTTGGACACCCCCGCCTTTGTCAGCGATTTTCCCGGCTCGAAGATAATCCTTGCGAAGGTCGAATCCGGATAACCGGCTTTAGCCTTGGTGATTTCCTCTGGCTTGAATGTCAGCGTCTTGCCATCTTCCCGACAGGTCAATGAATATCCTTCATTCCATTCCCCGTCCAACAGAATCAGCAGCTCCTTGCATTCTCCGCCGCTGGCCACCACGTGAACCTCACGCACCCACTGCCCGTTCCACCCTTTCCCGGAAGCCTTTTCAAGATATTCCTCATAAGTCCTGTCCAGCCTCTCAACAGCCATCGTGATGTCAGCCATAGGGGAGAGTTTAAGGAGTACGAACCTGCTGATTCCGAACAGTTCCGGCAGAATCTTCAGCACATCAGGCGAGCAATCTTCCAACAGAAACACCTTCTTCCCGGCGGAGTCCCTTCTCGCGGGATCAAGGAATATGACATCCGGTCTGAAGTCTCCGAAGATGTCCTTGAGCGAGTCTGATGTTGCCTCCGAATTTTTTATGAATATATTCGTGACTCCCAGTGCCTTGAAATTGTGTCTTGCTGCCGCAGCAAGCGCCGGATTCATCTCATTGTAAAGCACTTCCTCCGCCACTTCGCTGAACGCCCACGAGTCCACTCCCAGTCCTCCCGTCAGGTCGGCGATTCTGCCGGTCTTTCTGGTTCCGATGGTCACTTCGGCAGGCTCAGTGACCATTTTATTTTCGGTCGCTGAGCCTGTGGTTCGACAAGGGTCACCAACCATCGAAGCGACTGTCCCAACATATTCATTGAAGATTCTTTGAACAATCGAAGCCTTGTACCGCGCCGTGTCCGATGAGCTGCACTGCTCCGCGCAAAGCGATGAAGGATAGACCAGCCCCGTGCACGCCACCCATTCCGGCAGTTTCTTCCGCAGCCTCCTCCGCCCTTCAATTGTGTTGACAGCCAATGATTTCGCATCCAACTCCGCCAGCTCCGCATCCTCAGGCACAGGCCACTCCTTGCACGCCATCACCAGCCGCACCGTGTCCGCGTTCCCGTTCTCAACTATGAATTTCTCGAAACTGTCCATATCTGACGCAAAAATAGACAAATATTGCCAAATAATTTGAGTAAATTTGTAATCAGTATGGTTTGATGGTCAGGCCGTACGGCAACAAGACAAGATAATAAAACGAGAATATTATGGCACAGGATTACAACGAGAACGCCAGGAAATGGCTGGAAGGGGATTTCGATCAGGAAACCAAGATGAAGGTGATCGAGCTGCGGAACAATGATCCGGCGGGGTTCGAGGACGCATTCTACAAGACTTTGGAGTTTGGCACCGGTGGCCTCAGGGGCATTATGGGAGTCGGAACCAACAGGATGAACAAATATACCGTCGGAATGGCCACGCAGGGACTGGCCAACTATATTCTTAAGAAAGTTTCCGGGGATGACATCCGCGTCTGCATTTCCTACGACAGCCGCAACAACTCCAAGCTGTTCGCCAAGATCGCCGCTGACATATTCAGCGCCAACGGATTGCACGTGTTCATATTCGAAAATCTGCGTCCTACGCCGGAATTGAGCTACTCCATCCGCAAGATGGGTGCGGTTGCCGGAGTGATGGTCACAGCCTCGCATAATCCTAAGGAATATAACGGGTATAAGGTTTATTGGTCTGACGGTGCGCAGATCACCGCGCCGGTGGATCAGGAGATCATCAATGAGGTCAACAGGATCACCGACCCCTCTCAGGTGATGTTCGAGAAGAAAGAGCATTGCGGAGAGGTTGAGCTGATGGGCAAGGAGATGGATGACGCTTACCTTTCTGACATCATTTCACTGACCCTCAGCCCTGAGGCTCGTGAGAAGCATAAGGACTTGAAGATCGTTTACACTCCGCTTCACGGAGCAGGAGTCCGCATTGTGCCAGAGGCTCTGAAACGCCTTGGTTTCGAGAATGTTATCCACGTGCCTGATCAGGACATTAGTGACGGGGACTTCCCGACAGTTGTATCCCCGAATCCGGAGGAGCCTGCCGCTATGAAGATGGCTCTTGAGATGGCCGACAAAAAGGGGGCTGACATCGTGATGGCCTCCGACCCTGACGCTGACCGCCTTGGAATCGCTGTTCGTGACAACGAAGGCAAGATGGTTCAGCTGAACGGCAACCAGACAGGATCCATCCTGACATATTACATCCTCACCCGCTGGAAGGAACTCGGCAAGCTGGATTCCACGAAGTACATCGCCAAGACCATCGTGACGACTGAGCTGATCGCCGAGATCGGCCGTAGTTTCGGAGTGAAGTGCTACGATGTGCTGACCGGTTTCAAGTACATCGAGGAAATCGTGCGTGAGAACGAGGGCAAGGGCGAGTTCATCTGCGGCGGCGAGGAGAGCTACGGGTTCAATGTCGGCGAGTTTGTTCGCGACAAGGATGCTCCGGTTGCCTGCATAATGGTCGCCGAGTGCGCCGCCTGGGCCGCCGATCAGGGACTGACCCTCTACCAGCTGCTCCAGAGGATTTATTCTGAATATGGCTACCGCAAGGAATCGCTTGTCTCTTTGGTGCGCAAGGGTAAGACCGGCGCTGAGGAGATCCAGAAGATCATGGCAGACTTGAGGCAGAACCCTCCGGCAGAGATTGTCGGCTCGAAGGTCATCAAGGTCATCGACTACAACGAGCCGGAGAAGACTGGACTTCAGAAGTCGAACGTACTCCAGTTCTTCAACGAGGCCGGCGACATCGTCTCTGTCCGTCCTTCCGGAACCGAGCCGAAGATCAAGTTCTACTTCGGAGCCAAGGGGCCGGACGCTGATGCAAAACTTAAGGCTCTTGAGGCTCAGTTCATCAGTTAGGCGACTTTTTTGGCGATAGGCCAGCCCGGTCACTGAGCGTGCCAGAATGAGACCTTGAAAAGTCGTGGCACCTATTGTCTTGATAATGATGTAAATAGATGTTTACCTATAGTGGAAATGAATCATAGGTGATAACGTAAAGATTTTATGCTCAATAATTTATCTGCCACGGGAAAATTCACAATCCGTGATGCCCAGCCGTCAGACGGCGAGTTCATCGCAAGAAATGTCCTTGCGGCGATGGGGTATGAGGTTTTCAATGTGGATGCCGACTCTGCGATCGAGTTCGGCTCCACATCTTTGAATGTCAAGGATGCCGTCAAGCTCGTCGGAGAGATTTGCGCCAGACCTGACACGTTATATTCATACGCCAGAACGAGGATCGCATGCGTGGAAGGCAATGCAGTGGGATCGCTGACGGCATATTCAGGAGATGACTATCTGTCGCTGCGCGAGCTGACGTGGGGACTCCTGAACGCTGCTTTTGAGAATATTGCCGCAGAAGATTCAACTTCTGATTCTGCCGATGGTTCAGGCAGGTTGACTGATCGGGCGGAATTATCTTCAAATGCCGTTGATAGCACTGAAACACAAGCGATTGGCAAGCAGTTTTCTGACGAAAATTCCTCCGATGCTCTTTCAATGGAGCCGGAGTGTCTGCCCGGCGAGTTCTATCTCGACAGTATGGCTGTACTCCCCGAGTTCCGCCGGATGGCCTTTGAATATGCCGGCGCGACCGACCGCATAGGCCACCTGTTGATGCTCGACGGCATTGAGGAAGGCCGCAGGAAAGGCTTTCCACGCATCAGCCTGATTGTTGACAAGTCCAAGCCCCGCCTCTTCACCTACTATTCCGCCCTTGGCTTCCGCCCCGACGGAGAGATCCTCTTTTTCGGCCATCTTTATGACCGGATGATCAAGGACCTGGACTGAGAAATGAATGGTGGTTGGCAATTGTTGATTGCCGGAGGGGGAAATCCTATTGATTGATTGGAGGGGTGGAGTCCTATTGATTGATTATGAGGAAATTGTGGAATCCTGCCATCTCAAATTAGAGGGTAGAATTTTGTAATTAGCTTATAATGAGATATTTGGCGATCGCATCTTAGGTACGGGAACAAAAAGCGGGAAGCCCTAATCAGAACTTCCCGCTTTCGGAGCCACTCATCAGGCTCGAACTGACGACCTGCGCGTTACGAATGCGCTGCTCTACCGACTGAGCTAAAGTGGCTTGCTGCATTTCTCATGGAAATGGACTGCAAAGATAAGTAAAATTTTTTAACTTTGCACTATGTATTCAGACATTATCATCATCGGAGGCGGGGCGGCTGGGCTTATGGCCGCTTACGGTGCCGTCAAGGCGCTTCCGCTCGGCAGTTCAGCGCGTGTCACGGTTTTGGAGAAGATGCCACGTCCGGGCAGGAAGATCCTGTTTACGGGAAAGGGACGGTGCAACTTCACGAACCTCAAGGACTGGAACGAATTCTCACAGCATATACGCACGAATCCTAATTTCGTGAAACCGGCGTTCTACAACTTCACACCGGAGAACACTATCGATTTCCTTGAGAGAAACGGGCTTGAGACCGTTGTCGAGAGAGGTGACCGTGCGTTCCCATATTCACACAGAGCCTCGGATGTACTTGACACCATCGTTGAGGTTGTGCTGCGCCACGGAGTGACGCTGCTGACTGACAGGGAGGTGACGGACATTCTGCCGGGATTCTCGATCCGATGCGCTGATGGCGAGACATTTGAATGCTCGAAACTGATCATCGCGACCGGGGGGCTTTCCTATCCGGGAACCGGCTCGACAGGTGACGGCTACAAATGGGCGAAGTTCTTCGGGCATAATGTCACTCCGTGCTTTCCGTCGTTGACCGCCCTTGTTCCAAAGGGTTACAAGATCATCGACAGGCCGGAGACGGACTTGAAGGGACATATTCATAGAGAGACTCCGATGACTGGAAGCGGCGAGGCTCTGAAAGGGGCGAAGCTGAAGAATGTCAACCTTACCGTGACTTTTGACGGCTCGAAGTCCGAGTCTGAGTTCGGCGATGTGGACTTCACTGATGGCGGAATCGAGGGACCGATCGGGTTTCAGGTCAGCCGTAAGTGTGTGAAGGCCTTGATGAACGGCGGCAAGGTGGCGTTCTCGCTTGACCTGAAGCCGGGCGTGTCGTTGGATGAGTTGACCGGGCGCATCAAGGCACTTTGGCAAGAGATCAAGAATGATCCCCGGACCCGCCAATGGAAGGATGGCCGTGGCCTGAACGGCAAGGAAATGTACCGGATCCTGCTCGGCAAGCTGATGCCGTGGGAACTTATCCCGGGTTTCCAGGCTTGGAATCCGGACATAATGAAGATTGATCTTAAGAAGTCTGAATATGCGGACGGACGTTCCGACAGGCTCAGCGCCCGGTCGGCCAGCTACCGCTCGCAAAGCTGGTCAAAAGGACCTAATCATCGCTTCAGCCGCCAGCCGAGGCGTTACTACGACATCGATCTTGACCTTTTGGCCAAAACATTGAAAGACTGGAAGTTTGAGATCATCGGATTCGTGGGCTACGAACGTTGCGTCATCACGGCCGGAGGAATATCCACGGACGAGGTGGTGCCGAAGACGATGGAATCCCGCGTCAAACCAGGCCTCTACCTTTGCGGCGAGGTTCTCGATATGGACTGCGATACCGGCGGCTACAATCTCCAGTGCGCCTTCTCCACCGGCTACCTTGCCGGCGAGTCAGCGGCCAAGTCTCTGAATATTCCAGGACAGTATTAGGCTAATAAACCCCGGAGCCGAGCATCTCGTCATCGGCTGAGTACCAGGCGGCGAACTGGCCGTTGGAAATGCCGCGTTGCGGGATGTCGAAGAGGATGAATATGCCGTTCGGCCTCTTGATCAGGAACGCGTCCTGAAGTGGTTGGCGGTAACGGATGCGGACCCGGTAGCGGCGGATTTCGCCGTCTGCCATCGCAAGGTCTGTCCTGATCCAATGAATATCTTGGGACGCGATCCGTAAACAACTGCGTGACAACCCCTTGTGAGTGTGCCCCTCGCCGACGTATATGATGTTTCGCGGAACATCCGTGGCAATCACAAAGATGGAGTCCTTATGTCCTCCGATGTTGAGACCTTTGCGTTGCCCGATCGTGTAGAACTGCGCCCCGTCGTGCCGTCCGGCAATCTTTCCGAACGGATTCTCCTTGTATCGTGTCTTCTTGATGTGCTTTTTCCCAGCCCGGTAGGTCTCCGTCTCGAACTTGATGTCATCGTACCGTATCGGTTCTGACAACCTCATCAGTTCCTCATCGCTTAACCTGGCGATTTTTTCCACATCGAAGTCATTCCGGTGCGATAACCCTCCGGTTGGAGTGGATGTGGTTCCGCACCCGTGGCCGCCCGTGGCCTCGTGAACTGGTGGCTCGCCGCAGGCGAGACGGGATGGAGCGCGAAGCGCGGAAGGTGCGGGGCCACTTTCACTCCAATCGGCCTTTCCTGTAGATTTGGCCACTTCGACAGGCTCAGTGGCCGGACTGTTACTGTCAGTGACCCGGCGGTTGTTGAACGACTTCCCGCCGGAATCCTCGGAGGTATATTCAGTGATCATCATTGGCTCGCCTGGAGTCTTGAGGAGCGAGGCGAGGGTGTCGTGGATGAACCGATATTGCTCGCTTTGAGCGTAGTAGGCATCGAAAACCTCCACCACATCGCCCTTGGCCGGCTTGAGTTTCTGCTGAAGGAATGTCGGGAGATCCACCTTCCCGACGAAGCATATTCCCTGGGAATCTTTCTTGTCGGCGGAAGGAAGATCCGCCAGATGAGCTATCTGGCGCACCTCAGGCTTGGTAAGGTGGCCGATAGGGAAGAGCGCCTTGCCGAGCTGCTCCTGCGTGAGCTGGCAGAGGAAGTAGCTCTGGTCCTTGTTCGGGTCCACGCCTTCTAGAATCCTCCATTGAGGCACCCCCTCAATCACAACCTGCTTCCCGTCAGCGTCCAACAGTGGAGCCCGGCGGCAATAATGCCCTGTCGCGACCATATCCGCACCCAGCTTCCGGGCGGCCTTGAGGAAAGCGTCGAACTTGATCTCGCGGTTGCAGAGAACATCCGGGTTTGGGGTGCGGCCGGCGGAATATTCATTGAACATATAGTCCACCACCCGCTGGCGGTACTCCTTGGAAAGGTCCACGAAGTAGAAAGGGATGCCGATCTTGCGGGCGACCAATTCCGCCACGAAACGGTCCTCCTCCCATTCACAGTCGCCGTGCAGCGTCGCGTCCGCGTCGTGCCAGTTCTGCATAAACATAGCGAACACGTCATACCCCTGCTGCTTCAACAGCAGAGCGGCGACACTGGAGTCAACACCTCCCGAAAGACCAACGCAGATTTTCATAACTTACTTCTTCTCTCGCTTATAGGCGATTACGTCCTATTAAATGTATCTTACGTTCCAAGTGACTGCCCACTGAAAATCACTTTACGTTACCCCAACCCTAAATCCCTTCCCTCGGGGAAGGGACTTGCTTTCACCGCAGGCGGTGAAGAGGCTTCGTGCGATAAGGGCCTACAAATTTACTCAAATGCTTGAATATGCACAATTTTTGCTAACTTTGGAAACTTGTGTATAAAGACCACTGAATATGAAGACAGTAAAACTGGACATCAACTATACTGAATATTCCTCCATCGATGAGATGGAACCTCAAGACATCGAACTCGTGAAGGCTGCCATCGAGGCGCAGAAGGGTTCCTACGCCCCATATTCCACATTCAATGTCGGTGCCGCGCTTCGGCTGGAAGACGGAACGATAGTGAAAGGGGCCAATCAGGAGAACGCCGCCTATCCTTCCGGACTTTGCGCCGAGAGGACAGCAATGTTCGCCGCCAGCGCCAACAATCCGGGCAAGGCTATGCTTTCCCTCGCCATTGTAGGAGGCTTCAACGGCACACTGAGCGACACCCCTTGCTCACCCTGCGGTGCCTGCCGTCAGGTGATGGCCGAGTACCAGACTTTGGCCGGCCGTCCGATGAGCATAATAATGTATGGAACGAAAAAAACGTGGAAATTTGACAAAGTTGACGACATACTGCCGTTCATTTTTGACAGTTTCAACGAAAAGTAGTATATTTGCAGTCAGGGAAAGTCGTACACGACCAGCTCCCTCTGAATTCCCCCAGGGTCGGAAGGCAGCAAGGGTAGGAGGTCGTAGCGGTGCGATGTACTAAGCTTTCCCTTTTTTCTATTTTATATAATACAGTCAAAGCGAAAGTACCAATAAAAGCAATCCCATTTTGAATGTAATATGACACTTAATTGTCTTGCCAATGATTGGAAGAAAGACAAATACCGTTATTCTCTTGAGTTATCCAAGTCGAAAACGCCCCAAAATACCATCTTGGTCGTAGGGGTTAATCCTGGAGGTCAAACAGACCCCGAAGAACAATATTTTGGTTCGACCATTCGCCGTGTGTGCAAACTCGTAATTAACAATGGAGAAGGTAACACGACATATGATAGCGTATTGTTCGTGAATCTGACTCCTGTAATCGCAAAAGCCCCATCTAGTTTGAAGGATACAGCTAGTATAGAGCATCTTCCTAAGGACAATATTAATAATTGGTAGACATATAAAAAGGGACTGTTGACTTACTTTCATAATTGGTAGTTATAGCCTGTTGAATATCTTCTTCCATATCGAACCAACGTCCGGACGACTGCGGGCAGAAACAAACTCACTGAGGTAACTGTGTTTGTTAATGACATATCGCGCCTTTTAAGGTTAACCTTGATATAGTGCGGCCCTGAGGCTCCACATACCATTCCATAATAAATCCATAACACTCAGGTATGCGAACATATTCACATCTGGAAGAGTAACTCGCTAGCAATCAGTCTGATGATGTTTCAGGTGTGCACGTTTTCTCATACCTTGAAGTTCGGAATGCCAATAGAACGCTCTGTACCGAAGCCTTCGACTCTTAGGTGAGTGAATATACCCGCACCTGGAGTGCCAACCAATTAGTTATTAAGAGGATGCTGTTTTAGGTGCGCAAAGTTTCTCATAGCTGCAAGATCGGTCTTTTATTGTTTTCTATGACAGAAAATGTACGACAGAAGGCCTTTCTATGTACCAAATATATTGGGACACCTCATTGGAACAGGAAGCATACTTCTCAAGATTGTCCCGTGAAATCCACTTATGTAAAGTTAAGATTTTACAAAATGCTTTCAGCCACACAACGTACCTATGCCCACAGATGCCAGACCGGACTGAAAAATCAAGGTCAAAGGCACAAGATTTTCACGACAATGAGCCTTCTATATGCTTATAAAAGGCTTTGGGCTGAATGAGTTTCGTAAATTCGCAACGAAATCGACAAGAGGAAACATTCCTGATTAGCGTCGGGTGTAGAAAGCTATTGCATAGAAGTGTTATTAAGTCACAATTGCTTAAGCATAAACACTATAAGGCAAAAGTTGGTCAACTCCGATAGAGAGCATCGCTATAAGCGTCCATCATATCTTCGACTGTCCAACGACGGTATTTATTTGGAAGGCAGCGGAACATAAAAAACGCGATATTCATTTAATTTTTTCATTACTACGCAAAAAGGTTGCGTACTTCGCGTATAATTTTGCATCCGCAATCCGAAAGGAATCGCATCGATGTACTGAGCTGACGGGCTCATCGTCATAAGACTTTTCACGCCGCGGTTTAGCAGCTTCATTACCTGCCAAGGTCAAAATGCCTGCTTACTACGATCAATGGTTACTGCTGGTTCGAGTCCAGCCCGCGGCACAACTTTATGAGGACCAAGGATGGCTTACTTCCTGATTCTTTCATCTTAATTCCATAGCGGAATTAAGAGACTTCATCAGCTATTCAATTTCCTCATATTAATATTAGATCCGGTAGCCTGCTACCAACAAGGTCAAAGAGAAGCTTACTTCTATGGCATCAGACACTTATTGCCTGGCTAACAACCAGGAGGACAGCTTCTCAATTACCTTTTTAATTTATTATGGCTATGAATAAGACCTTGACAAAAGTCGCTTTGCGCTATCATGCGGTGTTCCTCGACATCAACCGCGAGGACATCAACAAGAATTCCGAGGCTACAATTCCAGTGATGGCGTTCGTGGCGCGATTGAAGGAGAACGGTTTCAGTGTGAGCGAGGAACTGCTCCACGCACTTAACGCGGTTTCCGCGGATACGCTCGCGGAAATCACCGAGTGCATCAATGATGTGATGGGAGTCAATCTGAACTGGGCCTCTCTTGTCAAGGGGTGGGACGTACCCACAGGAGAATCTCGCGCGGATCACCTTCTCACCTGGATCACAAATATTTTTGGAGGGAAAGCGGCAGGATTCAAGGGAACAACCCTGAAATGTGGCCACTTTATACCAAACGGAACATTCCCGTTAGAGCGTTACAATGGCTGTCCATTCTGCGGGACACCGTTCGAGACAGCGGACTTTGTTTATAAAGGTCAGGGCAGCAAGTTGAAAGAACTCAGGCTGTTTACAGATGCTGACATTAGAAATGTCTTTGCCTCCCTTCTGTCTTCCGCAACCCCGTTGGATGCGACGCAGAGCGATTCCCTGAAGTCGCTTCTGGGCCAGTACCCTCTACCTACAGACGCAAACATTTCAATGAAGGAAACCGCTATGCTTGTCACCAAGACTTTGGTGGAGCAGGGAAAAGCGGATGAGGCTTCCGCGTTTCTGAAGACCCCTGCTGACATCCTTCGTTATCTTTGGTATGAGAAGACCGGACATATTCAGATCATCGAGCCGAAGACCCTTGTAGCCCATGCCCGAAAGATGTACTATCATATGTGGGGACCGCTTGACAAGGGTAAGGACGCAGCCAAGGATATGAAGCTGAAACTGATGCTTAAATATGATCGCAAGGCCTGTCTCCGCGTAGCCAAATGGATGAACGCCATTCCAATGACAGCAATGCATGCGGCTGAGAATATGAATCCGAAACGCGGTATGTGGGTACGTATGATCCGTGCCCTCCGTCTGGGTGAATACTCCCGCAAGAAGGGTATGGAACATCTTGCCGACATCCTTGACGTATTCTACAAGCAGGAATATTCCACTTGGCAGGGTCGTGTTGACAAGGCGCGTTCCGAGAATGACGCCAACAAGACTCTTGAATTACTCAAGGAGCGACCTGGCTTATTTGCCCGTTGCCTGTTTGCCACTATGCTTAGGTTTGGCAGCGACAAGGCATTGGCCGCTTTCAACGAAGTGGCAGACAGACTTCCGGCGCGACTGCTGCTGTCATTAGGCAATGCCGCCGAGACATATTTTGATGTTAAGGGAGCGCGTGTCGCACACCCGATCACTGGTGTTACCCACCGTATCGAGGCCAACAAGCTGCTTACCCTATACGATGAAGAGGCCAGAAAAGAGATGATCAAGGGTGTCAATGAAATCTACAAGTCCTCTATGGAACGTCGTTTCGCCTCAAAGAAAACCGAGGCGAAGTCCATATTCATTGATCCGGCCCTTTACAGAATACCAGTAAGCGTCGGCGACCGTACGTCAACCGTTCAGGACACCTCCTGCGCCTTGATGGGCACTCGCTTTCCTGTAGAGGGAGAAACCGTACGCTTGTTCCTTCAGTGGGGGAAAGGTTTGCATTCCCAGCCCCTCGATATGGATTTGAGCTGCCGGATAGCTTTGCCGGATGGGAAGACCGACTACTGCTACTTCGGAAACCTGACTTGCCCTGGAGCAAAGCACTCCGGTGATATTCGTGAGATTCCGGAAATGGTCGGCACCGCTGAATATATAGAACTTTCTCTCCCGGAATTAGAGGCGGAAGGCGCTAAGTATGTGACTTTCACTTGCAATGCCTACTCTTGCGGTTCACTAACACCCAACCTCGTCGTTGGCTGGATGGAATCTGCGTATCCAATGAAAATCTCTAAGAGAAAAGGTGTGGCGTATGATCCTTCGTGTGTCCAGCACTTGGTCCGCATCAGCGAAGGAAATTTGTCCAAGGGACTGGTGTTCGGCGTTCTTGATGTCGCGAAGCGTGAAATCGTCTGGCTTGAGATGGCATTCACATCCCAGATTATCCACAACGCTGACAGCGAATCGATTGAAGCGATCCTGCATCGACTGGAAGAGAAGATCTCGATCGGTGAGCTTCTTGATCTGAAAGCCAAAGGACAGAACCTGAGACGGGTTGAGTCCGCCGATGAGGCTGATGAAATCTACACTTATGAATGGGCGTTGAATCCGGCTGAGGTAAGCGAGCTGCTTAACGGGTAGAAAAAATGGAATATAACCACCAATATATTCTTTACTCAGTATTGGGAAAATTTCCGTAATTTCGTGCTTGATATGGAAAAGTACGAAAGCGCTATTTTTGAAGGGCTGAACGCTGAGCAGAAGAAGGCGGTCGGCAGTGTGGACGGACCGGTGCTGATTGTGGCTGGTGCGGGATCTGGTAAGACAAGGGTGTTGACGAGCAGGATCGCCTACATTCTGGAGAGGGGGTGCGATCCGGCACGGATTATGGCCCTGACCTTCACGAAGAAGGCAGCCACGGAGATGAAGGAAAGGATCGCCGTGATGGTCGGAGATCGGAAGGCCAGAAGGCTCTTTATGGGAACCTTCCACTCCATATTCATAAGATTTCTAAGGGAATATGCCGCCTTGCTCGGCTACCCTTCCACTTTCACCATCTACGACACCAGCGATTCGGTGAGCGGCATAAAGGCCTGCATAAAGGAGCTTGGGCTGGACGAAAAGGTTTACAAGCCGAAGGATGTGCTGTCAAGAATATCAATGGCCAAGAACAACCTCATCACAGCCACCGCCTACCGGAACAACCAGCAGGCGATCATCAACGACACGCACGCCCGGAAGCCAAGAATATGCGACATCTACTCCCGCTACGCCGAGAAGTGCAAGAACTCGGGGGTGATGGACTTCGATGACATATTACTGAATATGAATATATTGCTTCGGGATTTTCCCGAGGCCAAGGAGGCGATCGCGTCCCGGTTCGACTACTATCTTGTGGATGAGTACCAGGACACGAACTTCGCCCAGTATCTGATCCTGAAGAAGTTGACGAAGAAGCACCGCAACCTCTGCGTTGTGGGTGACGACTCGCAGTCCATCTACGCTTTCCGAGGAGCGAAGATCGAGAATATTCTTAATTTCAAGAAAGATTACCCAGAGTGCAAGATATTCCGCCTGGAGAGGAATTACCGCTCGACGGCGAACATCGTGAACGCCGCCAACTCATTGATAGCCAAGAACGAGAACAGGATTCCAAAAACCTGTGTCGCCGTTGGTGAGGAGGGCGAGAAGATCCGCCTTCTGAAGAGCTGGTCCGAGCAGGACGAGGCAATCACCATCGCCTCGGAGATTGTGGAAAGGATGCAGTCCGACCACGCCAAGTACCAGGATTTCGCGATCCTTTACAGAACCAATTCCCAGTCAAGAGCCTTGGAGGAGGCTTTGAGGAAGAGAAACCTGCCGTATATGATCTACTCCGGCAACTCGTTCTTCGACAGGGCCGAGGTCAAGGATATGATGGCGTACCTGAAGCTGGTCGTGAATGTCAACGATGACGAGTCGTTCAAGAGGATTGTGAACACTCCGGCAAGAGGAATCGGTGACACATCGCTCAACGCATTGGCAGCTATGGCGTTCGACCTGAAATGCTCGCTGTTCAAGGCGGCATATTCAGAGAAGTTCGCGGACTACGGTCTCAAGCCGGCGGCCGTGGCGAAGATACGCTCTTTCTGTGAGATGATCAACGGGTTCGCCGCCAAAGAGGCCACCACCAACGCTGACGAGTTGGCTCTCGGGATTTCCAACGCCTGCGGGCTGTACGCATTCTTTAAGAACGACCCGTCGATCGAGGCTCAGTCAAGGGCTTCCAATGTCGAGGAACTCATCAACAGCGTCACCCATTTCATTGAGGAGCAGAGGGAAAGCTATTTCCGCGACCTTCTGGCGGAAGGTGAGGCCGAGGATGATTCCGAGGTTGAATATCCTGTTTTCACTTTGGGGGCGTTCCTGGAGAATATTTCCCTGCTGTCCAACGTGGATGTCGAGGACGAGGAGGACACGAACAACAAGATAGCCCTGATGACCGTGCACTCAGCGAAAGGTCTGGAGTTTCCGTACGTTTTCGTGGCCGGTTTGGAGGAGAACATATTCCCGTCTGGCGGGATGCTTATTTCTCCCGCCGAGATAGAGGAGGAGCGTCGTCTGTTCTATGTGGCCATCACAAGGGCGAAGAAGGCCGTCTGCCTTTCGTTCGCCAACACCAGGATGCGCAACGGCAAGCACGAGTCCAATTCCCCGAGCCGTTTCATCAAGGAGATCGACACCAAATACATCGCCAACCCTCTTAGGAACGATAATTTCTCGGATGATGATTCTCTGGATTTCGAGGATTTCGGTGGGTTCGGCTCACGAGGATTCGGTTCCAGGAATGGCTCCGGAAGCGGCTCCGGGCGTTTTCCGGGTGGTTCATACGGTTCCGGACGCTCTTCTGGTGCTTATGGCAACGGTTCCTCTGGCCGGTTCGGAGGTGGAAACCGTCCCGCAAACAAGTACGGAATGGGCGGCGGCAATTCCTACGGTTCTTCCGGCAGCGTCAGGTACGAGCGTAAGCCAGCCTCCGCTCCAAGGCTGTCCGACACCGCCTCCAAGATCGAGGCCTTGAGAAACCGTCCGCTGCCCCCTAAGATTTCCGACACCGATTTCGTTCCAGCCCCGATGACCGATTTCAAGGTCGGCCAACGGATCGAGCACAACCGCTTCGGCCAAGGCAAGATCCTTGAGATCACCGGTAACGCACCCGACCTCAAGGCCAAGATCACATTCGACCACTACGGCGAGAAACTTCTCCTGCTCAAGTACGCCAAGATGCGTGTTTTGTAAGTTAAATCCACACATACAGTCAAGATTTTACAGACCGCAACCGCCTGACACGACAACTGCAATATGTTCAAGATGTTTTTCGGAATTGCGTGGATAATTGCTATATTTGCAAGTTGTAAAATATACGGTTGTAATTACAATCAACACTATTTATATGTCAAACATCATCGATTTGAAAAAGGGTCTGAACATTCCGATCAGCGGAGTGGCGGCCCTAGAAGCAAAGAAGACGATCGTGGCTGACACAGTTGCCATTAAACCGACGGATTTCAAGGGGTTCTCCCCGAGACTTCTCGTGAAGGAAGGTGACAAGGTTCTGGCAGGATCCCCTGTTTTGGCAGACAAACAGCACCAGGACATTCTCCTGACCTCTCCGGTGAGCGGAACGGTTCAGGGAATCGTCAGGGGAGAGAAGAGGAAACTCCTCGCTGTGCTCGTGAAGGCTGACGGCGCCAATGAGGCCGTCGATTTCGGAGCCAAGAATCCTTCCGGTCTGAAGGCCGAGGAGGTGAAGGACATCCTTCTCAAGAGCGGTCTGTGGCCATTCATCATTCAGAGGCCTTATGGAATCATCGCCGATCCGGCTTTGACACCTAAGGCTATTTTCGTGTCCGCATTCTCGACGGCTCCTCTTGCGGCTGACGCTGAGTTCGCCTTCAAGGATGAGGTCGCCGCCATCCAGGCCGTTTCCCATTGCCAGTCCTTTCGGAATGGATACAGCCCTTCCGGAGTTCCACTTTACGCTCATATTTACCCCTCCCCTATCCCAATTCTATCGCCCAGACGGCAGAAAAAGAACCGGAGCCGTGAAAACCACAGCTCCGGTTCTTTTGTAGGAATCCAAATAGGAAGCCCCCAGCATTGCCAGGGGCTTTCTACAATTGTTCCTTATACTTCAATATCCACATTGGCGGTCTTGCGCTGCTCCTGAGCCTCCGTTACCGCACGGAATTTCATCCGGGTGTCCCGAACCTCATTCAGTGCCTTGGACACCACCTCTTCGGTCTGGCGCAGGGACTCGTCCATGTATTCGTTGGCCGCCTTGCGCAGCTGGTTGATCCGCTCCTGGGTCTGGGCAATCAGCTCCTCGCTGCGCTTCTTGGCCTCGGCGTACACCGCTTCCTTGGTGACCATCTGCTTGGCCTTCTCCTGGGCCTCCCGGAGCACATTCTCTGCCTCCCGGCGAGCCTGGCCTACGATTTCCGTCCGGGATTCCACGATGGCCCGGGACTGCTTGATCTCTCCGGGCAGCTGAGCCAGGATCTCGTCCAGCATATCCAGAACCCGATCACGCTCCAGAATGCACTTGTCCGCAGCCAGAGGCATGGAACGGGCATCCTGCACCATATCGTACAGCGCGCCAATGATATCT
>OHBM01001305.1_pt1 | contig 18505 bp, 14 predicted proteins | sample 1577251 | NCBI WGS metagenome assembly OHBM01 (sample SAMEA3541557, study PRJEB24748) | human gut metagenome | biome: human gut; feature: human-associated habitat; material: faeces | place: China | collected 2012 | reverse complement strand
CGCCGCCCGATCGGATTGCGTTCGCCGTCCGGTGAGTAGAGCAGAGCTTTTGCAACACTAAAGGACTGCTTTTTATTGATAAAAAGAAAGGTGTGGGCTTCTATGGTGTAGCTCGGTTGGTGCAGCAGAGACTGCTGCACCCCCTATAAGGCTGCGTGGGTATGGCAGGATGCCATATCCTCCAATTATATTACTTGTCGCTCAGCGGATTCCATCCCTGCGCCTTCAGTTCGAACTCCTGGTTGTCGCGTGTTACGAGCATCTGTCCGAGTTCAGGACGTGTGATGTGTCCAATCAGCTTCACGTTGTCCATCTGCTGAATCTTCTCGTGGTCGCCGATTGGCACGGTGAAGAGCAGTTCGTAGTCCTCGCCGCCGTTGAGAGCGCACGTCGTAACGTTCATGTTCATCTCCTCAGCCATCACCGCCGTCTGATAGTCGATCGGTATGTTCTTCTCGTAGATGCGGCAGCCGCAGTTCGACTCCTTGCAGATGTGCATCAGTTCGCTTGAGAGTCCGTCGCTGATGTCCATCATAGCTGTCGGTCGGATATTGAGGTCGCGGAAGCGAGCTATAATGTCGCCGCGTGCCTCTGTCTGCAACTGGCGCTGCAGCAGATACTCCTTGCCGGCGAAGTCGGGCTGGAAGCCCTTCAACTCTTCGAGCGCACGCTTGTCGTTCTTCTTGCGTGCCTCGTCCACCTGCTGGTAGTAGACGCTCTTCTCGCGTTCGAGTAGTTGCAGACCCATGTAAGCCGCACCGAGGTCGCCTGTTACGCAGATAAGGTCGGTGTCCTTTGCTCCGTTGCGGTAGACGATGTCCTCCTTGCGAGCCTCACCGATGCAGGTGATGCTGATGGCGAGTCCGGTGTACGACGATGTGGTGTCGCCACCAACGATGTCAACGCCCCACTTGTCGCAAGCCATGCGCAGTCCGCTGTAGAACTCCTCCATGTCCTCCACCTTGAAGCGCTTGCTCAGCGCGATGCTAACGGTGAGCTGTCGCGGTGTGCCGTTCATGGCGAAGATGTCGCTGATGTTCACCATCGCCGACTTGTATCCGAGATGCTGCAGGTCGATATATGTGAGGTCGAAGTGTACGCCCTCCATGAGCATATCTGTAGTTACGAGCACTTCAGAGTCGGGGTAGTGGAGCACGGCGCAGTCGTCGCCCACGCCCTTCACGGTCGATTCGTTCTTTATTTTTATGTTGTCGGTGAGATGGTGGATAAGACCAAACTCACCGAGTTTAGAAATGTCGGTCATATATATAATTAATGTATACTGTTAAGCTCGACGAATCATCTCGCGCATGATTTCGGTCATGAGCGGCTGTGCGTTGTTGGCAGCTACCTGCACCTCCTCATGCGATACCTCAACAGGAGTGTCCTCCAGTCCGAGGTCGGTGATGATAGATATGCCGAATGTGCGTATGCCGCAGTGGTGAGCCACGATAACCTCAGGCACGGTGCTCATGCCTACGGCGTCGCCGCCGAGACGGTGGTACATCTTGTACTCAGCCGGAGTCTCGAATGTCGGACCCTGCACGCCTACGTATACGCCGTGCATCACGCGGATGCCCTTCTCTTCGGCAATCTGGTCAGCCTCCTTGATGAGAGCGTGGTCGTAAGTCTCGTGCATATCCGGGAAGCGTGGACCGGTCGGGAAGTTCTTGCCGCGCAGCGGGTGCTCCGGGAAAAAGTTGATGTGGTCGGTGATGATCATCAGGTCGCCGATCTTGAACTCAGGGTTCATGCCGCCCGAAGCGTTGCTTACGAAAAGGGTCTTGATGCCCAGTTCGTACATCACGCGGATAGGGAACGTAACGTCCTTCATCGAGTAGCCCTCGTAGTAGTGGAAGCGTCCCTGCATCGCCATGATGTCCTTGCCGCCGAGCTTTCCGAAGATGAGCTTGCCAGAGTGACCCTCAACGGTAGATATGGGGAAGTTAGGGATGTCTGAATATGAGAACTCGTAGCTGTCTGTGATTTCAGTTGCGAGCTGTCCGAGACCTGTGCCAAGGATGATGGCAGTTTCAGGCTTTGTGGTCATTCTTTCTTTTAACCAAGATGCTGTTTCTTGAATTTTTTCGTACATAGCTTATAATTTTATTGTTGAATTCTTCCTCCCCTCCGAGCATGAATTGTATGCGAATCGGTAGGGCATAGATATTTGATTTTGTTTCTTTTGAGAGTCCTTCCACGTGCTCAAGTCGTGTAGCGTCCTTCTCTGTTGTGACGATAATCTTCGGCTTGGGCATTGCGGCGAACGTGCTGTTGATGCGTTCCACGTCTTCTGCCGTGAACTGATGGTGGTCGCCGAAGGTGAGTGGCGTTATGTGCTTCGTCACCGTCTGCAGGTCTACCATCATCTGTTCGGGCGATGCGATACCTGTGAGCAGTAGAATGTTAGTGTTCTTTGGCAGCGAGTTGAGTGAGATACGCTCACAAGAGAACAGCGCCTTCAGGGCGTTGTAGCGCAGCGTCGTGAAGTAGAGTTCCTGATACGGATAGAGGTTGAGCGCACGCTTCAGCACGCGGAATTCCATCGGCTTCAGGTCCTTCGGACACTTCGTTATAATCACGATGTCGGCTCTCGACGTGCCCTCTTTCGGTTCGCGCATGCGTCCGGCAGGCAGCAGCTTGTCGTAGATTATCAGTCGGTGATAGTCGATGAGCAGAATGTTTATGCCCGGTTTCACGTAGCGGTGCTGGTATGCGTCGTCGAGCAGAATGGCGTCCACATCCTTTGTGGCTTCGTCGGTAGTGAGTCGGTCGATGCCGTGGCAGCGGTTCTTGTCTACCGCCACATAGATGTCCTTGTATTTGCTCTTCATCTGGAACGGCTCGTCACCGATTTCGGGCATTGTGGTGTCCTTGTCGGCGAGCAGATAGCCGCTGCTCTTGCGCTTGTATCCGCGCGAGAGCACAGCCACGCGAAACTTCTCATGCAGCAGATTGATGAGATATTCCACGTGTGGAGTCTTGCCCGAGCCGCCCACCGTTATATTGCCCACAGATATTACGGGTATGTCGAAGCAACGGCTCTTCTTCAGTCCGATATTGAACATCCAATTGCGCAGTCGCACTCCCAATCCGTAGAGCCAGCTAAGCGGTAGCAGCCACTCGTTGATTTTTATAAAGTCGCCTTCTGTTCTCACATTTATTATAATTAAACGCTCCGTGCAGTCCTTTATATATTCGGTACAGTCCTTTATATATTCGGATTAATAAGAGCAAGTTAAAGTATTGTCACCATCTCACCACATCACCACCACACCATCTCATTACTTGATACTGATAGCATACGGTATGCGTGCCTGGATAGCCTCGCGCTTGTCGATAGAGCGCAGCATGGTGAACGGCTGGTAGAAGTCGCCGAGCGTCTGTCTGAGCTGTTCGTCAAGATAAGTACCTGACGACGACATCGAGTTGAGCAGGTTGTCCATCCACGAAGCCGCTGCCGGATAGTCGCTTGTGTAGTAGTCCTTCAGCTTTGCGAGCTGTGCAGCCTTCTTCACGGCGTCGTCGATGCCGCCCAGCTGGTCTACGAGCTTTATGTTGAGTGCGTCGGTAGCGAGCCAAACGCGTCCCTGTGCTATCTTCTCCACGCTTTCCACCGGCAGACGTCTGCCCTCAGCCACACGCTGGCGGAACAGACTGTATCCGCGGTTGACGTTTGCCTGCAGCATCGCCTTCTCTTCAGCGTTGAACGGGCGTGCCATGAGGTTACCGAATGTAGAGTTGCGGTTGGTCTTCACCTCATCGAAGCGCACGCCGAGCTTCGTTGTGACGAGTCCGCTGAGGTCGGGTATCACGGCGAAGATACCGATGCTGCCCGTCAGCGTGTTCGGCTGAGCCACAATCCACGACGCCGGCGCCGACATATAGTAAGCACCCGACGCAGCATAGTCGCCCATTGACACCACTACCGGTTTCACCTTGCGCAGCTCGCTCATCTGGTGCCACATCTGCTCCGAAGCGTAAGCGTCGCCGCCGCCCGAGTTGATGCGCACAACCACAGCCTTCACGTCGTTGTCGTTCATAAGGTCCTCAAGGTCTTTGCACACCTTGCGACTTGCTATATAGTTGTTGTTGCCGAACATCGTTGCAGCCTTTGGGTCCTGCACGATGTCGCCCTCTGCATAGTAGACGGCAATCTCGCTGCCTTCCACCTTGCCGTCCTTCACGTTGAGCATGTCGTTCAGAGTGAGCTGAGATATGTTGTCGTCCTTGTCGAGCTTCATCATCTTCTTCACGGCGTCCTTCACCTGGTCGCCGTACATCATGCCGTCAACCATCTTTGCCTTCACGAGCGTCTCTGTAGCCTGCAGCGCGAGATACGAGTCGGCGTAGCTGTTGAGCGAGTCGACGCTTATGCTGCGGCTCTTCGATACGGCGTCGCATACGTTGCGCCATGTGCCGTCGATGAAGGTCTGTGTCTGCAAGCGGTTGGCGTCGCTCATCTTCTCCTCGGTGAAGGTCTCCGTAGCACTCTTGAATGTGCCCACCTTAACAACCTCCCACTTCACGCCGAACTTCGCCATAAAGTCCTTGTAGAACATGGTCTGCGCTCCGATGCCGTGCCAGTCGATTGCGCCCTTTGGGTTGATGTACACTTTGTTGGCTACCGACGCCACGTAGTAAGCGCCCTGCGTGTAGAAGTCGCCGTAAGCCACAATCCACTTGCCGCTCTTGCGGAAGTCGGCGAGTGCGTTGCGTATCTCCTGCAGCGTGGCGTAATTGGTCATCAGTGCGCCCGCTTCTATGTATATGCCTTTTATGTCATCGTTAGCCTTAGCCTTCTTGATAGACGAGAGAATGTCGTTCAGTCCGCTGTTCAGCGAGTTGTCGCCTGTGAACATGCTGAGCGGGTTCTCCGATCCCTGCTCGCTGATTGTTCCCGAAAGATTGAGCACGAACACCGAGTTCTTCTCCACGTTCTGTGCGGCGTTGCCCGACGCTATCATGCCGATGATGCTCATCATGCCGATAACGCCCATCACGATGAAGAATCCGAACATACCGACCATCGTGGCAAGCACGTTTTTGATGAAGTCTTTCATAAGTTTTTCTTTTTTTAGAGTATAAAGTATTATTTGCAAATTTAGTCAAAAAACTTGAATTGTAAGACTGTTTGACGGAAAAACACTAACTTTGCAGTAGTTTTAAACAAAAAAGACACATTGTTAGATTTATGCAGAACAAAAACTACATACTTCCTGCCGAGTGGCACCGTCAGTCATGTGTGCAACTCACATGGCCTCACGAGGATACCGACTGGCTTCCGTATCTCGACGACATCACCGAAACTTTCGTGCAGATAGCCAAGGCTGTGGCTCATTACGAGCCGCTTGTCATCGCCGCAAAGCATCCAGACGCGGTGCGTGCAGAGCTTGAGGAGAGTCTTTCTGATGAGGAGATGGAGAACGTGCGCATCTACGAGTGCGACAACAACGACACTTGGGCTCGCGACCACGCCTTCATCACGCTCATCCCCACAGCAGGAGACTACGGCAAGAATGCCGTAGCCTCCTGCCGCCTTCTCGACTTCCGTTTCAACGGATGGGGCGAGAAGTTCGCTGCCGACAAGGACAACCTCATCAACCGTACGTTACATGCTCGCGGAGTGTTCGCTGGCGAGCGTGTCGACTACGACGACTTTGTGCTCGAAGGTGGTTCTATCGAGAGCGACGGACGCGGCACGGTGCTCACCACGAGCGTATGCCTTATGGCGCCCAATCGCAACCAACCTCTGTCGCAGGCAGAGGTGGAGCAGGTGTTGAAGGAGCGACTCTGTGCCCGCAAGATAGTATGGTTCGACCACGGACAGCTCATCGGCGACGACACCGACGGACATATCGACACCATCGTGCGCCTCTGTCCCGACAATACGCTACTTTATGTGGGTTGCGACGACGAGAACGACCCGCAGTATGCCGACCTGCACGCTCTTGAGCAGCAACTGAAGGCTGCCACCGACGCCGACGGCAAGCCTTATCGCCTGCTGCGTCTGCCTATGCCCGACGCACTCTACGACGACGGCGACCGTCTGCCGGCTACATACGCCAACTTCCTCATCATCAACGGCGCCGTGATAGTGCCTACATACGCACAGGAGGAGAACGACGCTCGTGCTCTGGCTCTCGTGGCTGAGGCTTTTCCCGGTTACGACATCATCGGCATCGACTCGCGCACTATCGTTCGTCAGCACGGATCTATCCATTGCCTCACAATGCAGTATCCTGCCGAGTGTCAGTTGGCGAAATAAACGGTTTGCGCAATGGCTATAGTAGAAATTGATTCGCTTGACTTCCCCGGTGTCGAGCTTTTCTCGAGTCTCACGGAGAAGCAGTTGCGCCACAGCTACGAAAAGGGTAGTGGTGTGTTCATCGTGGAGAGTCCGAAGGTCATCGATCGTGCGTTGATTGAGGGCTACGAGCCCTTAGCTTTGCTTTGCGAGCAGCGTCATGTTGTGGGCGATGCGGCAGAGATAATCAGTCGGTGTGGCGATATACCGGTATATACGGGCAGTCGCGAACTGCTTGCCTCGCTCACCGGCTACGTGCTGACGCGCGGCGTGCTCTGCGCTATGCGTCGCCCTGCGGAGCTAAGCGTTGAGGAGGTGTGCCGCGATGCGCGCCGTGTGGTGGTCATCGATGGTGTTGTCGACGCCACCAATGTTGGAGCGATGTTCCGCTCGGCTGCCGCTCTTGGCATCGACGCCGTGCTGATGACGCGCACTTCCTGCGACCCGCTCAACCGCCGTGCGGTGAGGGTGTCGATGGGTGCGGTATTCTCTATCCCCTGGACATGGATAGATGGTCCGGTCTGCGACCTGAACCGATATGGCTTCCGCACCGCTGCGATGGCTCTCACCGACAATTCGGTGTCTATCGACGATGCTGCGCTGCTCGCCGAGCCTCGTCTTGCCATCGTCATGGGCAACGAGGGTGACGGACTGCCTGCCGCTACTATCGCTGCCGCCGACTATGTGGTGCGCATACCGCTGGCGCGCGGCATCGACTCGCTCAATGTTGCCGCAGCTGCTGCCGTGGCTTTCTGGCAGTTGAGATGAGGCTTTTTAACCGAAAATGGCTAACTTTGCAACAAAATAAATACGTAGTAAGATTATGAAACACTTGAAAATAGGATATCTTCAGCAGCACAACGTGGCTGACGTGAAGACAAACATGCAGCGTCTTGCCGACGGCGTGCGCGACCTCGCAAAGCGTGGCGCCGAACTTGTTGTGCTGCAGGAACTGCACAACTCGCTCTACTTCTGTCAGGTGGAGGATGTAGACAACTTCGACCTTGCGGAGCCTATCCCCGGTCCGTCTACCGACTTCTACGGCGCATTGGCACGCGAGTGCAACGTGATTATCGTCACATCGCTCTTCGAGCGCCGTGCTCCTGGTCTGTATCACAACACAGCCGTTGTCATGGAGCGCGACGGCTCTATCGCCGGCAAGTATCGCAAGATGCACATTCCCGACGACCCTGCCTACTACGAGAAGTTCTATTTCACACCGGGCGACCTCGGCTTCCGTCCGATTCAGACCAGCGTGGGCAAGCTCGGCGTGCTCGTATGCTGGGACCAGTGGTACCCCGAGGCAGCGCGACTGATGGCTCTGCAGGGCGCCGAACTGCTCATCTATCCTACAGCGATAGGCTATGCAGCGTCTGACACCGAGGACGAGCAGCAGCGTCAGCGCGAGGCATGGACAACCGTGCAGCGCGGTCATGCCGTAGCCAACGGTCTCCCCGTAGTGTCGGTCAACCGCGTCGGCTTCGAGCCAGACCCGAGCAAGCAGACTCCGGGCATAGAGTTCTGGGGTTCGTCGATGGTTGTGGGTCCGCAGGGCGAGATGCTCTATCGCTCGGCTCCCGACGCTGAGGACAGCGTGATCGTGGAGGTAGACCTTGCTCACAGCGAGGACGTGCGCCGCTGGTGGCCCTTCCTGCGCGATCGCCGCATCGACATGTACGGCGAGATAACAAAGCGATTTATCGACTAATAATTCTCGATTGCCGTTTTTATCTTCCATATCTTCCAGCTATGGGCGTCGTGCAATCGTAATGTGTTGAAGACCAAACATAAACGGATATAAAGATGGCTGGAAGATAGTCCGCAAAACGGGCGTATCTTCCAGCCATCTTCCATCTTTTTCTCGGTATCTACCAGCCCGAGGCTTTATTTTTCCATTTCTTTAAACTCATTATACACAGCCAGACCTTTTACTGTCAGGAGGTATTTCTGACGCGGATGGCGGGGGGAGTCGGGATATAACATACTAACATAGCCTTCATTGATTGCAGGATTCAAATAGAGGCTTATGAAACTTTTTCTCTCTTTAAGTTCTAAGGCTGTAAGCATTTCTTTTACAGACATTTCAACATCTCCAATTGCAATAATCAGCTTCATTATATACTGGTTGTTTGTATGCAAAAAGTCGAGAACTTGTGGGGTACTTGTGGGGTCTTCGTCCTTTACTTGTGGGGTACTTGTGTGGTCGGCAAAGTTTGGCTGCACCTTCCATTCATCAGTAGCATTGATATGGATATACCGGTTACGAAGATCCCATTTGTCGCCTAATATCAGATTACGGAAGAAATGTTCAAGATATATAGTTGTATAGTCTATACCCGTACGAGCGTTTTTATAGTTTGCACGAACCAATGCGTTTCTGAAATACCAAGAGTGTTGAGCAAAGAGGTTGTTCACTTTGAAACCTATGGAACGGAGGTACAATATGGTAAAAACAGCTGTTGTTCGGGTGTTACCCTCACCAAAAGGATGTATTTGCCATAGTCCTGATACAAAGCGTGTGATGTGGCGCACCATTTCGTCCGATGTGATGCCTTTGTAGCTGAACGCACGCTCCTGAGCTATGTCATAATCGAGCGCTCTTCTTAGATCCTCCCAGTTCAGATAATTCACCGTATCGCCGTCAAGCACCCATTCTCGTTTTGTTATGTCGTAATCGCGCAGCTTTCCTGCGTGTTTAAACACATCCTCAAACACACGTCTGTGTATGGAGATAAACCCATTTGTGCTGAAGTCCAATGCTTTTGAAGACAGAATCTTTGTGATGTTGGCTGAAACTTTATCAGCCTCTTGCATATCATTCTCGCCAGCCTCGCGCAGAGTTTTCGACTGGTAATAACTCTTGATGAGTTTGCGTGCTTCGTCAATGTCTATTTCGCCCTCGATATGCCTGCAAGCAATAGTTTTCAGATACTCTGAGGTCTGCAAACCATCTACGGCTTGCAGTCCTATAGCAGTCTGCCATATACTGGCTTTCTCTTTCTTGCTCGGTTCTCCTTGACGAATGTATTCGTCAAAGTCGAGATATAGTTGCTTGCTATTATTGTTCATAATCTAATTCTTTATATCATTTTGGGAGTGTTATACAGAATACAAATGTACATAATTCCGCTGAAAGTAGAGTAAAGAAAGCGGTGAAAATGCGGAGGCTTCGCTACAATCGCAGCTTTATTTTATCGGCTGTTCCCCGTTTATTTTGCGTGTGAGATAAAGGTAGAACACGCTGACAATCAGTGGCACTACGGCAAGCTCCGTGGCGAGCTGAAAGATGCGCTGATAGTCGGCGATGGTGAGCATGAGGCTGGCTAATGCGCTAACGATGACGAACGGCGTGGCGATGAGCGTGCGCGCTATGGCGTGGCGCAAAGTGCTGTCGGGCATGTTGCGCGTGAAGCGCATCACCACCTGCTTCACCATGCTAAGAGCGAAGCCCAATGCGGCGTGACCCGCAGCCAGCGCTGCGGCTACGATGCTGAGTGGCGCTGCCGTGTTGTAGCTGAGGAAAAGCAGTGCGGCGCCCGGAACGGCGAGCAGTAGGGCTGAGGGCAGCAGCCAACGACGCAGTCCGTGGCGGCGTATGGCGTATATGCCGAGAATGTAGCCGACGGTGATGGCGATGACGGCTGCTGTGCCTTGCGCGTAGGCGAACTCCTGCGGCGACATGCCTAGTCCGTCGTTGTGCGGCTTGGCTATGACGAAGAGTGGGGCGGTGAGGGCGAGCAGCGTTTCGGGCAGCAGGAAGAGTGGCAGAAACATCAGTGTGGCGATGTCGTCCTTGCGCTGCAGCATACGGCGCATAGTCTCTCTGAACTCGCCGCGATGCAGACCCATCGTAGGCTTCGGCTTGGCGTAGCCGTGTGGTCCGCCGGGCAGAAAGAGGGTGTGCCAGAGCCACAGAAACAGTTCCACGCCTGCCATTACGTAGAACACAAAGCTCCACGAGTAGCGTATGTTGCGTGTCACGACTTCCATATTGCCGCCCACCATCGCCATTACTCCGCAGCCGAAGAGGAGGGCCATAGTCAAAAATCCGCAGGACTTTTGACTATGGAATGTTGTTGTGTTGTTGTGTTGAGGTGTTGAGATTTGAGGTGTTGTGGTGTTGAGGTGTTGAGTTTGTGGTGTTGTTGTGTTGAGGTGTTGAGGTGTTGAGATTTGACGAATGTAATGTCACCATCTCACCATCACAACACCTCAACTTCTTTATCGGCGTGTCGACATAGAAGCGGTGCAGGGCGATGTTGTAGAACAGAGCCGAGCAGACGAAGAACGGCATGAAGCATGCCGTGCCCAGCAGCCAGTAGCTCGTATGGAGCGTGAAGGCTACGGCGGCGAGTGAGAGAGCGGAGATGAACTGTGTGGAGAGAATCCATACCTTTGTGGTGCCCCAGAAGTGGGTGACTATCATCTCGAACAGCGGGCGCAGCAGCACGGGCAGACATAGCAAGGCGATGGCAAGCGCTGTGTCGGGGGTGTCAAGTCCCATGCGGCGCAGCATCACCATCGTCAGAACAAGCATAGACACAGCCAATCCGTCACCGAACATCAGCGACGGAAACCACAGGCAGCGGGTCTTTGCACCTCTGCGGTGTGGGCGGTAGGTTGTTTTCTTTTGCTTGTCTGTCATTATTTTTTCTTTCCGAACTCGGGGTCAATCTTCAGGAACGCCGTCACGAGGAACGTGATCAGGCAGCACGCCATCACGAAGATGAAGAACATCTTGTAGCCCATGATGTCCTTAACGTAGCCCGACACCATGCCCGGCAGCATCAGTCCGAGATAGGAGATGCCGGTGCATATAGAATAATGTGAGGTGCGGAACTTGCCCTGACTGTAGTAAAGCATGTAGAGCGTCAATACGGTGAAGCCCAAGCCATAGCCGAACTGCTCCACGAAGAGGCACGACGATACGACCCACAGATTAGAGTCGAGCGTGTAGCTGAGGTATATGTACACAACATCGGGCAGTGTGATGGCGCATACGAGCGGCCACAGCCAGCGCTTCATGCCGTCGCGACTGACGAGCACGCCGCCGAGTATTCCGCCCAAGAGCAGACCGATGAGTCCCACCGTGCCCTGCGCCAGTCCGTACTCCTCGGGTGTCAGAGCCATTCCGCCTTCGGCTGTAGGTCGCATGAGGAACGTCTTTGTCATCGTGTTCAGCAGAGCTTCCGGAAAGCGGTAGAACAGCAGGAATAGCATCACAAACACCGTCTCCTTTGTGCCGAACTTGCAGAAGAATGTGGCGAGCATCGTTTTCAGTTCGTTTGCCACCTCTCCAACGCTCTTCTCCGAGCTGACGTCATCGGCAGGACGCGGCATCATCTTGCAGTGGTAGAGCCAAATGCCGATGAAGAGCGCCGCGAGAGCGTAGAAGATGAGCGTCCAGGTATAGACCACTGGCATCTGCAACTGATGTTCAAGGAAGCCGGCGAGTGATACGAGCGCACCGTTCACGAAGATGACGGCGAGTCGATAGAACGTATTGCGCAGTCCGACGTACTTCGCCTGGTTGTGCTCGTCAAGCTCTATCATGTAGAAGCCGTCGGCAGAGATGTCGTGCGTGGCACTGGCGAACGCCATAGCGAAGAGGAAGAACATCGTGCCCTGAAACCAGAGCGACGTAGGCAGCGTGAAGGCGATGCCAGCCAGCGCACTGCCCATGAGCAGCTGCATCGTGAGCACCCACCAGCGTTTTGTCTTCAGCAGGTCGATGAACGGACTCCATAGCGGCTTCACCACCCAAGGCAGAGCCAGCCAGCCCGTGTAGAGTCCTACCTCGGCGTCGCTCAGTCCCATCTGCATCAGCATGACTACCGACAGGGCTGTAACGACAACGTTTGGCAGGCCTTCTGCGAAATATAGTGTGGGGATCCATGCCCACGGATTAGTCTTTTTCAATTATTAATTTTTAATTTTTAATTATTAATTATTGCCAAAGGCAATTTTGAGTTTTGAGTTATGAAATGTTGTTTTGTTGAGGTGTTGTTATGTTGAGAAATGTACTAATGTCACCATCTCAACACCACCCCACCTCAACATTCTTTCACCACCTCACCATTACTTATATATCCTCTTTATCTCCGCTCCGCGATAGTAGTGCAGCAGGATTTGGTCGTAGTTATAGCCCTTGGCGCCCATTACTGCGGCACCAATCTGGCAGAGTCCCACGCCGTGTCCCCATCCTGCACCCGTGAGTCGGAATGTCTGCGGCACGCCGTCCTTTACGTCCTCCTTGTCAACCACGAACGCGCTGCTGTAGAGATGCGTATCGCTCAGCGCGCGGCGTATCTCCAGTTCCTTACCGATAGTGAAGGTGCGCTCCGAGCCCACAATCTTCAAGCGGCAGATGCGTCCGCTGCTGCCACGCTCCACCGGTACGAGGTCGAGAATGTCGCCGAACTCCATCTTCAGACGCTCTGTGATGAGGCTCTTCAGCTCCTCCTGCGTGTAAGTGACGTGCCAGCGATAGAAGTCGGTCGTCTCCTGGTCGTAGTCGTTGAGCACTTCCGAGAGTATCTTCTTGTCGTCGGTGTTGCAGAACGACTCCGGCGCTGTACGAATCCAGCGTTCGGCGTTTTCCTCTACGGTCAGGTCGGGCAGTTCTGCGGCTGCGGTGTTGCTGCATCCGCAAGAACTTGCGTCAGCCACGTCGCGTATCGCCGCAAGATACGGTTTCTTTACGTTCTCCCAGCAATACTGGAACTCCTCCGTCGCACCGCCGCAGCACTTGCTGAAGCGTGCGTCGCATATCTCGTCGTTGTCCATCAGTATCTGTCCGCGTGTGGCGTGTATAGCCTCCGCCACATGCTTGCTCGTAGCCTTTGTGATGCCCTGATAGCGCTGGCAGTGGTCGTCGGCGCATACATCGAAGATGGTGTGGTCTTCGCGGTCGTACCACTTTATAAGCTCGTCGTCCTTGCGTATGAACGAGAAGAAGCCGCTGCCTCCGGCGCCCGTCTGCTGCTTGTGGCGCTGTTCAATCTGCGCAAGCAGCCAGCTGCGCGAGATGACGGCGTGCGCCTTGAGCAGTTCGAGGCTCGATGTGGCGCTCATCTCGCTTGAGATGACGCTCTCCAGATACGACTCCACGGGCAGTTCGTTGATGGCGCAGACGCGGTCTGAGTCTACCACGAGTCGCAGTGTGCCCAGGAAGGTCTGTGTCTCCTGACGCTCCCAGTGGAAGTTGACGCCGATTGTGACGTCGTGCAGAGAGAACGAGGCGTCGTTCTGCTGCGGATGGAAAGTAAGCTCGCGATACTGGTTGCCGTTCCACAGGATGCCGCCCTCATGGAACTCAACCACCTGCTCGCCCTCAATCAGGTTGCCCTTAGCCATGTACGGCTTGTTGAGCGAGAAGGATATCTTCGCGCCGCTCACGATGCCTACCGATACGTTCGGCTGCTTGCCCGCGAAGTGGGTGTTAGAAGCGAGGTTGCCCGCTGTAAGTGTGCGCAGCTTCTCGGCTGTCTCGTTGAACGTAGCCGTGTCCATGCCGCACTCCTTCAAGATAGCTACGGCTTCGTCTGCGCTGAGCGTGTTGAAGTCTTCGCTACGCGGTGTGACGATGAAGCCCGCCATGTCGAGCGAACCCGGACTGACGAGGCGCTTCTGCTCGCCGTCGGCGAAGTAGCAGTCGGGACGATGCTTCGTGCGTGGTATCACCACCACCTGATAGTCGTCGCCGTCGCGCCATGCTATGATGTTCATCATCGGCTCGGTATCGCCACCGTGCATCGGCAGCGCCGAATAGAGCTTGCGGAAGAGCTGTTCGCCCGTGTGCTGGTCGGTGGTGCGTATAGAGAATACGGGCACGGCGAAGCCGCGTACGGCTGTTATCGCGCCACGCTCGTCGTTCTTTATGAGCACTTCGGTGTCGCGGCTCAGTCTGGGCCAGTTGGTCTGCAGCGGCAGCATGCCCGAACATACAGCCTGGAAGTGCATGTGGTCGGGAGCCGACGCGCCGCACTTCGGTCCGTTATAGAACACCGTCAGCGTCGGATAGGCATTGAGCAGTCGGTAAATCTCGCCATAGTTCATGCCGATGCTCTGCGGACGGTGCGTGCGCAGCGGAATGGTGAAGTGTTGCGGCATGATAGGGAAGGGGTTGATGAGCAGTGTGAAGTTCTTGTCCACCTGCTTCTGCATCTGCTCCTTCGGTCGGTTCTGCTCGCAGAGGAAGCAGGGACGCTCGGCGATGGTCTTGCGGTCGATGTTCGCGCCCGTAGAGACGATGCGTGCGGGGTTGAACTGCAGCTTCAGCGTAATCTCGCCGCACGACAACTCGCGCGTCTTCACGTTGCGCAGGTCGTGGAAGTGCTGTCTGGCATCCTCCCACACCTCCAGCTGGCGGTTGAAGAAGCGCTGCAGCGAACTGTCGGCTGAGGCGTCTGCGGTGCCTTCGGAGAGTTGCTGGCGCGCCGCAATCTCTAATGTGCGCAGGCGGTCCTTATACAGGTTGTTGGCGTTCTGGCGCTCTATGCTGAGGGCGGCGTCGCTGTTGCCGTCCCAGCGGCGGCACAGATAAAGCTCGTCGAAGATTCTGCCGATGCGGTACTTGCGACTGAAGGCGAGTCCGAGAGCGTAGTCTTCGCCGTACGAAGTGTTCGGGAACTGAATCTGTCGCAGGATAGGCGTGAAGAAAGCGCGCGGCGCGCCGAGTCCGTTTATGCGCAGGGCGTTGTTTGGTCCGTTCTGGTCGGTCCACTCCTTGTGGTCGATAAGTCCCGGCGGGAGCGTCTCGAGCTGGAAGTTGCACATGCGGTAGGAGCCCACAATCATCGCAGCCCCCTGCTTGTGAAACTCGTCGACGATGCGCTGCAGCGTCTGCGGCGACGAGTAGAGGTCGTCGCTGTCGAGCTGCACGGCGAAGCGTCCGCAGCGTGCGTCGTCGACAGCGACGTTCCAGCAACCGCCGATTCCGAGGTCGGTGCGCTCAGGAACGATGTGTATGAGTCGTTTGTCCTCAGCAGCAGCCGCTTCGAGTATTGCGGTTGTGCCGTCGGTAGAGTGGTTGTCCACCACTATTACGTTGTACTTGAATGTAGTCTTTTGCGCAAGAGCCGATCCGACAGCGTCGGCGATGGTCTTGGCGCGGTTGAAAACAGGTATAATCACCGAAGCCTCGTACGTGAAGTCCTGCTCGCTGTAGTCGGGTTTGGTGTACTTCGACGTGTCTACCGTAGCGCCAATCTTGTCGAGGTGCTTCGTTGCCGCCTGTTCCATCTCTATCTGCACCTCGCGGTTGCGCGGGTTGACGTAGTCGAACTGGCGCTCGCCGCTCTTGCGCGAGTCGGTCTCCACCTGCGTGTACAGATACTCGTTCAGGTGGAAAATCTGTGACTTGCGGCTTATGTACAGGCGCAGGTCGTAGAAGCCCGCCCACTTGTAGTCGGCGAGATGCTGCTTTGCCGCGTACTCGTGCAGCAGCGATGCGCGTATGAGCACGAGCTGTCCGAAGTCGAAGTCGTCGCGTATGCTGCCCGTCTGATAGTCGATGGTAGGATGTTTCTCCTGCACGCCGTCCTTCTGTATGTAGCAGTCGGCGTACACCATGCCCGCATTGCTGTCGGTAGCCACGCGCAGCAGTCGGTCGAGCGCATGCAGTCCGAGGCTCACCGGCGTGTGCTTCAGGCTCAGCAGCACGTATTCGGCGTCGGTATGCTCCTCGATGGTGAGCAGCGTCTTTGTCGACGTCAGTCCGTCTATGGTTATCACGGTGCAGTCGCTGATGCTGTCCGAGTCGCCGCACGCGCAGATGTCGCTTGCGTCGCTCACGAGCAGGTTTATATGCTGTGTAGTCTTGCTTTGGCTCAGCGTCTGCAGCGAGTCGGCAATCTCGGCTACATCGTTGCAGGGCAGAAAGCAATCGATTTTTTCTCTCATTGTTGTTTATAGTTTTTGCAAGTCCGCAAGAAACGCTTTCAGTGTTACCACGTCTACTTTCGGAAATGATATTTGTTTCAGAATATTGAAGTGATGGTCTTGTGTTACAATATACTTTGCGTTGCCAATAATGGCGCAGTCTGTTAATTTCTTTCGTGAAGATTCTCAAAGCTTTCGAACTTTGCCTCGTTCATCTTTCCGTTAGCCCACATAGCGTCTATCTCTTCCTTCGCTTTCTTTGCGAAGAAATCGGATATCGCTTGTTTCAAGTCAGCTAAAGCCTCGGGACTTTTCACCCATTGCATCATATTGAGTATATCAATCTGCGCATCGTTCAGTACTGTTGCTGCCATATTGTTTGCTTTAAAGTTATTAGTAAATGTCCTTTTATTAGATTAAGATGTGCGCTTCCACGCAAAATCTATATGCAAAAGTAATGTTTTTTATCTGAAAAACGGAGTAAAAACGGCTTAATTTATGCGTTTGTAGTCAAATGATTTTGGCGTTCGGATTATTTGCAGTAATTTTATACATTGAAAACAAATCGATTACTCTAAAACAACATATTTCGCGATGAACAAGAAAATTCTCTTAGCGAGCGCCGCCCTCTCCGTAGTGCCTACGCTCGTGGCTGCGAAGGCGCCTGGAAAGCGTGTGCAGCCGAAGCAACCCAACATTATATTCATATTGTGCGACGACATGGGCTACGGCGACCTCGCCTGCTACGGACAGCCCTATATCAGCACGCCCAACATCGACCGCATGGCTGAGGAGGGCATGCGCTTCACTCAGGCTTACGCCGGTTCGCCGGTGTCTGCGCCCTCGCGCGCTTCGATAATGACGGGTCAGCATTCGGGTCACGGACACGTGCGCGGCAACCGCGAGTACTGGTCAGCAGAGCATACCGTGATGTACGGCAACAACGTAGACTTTGCCGTTGTGGGTCAGGAGCCTTACGATCCGCAGCACAAGATTCTGCCCGAGATGCTGAAGGACCACGGCTATACCACAGGCGTCTTCGGCAAGTGGGCTGGCGGCTACGAAGGCTCGCCCTCTACGCCCGACAAGCGCGGCGTAGACGAGTTTTACGGCTACATCTGCCAGTTTCAGGCGCATCTGTATTATCCCAACTTCCTCAACCGCTACTCGCGCTCTATGGGCGACACGGCGGTAGTGCGCGAGGTGATGGAGCAGAATATACAGTATCCCATGTTCGGACGCGACTACCATAAACGCCAGCAGTATTCGGCACGCATCATACACGACAAGGCGCTCGAGTGGATAGACCGTCAGGACGGCAAGAAGCCGTTCGTGGGCTTCCTCACGTACACCCTTCCTCACGCCGAACTGGCACAGCCCTACGACAGCATCGTGGAGGGCTACGAGAAGAAGTTCTTCGTCGACAAGACGTGGGGCGGACAGGAAGGCTCGCGCTACAACGCCGTGGAGCATACCCACGCACAGTTTGCCGGAATGATAACGCGTCTCGACCAGTACGTGGGCGAGGTGATGGCGAAGCTGCGCGAGAAGGGCCTCGACAAGAACACGCTCGTCATCTTCACCTCCGACAACGGACCTCATGAGGAGGGCGGCGCCGATCCCGAATTCTTCGGACGCGACGGCAAGCTGCGCGGACTCAAGCGTCAGTGCTACGAGGGCGGCATACGTATTCCGTTCATAGCATGGTGGCCCGGACACGTCAAGGCGGGCGAGGTGAACGACCTGCAGTTCGCCTTCTACGACCTCATGCCTACGTTCTGCGACCTCGCCGGCGTGAAGAACTTCCGCAAGCGCTACACCAACCGCCAGCTCGCGGGCGACGGCTTCGACGGACTCTCCATCGCTCCGACGCTCCTCGGCGACGATGCCAAGCAGTTGAAGCACGACCATCTCTACTGGGAGTTCCACGAGACCGACCAAATCGCTGTGCGCCGTGGCGACTGGAAGCTGATTGTCGTAAAGGGCAAGCCGCGTCTGTACAACCTCGCCACCGATCTGCACGAGGACAACGACGTGAGCTCTGCACATCCCGACATAGTAGCCGAACTTGTAGACGTTATACGCAAGGAGCATGTAGACAATCCGCTGTTCAAGGTGACGCTACCTTATTAATATACTTCTTGAAATCTTGCTGGTTGTCCGTAATGTACTGATAATCAATACTAATCGAGGCGACAAAATGACGAAAGAAACAAATTAGATGTAAACAGATTGAAGATAATGTTGGCAGTAACCAAGCGCTCAAACAAGTGGTTGGCAGAAATGTTGGGTAAAGACCAAGCAACCATTTCTAAA
>OHBM01001298.1_pt1 | contig 18562 bp, 18 predicted proteins | sample 1577251 | NCBI WGS metagenome assembly OHBM01 (sample SAMEA3541557, study PRJEB24748) | human gut metagenome | biome: human gut; feature: human-associated habitat; material: faeces | place: China | collected 2012 | reverse complement strand
GCTGCACAAGTGTGCAAACCATCATACTCGGCAATGCGAGGACGATTCTCGCAAGTACCATTACAACGTACCACAGCCACCTTTGGCTCGGTATTGGCTACTGCCATACCTAAAAGGTCGGCTACCTTGCCCATCACGTCAGCTCCACCTACCGGACACATCAGTCCATCGATAGAACCGGCATCAGCACCCTTCACCAGAGCTGCAGCCATACCGGAACATCCGGCAAAACCGCAACCACCACAGTTGGCACCTGGCAGAATCTCTCCTACCTGGCCCAAGCGAGGGTCTTCTTCGACGGCAAACTTCTTAGATACTCCGAAGAGAACCAGCGCTGCAATCAACGCGATTGCTCCGAGAACCAAGACAGCAATCAAAATAAAATTCATAATTTTTTGTGTTTTGTTTTGTTATTTTCTTTGTTTTAAAATAAAGGCTCATCGCAGAAGCCACAGGAGCACATCACGCACCCTATGTTTCTATAGAGAAGCTCAGTTTGTTTTTAAGTTTGTTTCTGAATAAGTAGAGCACCACGTAGTATGGAATGAGAATGCCCAATGCCGAGAGTGCTGCGGCTCCCTCTGAGTGAGTAGCTTTCAGTACACCCACCAAAGCGATCACCATCAGCATCAGCGGCAAGAGATAGCCATAGAAACTGGCTCTGAAGCCTACAGCCGAATCAGCAGTCACCACCACGCTATCGCCTTTGTGGTAGAGAGACGCCTCAGAGGTAGAAACCTCAATCATCTTCTCTTTCGATTCAGATGCAGTACAATGAGCAGCCACCTTGCAAGCGCTGCAGGCTGACGACTGTACAATGCGAATGCACACACAACCTTCTTCTACGCTTTCTACGATGCCAGAATGTTTTATTTTGTTATTCATTTGTAATGTTGAGATTGCATTTTTGCAATTCAAGTGCAAAGATACTACATTATTTAGAAATGGCAAACAAAATCGAAAAGAAAATATAAAAAAAGAAGCGTAAACGTTATCTATACCCTGGAATCAGGCAGTTTGAGAACAAATTAAAAGCAAAAATGCTTTTTTTTAGCAACTTCTTTTGGTGATATCAATTTTTTATGTATCTTTGCATTGATTATTAAAGAATTGATATGGAAACATTAGAGCAAACAATCATGCAAGTAGAGCGCTTTATCAGAAAAGTGGCTCAAAAGTTCCCAGCGCCAGAATCTGACGACGAGACTTCTCAAATGACCGACATCCACGTAAGGGTTTCGCAAGACAGTGGCGAACTCCTGGCCTTTGACGACGATGACAACGAGATTACCCGCTGCGTCGTTGAGCAATGGATAGAAAACAAGGATGAAGACTTCTACGACGAGGTAGCAAAGCTGCTTCGCGATGTATTGCGCAAACAGGCTGATATCATAGATCATCTCGGCATTCTCAAGCCATACAGCTTTGTGCTCGAAGATGACGATAAAGAGCATATTGGCGAGCTCTATCTTGCTGACGATGATACGATCATTGTAGGTGGTGACTTGATGGAGAATCTGGACAACGATCTGGATAACTTCCTGAACGACCTGCTGAAAGAATAAAAAAAATACAGGATGAAAGGACTACCCGCTCCCCCATCCCAACAAAATAAAAAACCGTTGTACTCTCTCCTATCGAGTACAACGGTTTTTCTGTTTTTAACGGTCTTTCCGTTTATATCATCTAACCAATCTAAAAAGAAATTTTCTTTTTCTTACCTTTACTTTCGTTTCCTACACGGTCGAGAGCAGTTACTACATACACATATTTCTTGCCACTCACATAAGGGATGCGATAGAAATTATCATAAGTTACTGCCTGGAGTGCAGAAACATCATTGAGATTTACCTTAGCACCTTTCTCAAAACGATAGATAGCAAAACGGTTCACCTGATCGCCCCACTTTTTCTTGCTAGCCTTAGGAGCCTTCCATACCAGCAGCGGACCTTTCTCGGTCCACATCAGCTTGACACCCTTTACCCCCTTTGGCGCCTTATTATCAAGGAAAGGCATAGAGGGTGGCAATGCTGGATACTTCCAATAATTGTTGCGGAGTGTATGTCCGATATTACCTACATTATCGGCAGCAGTCTGCGCATACCAGAGCACAGTGCCCTTCACATTATTCATCTGCTGATGCAATCGGTGCTTGGCAGGCAACTGATGACTGCACGGATTGACTGGGTCAGCAAACTTGGCTGTACGCTCTATATCTTCACCTATATATAATGGACGGTTGCCAGCATGCTTATTCCACCAGGTTATGAGCGTTTTGTAATCGGCAGCACGATTGCCTATCTCCCAATAAATCTGAGGCACACAATAGTCTATCCAACCATTATTCACCCAAAGCAAAACATCTGCATAAAGATCATCATAATTCTGGAGGCCGAAAGTTTCAGAACCATTAGGATCGGTACGCTTGTTGCGGTAGATGCCGAATGGAGAAACACCAAACTTGACCCAAGGCTTAACGGCATGAATGGATTCGCTGAGCTGCTTTACAAACCGGCTCACGTTATCACGGCGCCAATCACCTATGTTTCGCATGCCGCGCGACTGCTGGCGGAAGAGCTGCTGATCAGGAATCTGACGTCCGGCCTCTGGATATGGATAGAAATAATCATCAATATGGAATCCATCAACATCATATCGGCTTACAATGTCCACAGCCACCTCGCAAATATAGTCGGCTGCAGCCTGCAACCCAGGGTTCAACAGCGTCAGCTTGCCGTACTGAAAACAGAGATCAGGACGCCTCTTCACGATATTCTTCGGCGAAACCTGCTCATAAGAAGTTACGCTATGCTTGGCACGATAAGGATTAATCCAGGCATGAAGCTCCATGCCACGATTATGACACTGCTCTATCATCCATTGCAACGGATCCCAATAAGGAGAAGGAGCCTTTCCCTGCACCCCCGTAAGAAACTTGCTCCAAGGCTCTAAATCACTCTTATACAAAGCATCACACTCGGCACGAACCTGAAAGATTATCGCATTCACGCCATCCTTCTGCAGTTCATCAAGCTGTCTGGTAAGCATCGCCTGGATCTGCTGCGTACTCTTGCCAAGATACTGTCCGTTAACACACTGTATCCAAGCTCCACGAAACTCTCGTTTGTTCTGAGCCATCATTGTTGCCGACGACATCAGCATCATTGCAACAACGAGCATCAAAATCGCTTTCAGTCTTTTCATCTGTTATCTGTTATTTATCAATTTCATTTTTTCCTTTTCATTCTACAGTTTGTTCTTCATCCCTCAGCTTCGGGAGTGAAATATGGTATCTTACAGCCAGCAATCGGATGGCGCAAACCACACAGAAAGCTACAATTACCGTAATATAGAGGCTCACACCCAGATAGCTCAATCCCCAATAAGCCAAACCACCGGCGACACAAGCCATCGCATAAATCTCCTTTCGGAAGATGACCGGCTCTTCATTAAGAAGCACATCGCGTGCAAAGGCTGAGAAGCTCGGTAAGAAGATCCTTCTCCCTGTAGATACAGCAGTAGCATCTTCATTCCCTGATCCTATCGACAGCGAGATCTCTATCGAGTATGTTGACTCCGACAAGATCCCTGCTGACAAGATGGGCCTTGATATCGGACCTAAGACCTGCGCTATCTTTGCTGAGGCTGCAAAGTCTGCAAAGACAGTTGTTTGGAACGGACCTATGGGCGTTTTCGAGAACCCCACACTCAAGAAGGGTACTGTAGCAGTTTGTGAGGCACTTGCTGAGGCTGACGCTACAACTATCATCGGCGGCGGTGACTCTGCAACAGCAGCTATCCAGCTTGGATTTGCCGATAAGATGAGCCACATCTCAACAGGCGGCGGTGCTTCTCTCGAATATCTTGAGGGCAAGGTCCTTCCCGGTGTTGCAGCAATCGCTGACAAGAAGTAATTAAAGCAAAGGGCGAGTAGAAATATTCGCCCTTGTTGCAGTAAATGCAACGCACGATCGACGATCAATTTATTAAAATAAAAGGAGCTGTTTTTAATGAACAAGGCTAAAAGAAAGGCAATTATTGCCGGAAACTGGAAAATGAACAAGACAAGACCCGAGGCTAAGGAGCTTCTTACAGCTATCAAGCCCCTCGTAGCAAATGCTGAGGGAAATGTAGAGGTAATCGCTTGCGTACCTTTCACAAATCTTGAGACAGCTATCAATACAACAGCAGGCAGCAACGTTAAGATCGGTGCTGAGAACGTTCACTTTGAAAAGAGCGGCGCATTCACAGGTGAGATCTCTGCTGATATGCTCGTAGAGCTCGGCGTTGAGTATGTAGTAATCGGTCACAGCGAGAGAAGACAGTACTTTGGCGAGACTGATGAGACAGTAAACAAGAGAACAGTTGCTGCTCTTAACGCAGGTCTCAAGCCTATCGTTTGCGTTGGCGAGCTCAAGTGGGAACGCGAATGCAACATCACAGAAGAAGTTATCGCTCGTCAGATCAAGCTTGATCTCTGGTCACTTACAGCAGAACAGGTAAAGAATACTGTTATCGCTTACGAGCCTGTATGGGCGATCGGAACAGGTCTTACAGCTACACCCGATCAGGCCGAGGAAGTTTGCGGATTTATTCGTGCTCAGATCGCTAAGCTTTACGATCAGGAAACAGCAGACGCAGTAACGATTCAGTACGGCGGCTCAATGAACGCTAAGAACTGTGCAGAGCTTCTTGCTAAGCCCAACATTGACGGCGGACTTATCGGCGGAGCTTCACTTAAGGCTGACGATTTCAACACGATCGTTCAGGCAGCAGTAAACGGCTGATCAATCAAATAAAAGAGCGGGCGGATTTTATTCCGCCCCTGTCATATAGGAGAATAAATAATATGTCAAAAAAACCCGTAGCACTTATAATCATGGACGGATACGGCTACAATCCCGACACTTACGGCAACGCGATCGCTGCCGCAAAGAAGCCGAATCTCGATAAGTATATGGCAAGCTGTCCCAATACGATCATCGGAGCAAGCGGACTTGATGTAGGACTTCCCGACGGACAGATGGGCAACTCTGAGGTTGGCCATACAAATATCGGCGCAGGACGTATCGTTTATCAGATGCTCGTTAAGATCTCAAAGGACATCAAGGACGGCACATTCAACAATAACAAGGCTATCCTTTCAGCAATGGAAAGCTGTAAGGCAAAGGGCACTGCGCTCCACCTCATGGGACTTCTTTCTCCCGGCGGTGTACACAGCCACATGGAGCACCTTTTCGGTATCGTAAAGATGGCTAAGGCGAACGGTCTCGATAAGGTTTACATCCATGCATTCCTTGACGGTAGAGACGTTCCGCCTTCATCGGCTGCTGAATATATGGAGCAGACTGTTGCAGAGCTCAAGGAGATCGGTCTTGGAAAGATCGCAACTATCTCAGGACGTTTCTACGCAATGGACAGAGATAACGCTTGGGACAGAGTAGAAAAGGCTTATGCTGCACTTGTTTACGGTGAGGGAGTTCAGGAGAAGTGTCCTGTTGAGGCTATCAAGAATTCTTACGCAAACGGCGTAACAGATGAATTCATGCTTCCTACAGTTGTAGAGGGCGGAGCTTCGATCAAGGCTGACGACAGCGTTATCTTCTTTAATTTCCGTCCTGACAGAGCAAGACAGATCACCCGTGCTTTTGTAGATCCCGATTTCAGCGGATTTGAGAGAAAGAACGGATTCTTCCCGCTCAATTTTGTATGTATGGCTCAGTACGATGCTACAATGCCTAATGTATCAGTTGCATATCCTCCCGAGCAGCTTAAAATGACAATGGGCGAGTACCTCTCAAAACTTGGCAAGACACAGCTCCGTATAGCTGAGACACAGAAGTATGCGCACGTTACATTCTTCTTCAATGGCGGCGAGGAGAAGCAGTTCGAGGGAGAGGACAGAATCCTCATTAAGTCACCTGACGTTGAAACCTTTGATATGAAGCCTGAAATGAGCGCTTACGAGGTTTGTGACGCAGTAGTTGACGCTATTAACTCCGATAAGTACGATGTTATCATTCTCAACTACGCTAACTGCGACATGGTTGGACACACAGGCGTGTTTGATGCAGCAGTACAGGCTGTCGAAGCTGTTGACACCTGCGTAGGCAGAATGGTCGATGCTATTCTTGCAAAGGGTGGTGCAGCTCTTATCACTGCTGACCACGGTAACGCTGACAAAATGATGGAACCCGATGGAAGTCCTTTCACGGCTCACACCACAAATCCCGTTCCGCTTATTGCAGTAGGAGTTGAGGGCGAACTCGTTGAGGGCGGCGTACTTGCTGACCTTGCACCAACAATGCTTAATATTATGGGAGTTCCCCAGCCGGAGGAAATGACAGGAAAGTCGCTCCTCAAGAAGTAATTATTTAAGGCTGCTGCAATTGCGGCAGCCTTTTTGTAATTTTTTGCAGGAAATTGCTGCTGTAATTAACTATTGCGGTATGTGCTAATTTTCGGGGAATACTATCAGAAAGGAAAACTAAGATGTGGAACGGAAAAAATAAGGCTGTCACATTCAGCTACGATGACGGAATTGAACAGGATAAGCGCCTTGTTGATATATTTAACACATACGGACTGAAATGTACATTCAATCTGAACAGCGGGATCATGAACGAAAAAGGAAACTGGGTAACTCAGGAGGGGGTAACGATAAAACGAATGACTCCCGAAGGACTTCCTGAACTTTACAAGGGGCATGAAATAGCGGTACACTGTGTTACGCACGCTTGTTTGCAGGCGTTAAGCGATGATGAGGCAATTGCGGAAATAGTGGACGACAGGGCGGCTCTTGAGAAACTTTTTGACTGCAAAATAAACGGCATGGCATATCCATATGGAGCATTCGACGAGAGAGTTATGCGGCTCGCGGCTGAATGCGGCATTAAATTTTCCCGTACGACCATAGATCGTCATGATTTTAAAATTCCCGAAAATCTGCTCGCATTCGGAGCAACCTGCCACCACAGCTATCCGCACCTTGATAAGCTTCTTGATGATTTCCTTGCATATGACAGTGAAGATCCTGCGGTTTTCTCTCTCTGGGGACACAGCTATGAGTTTGACCTGAATGAAAACTGGTCGCTCATAGAGAATTTCTGCAAAAAGATCTCGGGCAGAGAGGATATTTTCTACGGAACCAACAGCGAAGTATACCTGTAACGAAAGGGTTTGCAATGAACAAAAAATTGACTGTTTTACTTGGAATTGTCCTGCTTATCCCGAATGTCGGCTGCACAGGCAGTTTTTCATCAAAAGATGACTCTATGACACCTCAGACCCGCGATGTATTTGCAATGGACACATATATGTCGCTGAAAGCATATGGAAACGGCGCGGATACCGCGCTTTCACTTGCGGAGGAGCGCATAACGGAGTTGGAGAAGATCTTCTCAGTAACAGATAGCGATAGTGATATTTATGCAATAAATCACGCAGGGGGAGTTCCCACAGCAGTTCACGATGAGACAGTCAAACTTATAAATAAAGGAATAGAAATCGGAGGTAAAACCGGCGGAAGTCTCGATATAACACTCTATCCGATAGTCAGGGAGTGGGGATTTACCGTTGGTGACTACAAGATTCCCGAACCCGAAAAACTTGCTGAACTTATGAAATACGTTGATTATACAAAAATCTCCGTCAGTGGAAATACAGTAACTATTCCGAAAAATGCCGAGATTGACCTCGGAGCAGTTGCAAAAGGCTACACGGGAGACGAGGTAATACGAATATTAAGCGTGAACGGCGTAGAGTCTGCGATTATAAGCCTTGGCGGAAATGTACAGGCACTCGGAACAAAGCCTGACGGTTCCGATTGGAAAGTCGCTGTTTGCGATCCGTTTTCTCCAAGCGACAATATGTGTACAATAAACATTGCAGATAAGGCCGTTATCACCTCCGGCAATTACGAGCGTTGCTTTACCGGAAAGGACGGCAAACTTTACTGGCACATTATTGACCCGAAAGACGGCTATCCGGCAGATAACGGATTGGTTTCCGCAACTATAATAGGAGACAGCGGACTTGACTGTGATGCACTCTCGACAGCAATGTTTGTGGCAGGTACTGAAAAAGCGATCGATCATTACAAGCAGAATCAGGAATTCGACATGATACTCGTGACCGATGACGCTAAAATCTACTACACACAGGGAATTGCGGACGGATTTGTAAATGAAAGCAGTATGCCGTCGGAGGTGATTGGACTTGACTAAGGGTGTAAAAATAACACTTGCAGCAGTAATTCTTATAATTCTCGGAGCGATGTCTGCAACTTTTTGGATCTTCCGCCCTTCTGAAAGTGAATATGTGGATATAGTGCAGGAAAACAATGTGATAATGACCATTGATATAGCGAACGAAAGTGATAAGGTTCTTCGCATAGACTCGCCTGACGGTGGCTGGAACGATATTACAATTAAAGACGGCGATATATATGTTTCGGATTCGGACTGTCCAGACCGTACTTGCATAAAAACAGGAAAACTCCGCTCAGAATCCGTCCCGATAGTCTGCTTGCCGCATAAGCTTATTATCCGATTCAGTGATAAAAACGGAGAGTGAACATGAAAGCGAAAAAACTTGCAGAACTTTCACTTCTGACGGCTGTGGCGACAATAATATTCATTATAGAACTGCGGATACCGAACATTATCCCGATTCCCGGCATAAAATTAGGACTTGCCAATATAATAACGGTTTACGCCGCATACAGATTCAGCGCAAAGGACGTGCTTTTAATAGCGGTAACGAGAGTTTTTCTCGGTTCGCTGTTCGGTGGGAATTTCTCGGTAATTATTTACAGCCTTTCAGGGGCTTTGGCTTGTCTTGCGGGAATGCTTTTGCTAAGGAAAATAATTCCACTTGAGTATGTGTGGCTGTGCAGTATTATCGGAGCAATTCTCCACAATACAGGGCAAATGGCGGCGGCGATCTTTATAACGCGTACACCTGCTGTACTTGCGTATTATCCGCCTTTGATAATTTCAGGCTCAATAGCAGGACTTTTTACCGGATTGTGTGCGATGTTCATTCTAAAGCGCGTAAAAAGTTGATTTATTAAAATTTGTGTGGTATAATATCATTGAGGTGAAGTAAAAAATGAATCCAATGAATTTCTTGAAGTATAAAAAGCTTATTGAAACTTTTCGCGACAACCACCCGAAATTCCCGTTGTTTCTTAAAGCGGCATCTCAGAAGATCGGTGAAGGCAGCGTTGTTGAGATAAAGCTCCGTGATCCTGATGGTCAGGAAATAGTCACAAATTTTGTGGTCAACCGCGATGATATGGAGCTGCTGAATGAGCTTGGAGGCTTAGGAAGATAAATGCAGAGTATAATTTTCTTTGATATCGACGGAACAATTATGACCGAGGACGAGCGGATGATTATTCCCGAAAGCACGGTTTCAGCTATTGCTGAAACACGCAGAAAGGGAAATCTTACATTCATAAATTCGGGCAGAACGGCATTCAACGTCAGTGAACGAATAAAATCACTCGGCTTTGACGGTTTTATCTACGGCTGCGGAACGCAGATCGAATACAACGGAAAAGTGCTTTTCCATAACAAACTTGACCGCAATTTGTGCCGAAATATAGCCGAGTCCATGCGCAGGTGCAGAGTTACGCCTGTTTATGAGGACAGCAAGCAGTACTATTTTGACGATAAAGCTCCTCTTACCGATGGACTGAAGCTTTTCTTTGAAACATTTGCAGCAAACGGAATTGATATTTCCGGCAGAGTTGAGGACGAGAGTTTCCAATTTGATAAGTTTGTTGTGTGGGATAATAAAAACTGCGATATGGAAGCTTTCCGCAAAGAGGCTTCGCGTGATTTTTCAGTCATTGACCGCGGCGACGATTTTTATGAAATGGTTCCGCTCGGATTTTCAAAAGCTACAGCGATCCACTACATACTTGAAAAGCTTGGTATTCCGCTTGATAATGCCTATGCAATAGGGGACAGCGCTAACGATCTTCCAATGCTTGAGGCTGTACCCAACAGCATAGCAATGGGCGGCGCTGAAAGAATATATCCATATGTGTCCTATGTGACAACTCCAATAGAAAAAGACGGCATTTCAAATGCTCTGAAACACTACGGTCTTATATAACAAAATTGGCTGCCGCACATTATGTGCAGCAGCCATTGTTTTATTTAACAGGAAGTGATATGAGACCAACGAGCATTTTCTGTACAGAAAGTGCATCAACGGTGGTAACTCCGTCACGACTGAGATTGCAGTCGGCATTTATCATGCCCTGCTCTGTAATATGAGTAGGATCAGTTCCATTAACTCCGTATTTGTCTGTGTTTGCGAGCGCCTGAAGTATCATAACAGCGTCCGAAATATCAACCGTATTATCACAGTTAGCATCACCGTAAAGAATTGAGTCTGACGGATTATCTGATGCAGATGTTCCGTCGGGTTCAACGCCCCAAACGAGTTTACCATAAGAATAAAGTGTGATCTTATCAGTGATAGCTGAAGCGGAATTCTCGTCTTCAAAGCTTATGAGATCAGAGTAACTGTAATCGTTTGAAGAATCCCATTTTGTAACCAGATAAGTGTCGGGATCCATTTTGTTGACAAGTCTGAACTGGAATACACGGCTTCCGTAGAAATCGCAGTTTTCCCATGCGATCTCAACATAATAAGTTCCGTTATCATCGTACTTTACAGGCTGACTTATTGTAGCCTGAGTTTCGCCGTCGGAGTAGCCTGACTGCTGATCGTAGTCAACAAAGAGTTGAACATAATCGATATCCTGATTTGCATCAAGAAGTTCTTTGATGTTGAAATAATATCTCGCTTTCATGTCACTTACAAATTCAGGCGGATCGACTGTTCTGTTGTGAACAACGACTTTGATCTGAACACCAGCATCAGTTTCCTGAGCCTTTGCTCCTGAAACATAAAGACCTGTAGGAAGCGGATCGCCGTTTTCGTCTACCTGATCGTATCCCTTAGCATTTGCGGACATATCGAAGTTTTCAATAACGTAGTTCTGCTTTTCGAGTTCCTTGCCCTTAGCACCGTAGAAATGGTAAAGACCTGCAAGATCTCCGCAGAAACCCGCGTTGTAGTCATCGGTAACTTCGTTGTAGATGTAGTCCTTGGTAACATCGCTGTGGTAATCCTTGAGGTCAGGGCCTCCTACGAGAGCGCCCCACAGAGTGTGAACCTGAACAACAGGATCGTCCATTGACTGTGTAGCTGAGCAATGTGAAGAACGGTGGTGAGGCTGTGAAGCAAAGCTGTTGCCATAGCCTACCTCATAAGCGTAACCCATAGGGTTATCACCAAGGATATATTCCATTTGGTCCTTAGCCCATTCTGCAAACTGCATATTACCCGTTTCCTTTGCATAGACCATAGCGCAAAGACCGGCAGCCGTATTATAACGTGCGCTTCCGTATCCTGAAACAACAGCCCAGCCGTTATTGGACTTGGCGATAAAGTTTCCGCCTGTCTGATCAGGAAGATCGGGGATCTGGTCATAGGTCATAGGAGTGTTCCAAAGGTTGTCGTCCATGCCGAAATATTTGTGAGTATTAGTAGCAACGTACCAGTCTCTCATTTTAGCTGCCGGAGTATTTGCCTTTCCGTCAGAATTTGTATTTTCTGATGCAGCAGCCGTTTCTGTAGTATCACTGTTGTGTCCCGACCAGAATTCGAGATTCCAATGGAAAATATACCAGTCACGGGCAGTATTTGTTACAGGTGCGAGTTTAGCAAAAACTCCGCCCCATACTGTGTCCCAGCAGTGAACCCAGATGTTCTGCCAACAGTTGCCTGTATCGGTAATGATTCTCTTGATGTAGCCTGTGTAGTAATAAGCGCCTTTTTCGTTAGTCTGCGTAGTATCAACTGAAATTATATCATCGATATAATCATAGTTTTCTGTACAGTAGTAAAGCCATACCGCAGCCCAAGCGAGTTCATCATAGTCGTAGCTTGAGGTATAGAATCCGCCGTCATAGCCGAGACTTGTAGCTATGGGAGTAGTGCCGATACTCCATTCCTCGGTATGTGTTGCAACGGCAAAATCATAGAGAGCCTTGGCATATTTGAGGTTCTCGGCAGCATATTCGGGGTCGGTGTCCTTAAAGTTAAGGTAGTTTACCGCAAGTGAAGCCGCAGCACCGGCGCACTGGTCGGAGGCGGGCATTTCAGTTGTGGCAAAGTAAGCAGGACGCTTGACACCACATGAAGATGAAGCAACAACTGTGCCGTCAACCTGAAGTTCAGGCGGACACCAGTAGTTATGGTCATTGCTACCTTCGCCGACCTGATAGCAGTAAGCAACAACATTTCCGTCATCATCAAGGAAAGTAGCTTTCATGAAGTAATCATTGATCCAGCGGAGTTCGTCCTCAACGTGTGCGGCAAGACCCGTTTCCTCATAAGCGTCACGGAATTCGTAATAACCCCAGCCAATTGTCGAAGCGGAATAGCTTCCCGGCAAACCAAACTTAACATGGTCGCCTGCATCGTGCCAGCCGCCGGTTAAATCGACACAGCCGTTACCGTCAGGGTCGAGATACTTTTTATTTGCATTTATAAAGTCCTCGGACATATTAACGCCGACATACAGACTCGGGTCATCATCGCCAAGATTTGACTCTCCGCCCTTGTCTCCGGTTCCGAGTCCCTTGTCTCCCTCATCTTTGGAAGTGCCTTTGCCAACGGTAGGCATGGGATTCATGGGAGTAAGGGGGATCATTCCGTCTTTTACATGGCAGTCTGCGCGCCATGAATAGTATCCGTCCTCGGCTACTTTATCTCCGCATTTATTTGCATCATAGAAACAAAGCGCGAGCTGGAGAGCTTCGGCGAAATTATCGTAGTTGTTCGGGTTCTCGGGATCAATTACAGCAGCATTCACACTGCCGAGGGAAGTACCTGTAAGAATAGTTGCAGCAGCCGTCAAGCATGCAGCAGTTCTTTTAAGAATTCCCGATTTTCTCATTAGAATCATCCTTTCTGAAAATTATTTCAGCAGATTCTTTTCCTTCAGTCGGTCGAAAACGATATTGTATCCGTCATTGCCGTCCTTGAGCGAGCGGTTCACTCTGCTTATGGTAGCAGTGCTTGCACCGGTATCTGTAACGATACTGTTATAGACTCTGTGCTCCTGCAAAAGCTTTGCAACGTGCAAACGCTGAGCGAAAGCTTTAAGCTCGATGCTTGTACAGAGATCATCGAAGAATTTGTAGCAGTCGTCAACGGATTCAAGCGTAAGAATAGCTTCAAAGAGCAGATCCATGCTGTCGGATTTAATTTTATCGATCATATAAAAAACTCCAATCTGCCGTAAGGCGAAAAAATTTCAAAGACAATTTTATACTTTACATTTTAACACATTATTACGGAAAAGTAAAGGACTTTTCAAAATGAATAATTAAAAAAGAATGAATAGTTTTTGAACATTTTTACACCTTTTAGTATATGGTATCACAGAATCAACAAAAAGTAAAGTAAATTTTAATGATTAAGCTAACTTTGTTAAGTCTTAACAAATAATACCATCATTTTTATGGCGTTTTGCCGATTGCCGCTTTGCTTCGGGAATAAGCTTGGGTTTACACATATTATTGGCACTTGCATTTTTTTTAATAATATAGTATAATATAGACATTCGACAGGAATAAAGTAAATTCCCGGTTCATCTGTTATGAATCTGACCTTACGGAAATGTGGTGATAAAATGGAACAGATTATAAAAAGTGATAAGAATTCTGAAAATCCAAATATTTTATATACGGTTGCAATGAGGGGGCTTGTAGCTTTCCCGAAAATGGTAATGCACTTTGATGTAGCACGAGAGAAGTCTGTCAACGCTATCGAAAAGGCACTGAAAAACGATGGAAAGCTTTTTCTCATTGCCCAGCATGAAGCATATGTTGACGATCCGAAAGCGTCCGACCTTTATAAGGTAGGTGTTGTCGTGGAAATAAAGCAGGTGTTAAAGCTTCCGGACAATATCATGAAGGTACTCGTGGAGGGCGTTTACAAAGCAAATCTTGTACATCTTATTGACGATGGAAAGGCTCTTCGTGCCGAAATAAAGCGCACTCCTACATATTCACGCGCAAAGTATGACGATGTTGAAGCAGAAGCGCTCATGCGTTCCGTAAAAGAAGTTTTTGAGCGATATGCCTCTTTCTTCCCGAAGATGCCGAAAGAGCTTCTTACATCAGTAATGACGCAGGATTCACCGATCAAACTCTACGAAGCTGTTACTTTCAACTGCAATCTCAATTACAGGGACAAGCAAACACTTCTTGAGGAGACAAATATAATAAACAAGCTTTCGGTTCTCTTTGCCTGCCTTACTTCCGAGGTGGAGATTCTCGAACTTGAAACCCTTATCAATGAGCAAACCAAAAGCAGTATTGACAAGGGACAGAAAGAGTACTATCTTCGCGAGCAAATGCGAGTTATTCAGGAACAGCTTGGCGAAGATGACGGCGATGAAGCTTTCGCTTATGCCAACGACATAATGGAACTGAAAATAGACGAGAAAAGCCGCGAAAAGCTTCTCAAGGAAGCCGACAAGCTCTCAAAGCTTCCACCGTCCTCGCAGGAGGCATTCGTAGTCAAGAATTACCTTGATACTGTGCTTGACCTGCCGTGGGGCAAGTATACCAAGTCAAAGCTCTCACTCGAAAAGGCAGAGGCGATACTCGAAAAGGAACACTATGGACTCAAAAAGGTAAAGGAACGTATTATTGAATTTCTTGCCGTTCATATGCTTAATCCTGATATAAAGGGACAGATAATCTGTCTTGCAGGCCCTCCCGGAATCGGCAAGACTTCAATTGCAAAATCCATTGCAAAGGCAATGGGCAGAAAATACGCTCGCGTTTCACTCGGCGGAGTTCGCGATGAGGCAGATATCCGCGGTCACAGAAAAACATATGTCGGAGCTATGCCCGGACGAATTATTACAGCGCTTCAGCAGGCGGGTTCTGCGAATCCCCTTATACTGTTTGACGAGATAGACAAGCTTTGCAGTGATATCAAGGGTGATCCTTCATCAGCAATGCTTGAAGTTCTCGACAGCGAGCAGAATAATGCGTTTAGAGATCATTTCATTGAAATACCATTTGACCTCAGCAAGGCTGTGTTCATTACAACGGCAAACAATGTTTCGGCGATCCCTGCACCGCTCTTAGACCGTATGGAAGTAATTGAGCTTCCAAGCTACACAGCGGAGGAGAAGTTCCACATTGCAAAGGAGCACCTTATTCCGAAGCAGATCAAGGAACACGGACTCAAAGCTTCACAATTAAAAATTGACGATAAGGCAATAAATGATATCATTCAGTATTATACAAAGGAAGCAGGTGTTCGTACCCTCGAAAGAACGATCGCATCAATTTGCCGCAAATCTGCAAAGAAGATCGCATCAGGCGAGGCGAAGCGTATAACCGTAAAACCTGACGACGTCAAGGAAATGCTCGGTATTTACAAGTATCTGCCCGATCTTTCTTCTCAGAAGGATCAGGTAGGTGTAGTAAACGGCCTTGCCTGGACTTCCGTAGGCGGAGTTTTAATGCCGCTTGAAGTGCTTGTGCTAAAGGGTGCCGGCAAGATCGAAGTCACGGGTTCGCTTGGCGACGTGATGAAAGAAAGCTCTAAGATTGCAGTGAGCTATGTTCGCAGCATTGCGGAGAAGTACGGCATAAACCCTGAATTTTACAAGGAAAACGATCTTCATATCCATGCTCCCGAGGGGGCAGTTCCGAAAGACGGCCCTTCGGCAGGCGTTACAATGACAACAGCCCTTGTGTCTGCACTTTCAGGAATACCTGTTCGTGCTGATGTTGCAATGACAGGTGAGATAACTCTCCACGGAAAAGTTCTCCCGATTGGCGGACTCCGTGAAAAGACCATGGCTGCATATAAAGCAGGGATCAAGACTGTAATAATTCCTATTGCTAATAAACCTGACCTTGAAGAGGTCGATGACGTGGTAAAGGAAGCAATTGAGTTCGTCTATGCCGAAACTCTGACAGACGTGCTTGATACCGCGCTCGTAAAGAAATAACATAAGCAAAAGGAGGAACTCCATTGAAGCTTAATTACAACAAAGCGGAATTTGCCTCGTCATATGGTAAATTCTCGCAGATACCGCCTCCCGAAAGGATAGAGATAGCCTTTGCAGGACATTCCAATGTAGGCAAATCCACGCTCATAAATAAGCTCTTTAACCGTAAGAATCTTGCGAGAGTAAGTTCTGTTCCGGGAAAGACAGCAACTATCAATTTCTACGGTTTGGAGAACATTTATTTTGTGGATCTTCCCGGCTACGGATATGCGAAGGTGGCGAAGTCCGAAAAGGAACGCTGGGCGGAACTTATTGAAGGTTATCTTGCTTCCGACAGGGACATACGGCTTGTTTTCATGCTGGTGGACAGCCGTCACGCTCCGACTAAGGATGACATTCATATGATAAACTATCTCATAGATCAGGAAATGCCGTTTGTGCTTGTTCTTACAAAAGTTGACAAGCTCAAAAAGACTGAACGTGAAAAGCGTATGGAAGCTTTTAAGCATGAGATACCTTATTTTGACGAAATGCATTCAATACCGTTTTCGTCACAGACTTACGAGGGCGTGGAAGAACTTCGCAGCATAATCGAGGAAATCGCGGACGACAATGATGTCTCCGACGAATAAATTATAAATTCCGAAAGGACTGATAAAAATGTTTGTATCAGATAATCTGAATGTAAACGAAAAAGGACACCTCACCATTGGCGGAATAGATACCGTTGACCTTGCAAAGGAATATGGCACGCCGCTCTATGTAATGGACGAGCAGGTTGTAAGAAAAAACCTCAGACGTTTCCATGAGAGTATGCAGAAGTATTACGGCGGCAGGGGAGAAGTTCACTACGCAAGCAAAGCGTTTTCTTGCCTTGAAATGTGCCGTATCGTTGCAAGTGAGGGAGACGGACTTGACGCTGTATCAATTGGCGAATTGTATACAGCAGTCAAGGCAGGATTCCCGATGGATAAAGTCGGCTTTCATGGTAATAACAAGACAAATGATGAACTCGAATATGCGCTTGACTGCGGAGTAGGACACATAATCGTCGATAACATCAGCGAACTCCACAGGCTTGAGAAAATTGCTGCTGAAAAAGGCGTAAAGGCAAATATCATGTTCCGCATAAAGCCCGGAATAGATGCACACACTCATGATTTTGTAAAGACCGGACAGATCGACAGCAAGTTTGGCTTTGCACTTGAGACAGGCGAGGCTTTTGAGGCTGTAAAGGAGGCTATTGCCTGCGAAAACGTAAGCCTTGAGGGACTTCACTGCCATATTGGTTCACAGATTTTTGATATAGACCCGTTTGTTGAAGCTGCAAAGGTAATGCTTGGACTTATTGCTAAAATCAAGAACGAGCTTGGCTATGAGATCAAAGGACTCAATCTTGGCGGAGGTTTCGGCATAAAGTACCTTAACGAGCATGATCCTGTGCCGTTTGAGGCATATCTTGAAAAGGTTTCGGCTGTGGTAAAGAGCGAGTGCGAGAGACTTAACGTAAATCAGCCTGTTATTTACATCGAGCCCGGACGTTCGATTGCAGCTCCTGCCGGAATCACTCTTTACACAGTAGGCGCACGCAAGGAGATCCCAAATATCAGGACGTATATTTCTGTAGACGGCGGCATGGCTGACAGCCCGAGATATATTCTTTATAAGTCAGAGTATGAGGCTATTGTTGCCAATAAGGCAAACGAAGAACGCAGCGAGAGGGTTACTCTTGCAGGAAAATGCTGCGAGAGCGGAGATCTCATCGGTGAAAATATGCCGCTTCAGCACGCAGAGAGCGGTGATATTGTAGCAGTTTGTGCAACAGGAGCATATAACTACTCAATGTCATCAAACTACAACAGACTCCAAAAGCCGGCTGTAGTATTCGTCAATAACGGCGAATCAAGAATCGCTGTAAAGCGCGAGACTCTTGATGACATCATCAGAAACGATATATAAACATTTGATAAACGAAAGCTTCCGCGATTTGTGTGGAAGCTTTCTTGTTTGCATTTACTAACGCAAAAAATTATATAATTTAAGCGCTTAGTTTGTTTAATTCTTGACAAACTTCACATTATGTAGTAAAATGTATATATATGTAACGAAAGGAATGATCTCAATGGGTTTAACTTTGACTGAAAAAATTCTCAAGGCACACCTTGTTGACGGTGAATATGTCAAGGGTCAGGAAATCGGTATCCGTATCGACCAGACTCTTACTCAGGACGCAACAGGTACAATGGCTTATCTGGAATTCGAGGCTATCGGTGTTCCGCGTGTAAAGACAGAGCGCTCTGTCGCTTACATAGATCACAATACTCTCCAGAACGGCTTTGAAAATGCCGACGACCACCGCTTTATAGGCAGTGTTGCCAAAAAGCATGGTATATACTTCTCACGTCCCGGCAACGGAATCTGTCATCAGGTTCATCTGGAGCGTTTCGGTATTCCCGGAAAGACTCTTATCGGTTCTGACAGCCATACCCCCAC
>OHBM01001294.1_pt1 | contig 18598 bp, 23 predicted proteins | sample 1577251 | NCBI WGS metagenome assembly OHBM01 (sample SAMEA3541557, study PRJEB24748) | human gut metagenome | biome: human gut; feature: human-associated habitat; material: faeces | place: China | collected 2012 | reverse complement strand
CTCGACCAGCTCGTCATGCTGGAAAACTACATCCCCGCCGGCATGATCGGCGACCAAAAAAAGCTGATCCAGGATCAGCAGAAGGAGGGCAAAGATGTCTGATAGCAACAGCCGGCAGGGCCGGCAGCTGCGGAGCACGCCGCAGCAGTTTTGTACCCGCGACGATGGCGGCGATCTCGTCATCGAGGGTTATTTTGCCGTGTTTGACAGCCCCTATGTCCTGTGGGACGGGGCAATCGAGATTGTCAAGCCGGGGGCATTTGCCGGATGTCTGTCCGGCGACATCCGCGCACTGATCGACCACGACACACGGCTTGTGCTCGGCCGAACCAAGGCCGGCACGCTGACGCTGCGCGAGGATGCGCGCGGCCTGTATGGCACAATCAAAATCAATCGGGACGATGCCGACGCCATGAGCCTCTATGCGCGCGTCCAGCGCGGTGACGTCGACCAGTGCTCGTTTGGGTTTGACATTGAGGAGGAGACCTTTGTCGACCTCGGCGGCGGACAGTGCCGCTGGGAGATCAACAAGGTCAACCCACTGTACGAGGTCTCGGTCGTGACCTATCCGGCTTACGAGGAGACCGCCGTCAAAGCCCGCCATGCGGATCTCGCCGAGATCCAGCGCCGGCAGGCCGAGGCGTGGAAAACCAAGATGATCAACAGACTGACAGGAGGAGATAACCATGGCACTTAAAGTACTGCTGCTGCGCAATAAGCTGTCCGCCGTCAACGCGACGCTCGCGCAGCTGCGTGAGCAGGCTGCGGCGCTGGAGACCCGCGAGAGCGAGCTGGCCGCAGACATCGAGGCGGCCCAGACCGACGACGAGCGCGCCGCCTGCGAGACGGCGATCGGCGAGTTTGAGGCGGACCGCGACAAGGTGACGGCAGACATCGAGGCCGCCGAGGCGGATGCCGCGAGTCTGACTGAGCAGATCGAGGCCGCCGAAGCCAACGCCGCCGAGGCCCGCAGCGCAGCCCACACCAACCCCACACATCACACTGAGAGAGGAGCACACAACACTATGCCTACCAACACCGCGGGCGATGCCCGCAGCCGTTTTTACGGCATGACTTACGCCCAGCGCGACGCATTTTTTGCCCGCGATGACGTCACCGCATTTTTGACCCGCACCCGTGAGATGCTTGGCCAGCAGCGCGCCGTGTCCAGCGCCGCGCTCGGCATCCCGGAGGTGATGCTGGACATCATCCGCGACAACATCAACCGCTACAGCAAGCTGATCGGCTACACCCGCCTGCGCCAGGTGCGCGGCAAGGCGCGCCAGAACATCGTCGGCACTGTGCCGGAGGCCGTGTGGACGGAGATGGTCGGCACGCTCAACGAGATGACTATCACCATCAACCAGGTCGAGACCGACGGCTACAAGGTTGGCGGCTATGTCTTTGTGTCCAACTGCTACCTCGAGGACGACAACAACATCGGCCTTGCGACCGAGATCCTTGACCAGCTCGGCCAGGCGATCGGCTACGCGCTGGACAAGGCCATCCTGTTTGGCACCGGCACCAAGATGCCGGTCGGCATCGCCACTCGCCTGGCGGCTGCAGCGTCTCCGGCGTGGTGGGGCACCAACCAGGGCACGTTTACCAACCTCAGCACCAGCAACGTCAAAAAGCTCAACATCGCCGCCAAAAACGGTGCGGAGTTTTACGCCGATCTCATCGGCGCGCTGGGTGTCGCCGATACCAAGTATTCGGCCGGAAAACCCGTCTGGGTGTGCAACCACAAGACGCACATTGACCTGCAGGCCAAGGCACTGGCCTTTAACAGCGCGGCTGCCCTGACCGCCGGCGTCACGTCCGAGCTGCCAGTCATCGGCGGTCAGATTGTGGAGCTGGACTTTGTCCCGGACAACCAGATCATGGGTGGCTACATGGATCTGTATCTGCTGGCCGAGCGCGAGGGCACAACCCTCGAGCAGTCCACGGAGGTCAAATTTATCGAGGACCAGACTGCGTTTAAGGCAACCGCCCGCTACGATGGCAAGCCGGTGCGCGGCGAGGCGTTTGTGATCGTCCGCTACGACAACACGGCGGCGACCACCAGCCTGACCTTTGCGTCTGACGCGGCCAACACGACGCAGTCCACGCCGCCCGCTGGCGGCAGCGACTAATGGCGGACGTCAGCTCGGCCGAGACGGTGCTTGCGCTGCTCAAGGCTGATCTCGGCGTGACGCATACCAAGCGCGACGAGTACTTTGCGGCGCTGATCGCGGCTGCAGCCAAGATGCTGCGGACGGAGGGCATCATCCTCGACCTGAGTGATCAGGCCGACCAGCTGCTGCTGGAGATGTACGCCGCGCACCTGCACGAGCGCAGGCAGCAGCCGACCATGGCAATGCCGCGCTACCTGCGGGCAAAAATCAACAATCGGCTCTGCCATCAGCGGATGCAGGGCTAAGGTACAACACGCCGGTGTGTCCAAATTGGACACACCGGCAAAGGAGGGAGACGTGTGTACGATGATGTAATCAATCTGATCGCCATTGACGAGCGCGGCAACGACGTCGGCAAGCACGAGGTGTTTTGCCGGCGCGAAAGCATCACGCGCGCCGAGCACTACCAGGCCGCGGCCGTCGGGCTGCACCCGTCGGTGCAGTTTCGGCTGGCCGACTGGCGAGACTACGACGGACAGCGCTTTGTCGAGCACGATGGAAAGCGCTACATCGTCGAGCGCACCTACGAGACGCGGGACGGCGGGCTTGAGATCGTGGTGAGGTGACGGGCGCATGATGGTAATGGCAAACGAGCTCGGCGATGCGATCGCGGGTGTGCTGGCTGAGTACAGCCGTGACGTGCAGGATAAGCTGCGCAAAATCGTAGATGCAAGTATGCGCGAGCTGGTGATCACTACGCGCAAAACCGCGCCGAGGCGCAAGTCCGGCATCGGGCACTACTACAAGCAGATCGCGTCCAAGCTGACGCTTGATACGGACAGCGGATACGCGCGGACGTGGTACGTCAAATGGCCGGACTACCGGCTGACGCACCTGCTGGAGTTTGGGCACCAAAAGGTCAACGGAGGCCGCGTCGAAGGCACGCATTTTTTGCAAAAAGCGGTGACACAAGTCACCGAGAAGTACTTGCAGCAAGTGGAGGAGGCGGTAAGCGGTGGCTGATATCATCCCGGTGGTGCTGGAGGGCATCCGATACACAGAGACAGTCTGGGCGATGCCGCCGGAGCTGCCATATGCCGTGTATCATGATCACATCGACCGACGTGGCGCTGACCTGTATAACGGGATCACAGACCACGACATCACCGTGGAGCTCTACGCGCGTAAGCCGGTGCCGGAGCTGGAGAACCAGATCGGCCGGCGGCTCGACGCGCTCGGCATCGAGTACGTCCGGCAGGAGCGCGAGTGGATCGACACGGAGCACTTTTTTATGACGGTGTATGACTTTACGTACACCGAGAAAGGATTTTGACTATGGCACTTAGTAAGCGCAAAGATATCACGCTGGGGTCCGGCAAGCTTTACGCACAGGAGTACACCGGCACGACCGTGCCGGAGACCGAGGCGATCTGCACGGACGACAACATCCTGGGCTACATCTCCGGCGGCGCGACGCTGTCGTACAAGCCCACCTTTTACACTGCCAAGGACGATCTTGGACTTGTGTCCAAGACGGTGATCACCGCCGAGGAGGTGACGCTTAAGTCCGGCGTGATGACGTGGGACGGCGACACGTTGGCCAAGCTCAGCGCGACTGCCCGCGTGACGGAGACCGACGCAGCGAGCGGAAAGCCCGCGAAGCGATCCGTTAAGATCGGCGGCGTCGACAACGCCGACGGCAAAAAGTACGTGCTGTGCTTTAAGCACGCTGACAAGGACGGCAAGCGCGAGCTTTACGTGCGCATCGTCGGCAAAAACCAGTCCGGCTTTGAGATCGCCTTTGTGAAAGACAAGGAGACCGTGATCGACGCCGAGTTTGCTGCCGACCCGATGGACTCGGAGGGCACGCTGATCTACTACGATGAGGTGTACACGGCATGACAAATCGCTTTACACTTGGCCAGCACAAGGCAATCTTTACGCTGGAGCTGCAGGACGGCCGCGAGCTGCTGCTGACCGTGCCGCCGCTGAGCGTTTTTAAACGGATGACGGCTATGCAGGACAGCGCGGGCGTGGACGAGATGATCGACATCGTCTGCGACATCCTTAACTGCAACCGCACGGGCGCGACGCTTACGCCCAAGGAGGTCGCCGGGCTTTTTGCCTTTGACGATCTCGTCGGCTTTTTTGCCGCATACTCGGACTTTGTCTCGGGGGCGACCAAGGCAAAAAACTGACAATCCCGTACTATCCCGATGACGGTGATGGTACGGGATGCCACTACACGATCGAGACGGTCGGAGAGCATCTGGTGGCACAGTACGCCAACATGCCCTTGCCGGACGTCTGCGATCTGCTGCTGGATGACTATATGCTGCTGCTGCGCGACGCCTTTATCGCGCGCAAGCTGCAGTCAGCAGACGGCCGCGAGTATCTGGATAACGCCTGGAGGCTGGAGCAGACTGAGCCGGATGTGGACGGGCTGCGCAGCACTTTCGGGCGGCAGGAGGAGGTGGATGCTTGAGCGGCAAAGGTACGACACTTAAGGGCATCACCGTCGAGATCGGCGGCGACACCACAAAGCTTGGCGACGCGATCCTTAAGGCGCGCAAGTCGGCAAAAGATTTGAGCGGCGAGCTACGCGGCGTCGAGTCGCTGCTTAAGCTTGATCCCACCAATACTGTCCTGCTTGCGCAAAAGCAGGACATCCTCGCCGAGTCGATCGCCGGTGCTAAGGACAAGCTTAAGATGCTGATCGCGGCGCAGGAGTCGATGTCCAAGCAGCTCGCCGATGGCAAGATCAGCCCGGAGCAGTACCGCGATTTTGAGCGGGAGATCGAGTCGACGCGCCAGCAGCTCACCCGGCTGGAGGCAGCCGCCTCCGGGACGGACGACGCCGTCGCTGATGTCGGTGACGCAGCCGAGGAGGCCGGCGAAAAAGCCGAAAAAGCCTCCGGCGGATGGACCGTCTTAAAGGGCGTGATGTCGGATCTCGCCTCGAGCGCGATCAAGGCAGCTGTAAGCACCGTCGTGGACGGTGCGAAAAAGATGGTATCTGCCGGCCTGGAGTACAACCAGGCGATGGAGGGGTACGTCACAAACTTTACGACGATGCTCGGCGGGAGCTCGGAGGCTGCCAACGGCATGGTCGGAAGCCTGCAAAAGCTGGCATCGGCCACGCCGCTGGCCATGTCGGACCTCGCCGGCGGCGCGCAGACACTGCTTGCCTTTGGCGTGGCGTCGGACGACGTGTCCGGCACGCTGCAGCGCCTTGGCGACATCTCGCTCGGCAATGCCGACAAAATGCAGTCGCTCGCCCGCGCCTACGGCAAGGCCACGGCGCAGGGCAAGCTAACCGGCGAGACCGTCCAGATGATGATCGATGCCGGCTGGAACCCGCTGATCGACATCTGCGATCAGACGGGCGAAAGTATGGAGGATGTGCAAAAGCGCATGGCCGCCGGCAGCATCTCCGCCGAGGAGCTGACGCAGGCGGTAAATCACGCGACGGACGCGGGCGGCAAATTTGCCGGCGGCATGGAGGCGGCCAGTAAGACGGTCGCCGGTCTGACGTCGACACTGCAGGACAACGTCAACGCGATGCTGGGCAAGCTAATGCAGCCGGTATCCGACGCGATGCTGTCGACGCTGCTTCCGACGGCGATCGACGCCGTCGACCAGCTGACGATGGCGTTTGAGGATGAGGGCATAGACGGCTTTTCGCGCGTCGCCGGCAGCCTGATCGCGTCGCTGTCCGCGCAGCTGGTATCATACGCGCCGCAGGCAATCCCGGCAGCGCTTGCCTTTATCGGCGCATTGGTGACGGGGCTGCTTTTGGCGACGCCGGACCTGACGGGTACGGCGATCGAGCTGGTGGGCGCGCTGCTGCTCGGCATCGCGGATCAGCTGCCGGGCATCATCACTGCGGCGATGTCCGCGCTGCTCGGCATTGTGGGCAAGATCACGTCCCCCGAGTCGATCACGCTGCTGATCCAGGCTGCGATGCAGCTGATGCTGGCACTTGCCCGTGGGCTTATTGCGGCGATCCCGCAGCTGATCGATGCCGTCCCTGGCATCATCACAAATCTCGTAGAGTCTTTTTACGCGATGCTGCCGGAGATCATCGGCGTGGGCATCGAGATCGTCATCGCGCTGGCGTCCGGGCTTGTGTCCAACGCCGGGCACATCACCGCGGCTGTGCCGCGTCTGGTGGAGACGATCGTCCGCGGCTTTTTGGCCGCCGTAAAGTCCTACTGGGACATCGGCAAGTCCATTGTCGACGGCATCCGGCAAGGCATCACGGAGCAGTGGCAGCGGCTTAAGTCGGATGTGTCCAACCTTTTTACGGGGCTTGTCAGCTGGATCAAAAATTTGCTCGGCATCCACAGCCCGTCGCGCGTCTTTGCGGATATCGGCCAAAACATGGCGGCCGGCATCGGCGACGGCTGGGCGTCTACGATTGGCGACATCAATCGCCAGATCGGCGAGTCGCTGCAGCCGCAGTACGTCGTCGGCGTGGATATGCAGGGGCTGTATGCGCAGGCGGCTACGCTGCAATCGGCCGCTGCTCCGGGCGCCGGCGGCGACATCGCCGCCGTGATCGAGCGCATGGACCGCCTCGAGCGCGCGATCACCGGGATGCAGATCTATATGGACGGCGACGCGCTTGTCGGCTCTGTCGCCACGCGCATGGACTATGCGCTCGGCGGCATCTACACAAGCAGGGCACGGAGGACTATTTAATGGCACTATCTTGTAAAATCGGCGGCGTGCAGTACGCCGGCCTGGAGCTGATGGGCGTGCAGATCGGACTGCCGGACGTAAAAACGCAGACCGTCAGCGTCCCCGGCGCGGGCGGCGAGCTGGATCTTACCGACGCACTGACCGGCGAGCCTATCTTTGGCAACCGCGCTATCAAGCTTAAGCTCGGTTTTTGCCCGCACGGATCTTTTGACTTTTACGCTTTCGCTGCTGCCGTGCATGGGCAGCGGCGAAAGCTGGAGCTCGACGGCCGCGACGGCTACTACATCGGGCGATGCACGGTGGGCACGCCGGACACATCGCTGGATCGCACGATCTTTGACCTGACGATCAACGCAGACCCTTACCGGCTGGACGACGCCGAGGTATCCGTAAAGATCCCGATGCTCGCGGCGTCGGACAACATCCTGATCGGTCGGAGCGTGACGGCGAGCGGGTCGTCAGGGTCGGTGGATGAGCACTATGATGTCGTCGGGGACGGAGCAAGCAGCGTGCTACGCATCAAGTCCGTTGTCGACACCGGTGGCGGCGTGTATGGCTACGCACGCTTCCGGCTGCCATGGCCGACCGCCGGAAGCTGCCTTGTGTCCGCGGATATCACCGGCGGGTGGTATACCATCGTGGACGTATCCGGTAAGCCATATGGCGACGGCAAAAGCAGGTGGATCTCCAGCGTGCCGGTCGGCGGGCTGTACATGATGCTGGAGACGATCAACCCCGGCGGGTGCACAGCAAGCAACATCAAGCTTTTCCGCGCGCAGCCCGGATCGCTTGCCGGGCTGTGCAGCGACCGGCTGATGTATCCGGCTTCCGACCAAGGCCGTGTGCAGATCTATCGCTGTGATCGCACGTATGCCCCGGCGACGCTCGGCGACCGCGAGACATCCAGCCCGTATCTGCAGATCCGCAAGACGCCGGACTACGCATACGCGATCGGCGGCGCGGCCGGCGAGCTTACGCTTACCGGGCGGAGGGGGTGGATCTGATGTACGCTGGCTATACAGACGGTACGCTGCTTTTTGCGGTCGGCATGGCCGGGCGCGAGATCTCTGCCGGCACGCTGCACCGCGCAGTCGGCGAGATCGACTCGGCGGATTTTGTGCTGCCGCCGTCCAACGCCATGCGCGACGTGCCGATCAAGCGCGCATCCGTGATCTCGATCCAAAAAGACGGGACGGAGATCTTTCGCGGCAGCTTGACTGACACGTCCACGGATCTGCGCGGCAGCCGCACCTATAGCGTGGACGGTGCGATGCTGTGGCTGGACGATATATGCAAAGCACCTTTTACGCTGTCACCAAGCACCGTGGAGTACTACGTCACCGCGCTGCTGACGCAGTATAACGCTGCGTGCGCACCTGCGCGTAAGATCTTGCTTGGTACGGTGGACTCCGCGCTGCCGACGCTGTCCGTGCAGCATACAGAGTATGTATCTACGCTGTCGCTGCTGCAGGAGGCCATGACGGCCGTTGGCGGGACGATGCGCCTGCGATACTCCGGAGGCAACGTATACCTGGATGTGCACAAAAGCTATCGCCATATGTGCACACAGCAGGTGGACATCCGCAAAAATTTACTAAATCTTACCGACAAAATCGACGGCGCGAACTTGCTGACGCGCGTCTACCCAGTCGGCAAGGACGGGCTGACGATCGACAGCGTAAACGGCGGGGTCCCGTATCTGATCAACGCAGACGCCGAGGCGCTGTATGGCCGCATCGACGGTACGGTGCAGGTAGACACGGATGATCCTGCCGTGCTTAAGTCGACGGCGGCGTCTTATCTTGCCAAAAACTGCGGCCTGTCGCGTGGAATCGAGGTCAGCGCGGCGGACCTGTCCGGTGCAGACACGGAGCTGGAGCCTTTTGATGTCGGCGATAGCGTGCGCGTGGTGTCGCCGCCGCACGGCATCGACGCCGTGATGACGGTGTCCAAAGTGGACACAAGTCTCGTCGGCGACAAAGACAGCCTGACGCTTGGCTGGGGCAGTAAGACGCTGACCGGCGCCGTCGCCTCCGGCGGCGGGTCAGCGGGCGGGTCTGTGGCTGCGTCTGGCGGAGGGATCGACGTGGACAGCGCGCTATCTGACACATCCACAAATCCGGTGCAAAACCGGGCGATCAAGGCCGCGCTGGACACCAAGGCCGACAAGACTGCCCTGGGCGATAAGATGGACAAGTCCGGCGGGACTTTTACGGGCAATGTCGCCGGCAAGTACTTTACCGGTACATGGCTGCAGACAACAGAGGCAACCGACCTCGGCCGCGTACCCGGCAAGATCGCCGTACTGGATGAGTCTGGCTGGGTGTACTATCGCACACCGGCCGAGCTGCTGGCCGACATCGGCGCCATGTCTGGCGGAGATTACTACACCAAGGCGGAGACGGATGCTGCCATCGCCGTGCGTGCGAGCCTGTCGCACTACGGCACAACCATGCTGTCGACCAGAATCGATTCCATCAGCAAGGTGCTTGCAGCCACGCCATACGCGGTAAAAACGGCGCTGGACGCGGCAAAAGCATATGCGGATAGCGTCGTCACCGGTGCAGACTACGTCGCCGAGCAGGGGTCAAATGACTTTTGGACGTGGCGCAAATGGAACAGCGGAATCGCCGAGCTGTGGGCGGTATCCGGCGTCGACCAGATTGCAATCACGTCCGCGTGGGGCAGCATGTACTATGGCACGTGGATGGACCTGCCGAGCAACGTAACAGCACGGCAGTATCCTTTTGCTTTTATCGCCACGCCGTCGGTATCGGCGTCTTATAGCGGCGGGGATAAGGACGCTTGGCTGATATCCACTTTTGGTGCAAGCGACGATCTGCTTACCCGCGCACCGGCGTATGCGCTCGCGCGGCCTACCACGGCGACGATACTAACCCCGCGCGTCAGCTATTACGTCGTGGGCAAATACAAATAAATGGGGGTCATCATATGACTATCACAATCGCAGACGGCCGCGGCGCACTGTGGCAGTGGGACACCGGGCGGCGGGTCAAGATCACCGACGACGGCGTCAAACAGGTCCACTATCAAAATAAGTGCTTTGGCCGCAGCGTGGACGTTGATGTTGGGGACGACGGCACGGCCATCATCCCGGATGAGCTGCTGCAGGACTGGCACCCGCTGACGGCCTACGCTTACGCAACCGACGACGCGGGCGGATATACCAAGGTGCAAGTGGACTTTGCGGTCCATAGACGCGCCAGACCTGCAGACTACGTCTACACGCCGACGGAGCACGCTGGCTTCGACCGTCTGCGCGCCGAAATCGGCGACCTTGGCGACCTGACGACAGAAGCAAAGGAAAATCTTGTCGCGGCAATCAACGAAGCTGCGCGGACGGGCGGCGGTGGCGGCATTTTTGAAATCAATGCAGAAAGCGGCAGCCAGATCAATGACTATGAGTATCAAGTGACACTGGACAAGACATACGAGGAAATAGATGCCGCTTTTCAAAGCGGAAGAACACCAATTGTGATTTTAGACAATCGTTATAGGCTCCCAGTAATTTCTATATCAACCGGTTATCGTTTTGGGGCTTTTTCACAACTGGGTCCGGGTATGTATGGCGTTTTCGATGTATACGTTTCGAACAGAGAAGAGTGGCTTTTAGAACTTCCAATGGTGGACCATGCAAATTTGGCACCGTTTGTAGAAAGTGTTGAAGCCACAATCGGCGACCTGTCCACCCTGCAAACCACCGCGAAAGATAGCCTCGTGGCGGCGATCAATGAAGTGGCATTGGCTGTCGCTGCTGGCAGCATGGACTTGCGCGTGTCGGACGGCTACATCCAGTACAGCACGGACAGCGGCAGCACGTGGCAAAATCTCGTTGCCGTGGCCGAGCTCAAGGGTGCGGACGGTTCACAAGGCTCAAAAGGCGATCCCGGTGCAACAGGTCCGGCTGGCCCTGCTGGTGCTCCGGGTAAGGACGGCACAAACGGTATAACGCCGAGCATTGGCACTAATGGCAATTGGTACATCGGCACGACCGATACCGGCAAGCCGTCGCGCGGAGCAACCGGAGCACCCGGCAAGGACGGTGCAAAGGGTGACCCTGGTGCAAAGGGTGACCCCGGCGCGCCGGGCAAGGATGGCAGTGACGCGACCGTGACTGCGGCAAGCATCACAGACGCGCTGGGGTACAAGCCCGCCGCGCCGAGCGATATCCCGGTAGTCCCGACTGAGGAGATCTCCGCCAACACCACCGCGCGGCACACGCACACGAACAAGGGCGTGCTCGATGGCATCACCGGGCAGGTGACAGCAGACAAGGTATACAACCCGGATCATGCTACTGATCTGGTGCAGTATGCGGCTTTTCAAATTGCGTCGCAGCAAATCATTTCGCAGATCCCAACCGTGTTGCCGAGCCCGAACGCGCTGACCGTCACCTGCGGAAGCAACAGCGTCACATACGACGGGAGTGCGGATAAGATCATCGATATTCCTTCCGTGGAAAAGATCGTAACGGAAACCACGCAAGTGCTGCCCGCTTACACAAATCTGATACCAATCAGCGCGGACGCATCCGGGGCTATTCTAAATGGTGTCGGATATGAGGCCGGTGCACTTCATTCAGACGGCTCTGTGGCTTCGGCAAGTGCTTTCACCAGCGGCTTTATTCCCGTAAAAAAAGGCGATGTAGTGCGCATTAAAGACCCTGGCGCTGCGAACTTTTCACTAGACAACGCAGTAGCGCTTTACAAGGCGGACAAGGCGGTAAGTGCTGGTATAGGCAAATATATCCGGGCCATGCAAAGCAGCGCTGCTTATGGTGGACTTACTATATCCGGGGATGTTTTAACATGGGACACATCTTCGATTTCGTACTATCTTTGGCAAGACTTCAAATTTTTGCGGGTTATGACCTCGTCCGCGGATTCAATCGTAACAATCAATGAAGAAATTAAGGAATCGACTCAAACGGTGATGTCCCTGAAGCCAACAATAAAAGTTTCGAAGGGCAGCTTGGACTTTGCTGTCAATGAACCGCTGTTGGCGGAAAGAAAAATCGTTGTTTTTGGTGACAGTCTGATAGGAATGACGCGCGACCAAACATCCGTCACATCTTATGCCGCGGAGTATACCGGTGCAAAGGTGTACAATGTTGGCTTTGGCGGATGCCGCATGGCAAAGCACCCGACTAACGGATACGCGGCGTTTTCTATGTGGGCGTTGGCTGATGCTGTATCGACTGGTAACTACTCCACGCAAGAAGCACAAGCCCCGAGTGGCGCGGATTATTTTTCAAGTCAACTGGATGTGCTGAAATCCATCGACTTCACAACCGTTAATGCAATTGTAATTCATTACGGCACAAACGACTTTGCTGCCAGCGTACCACTTGATGATTCGGCGAATCTTTTAAGTACAGACACAGTGTGCGGCGCACTGCGATATTCCATTAAAAAGATTTTGACAGCTTTCCCCAAAATCAAAATCTTTGTATCTCTCCCCCTGTACAGAACGTGGAGTGGAGTGGGCGCTGAAACCTATAAAAACACCCTTGAAAAAACGCTCCCAGAATACGATTCTGCCATGAAAACGGTGGCGGAAGAGCATAATTTGCAGACGATTGATGGGTACAAGCGGCTTGGAATCAATACCATCAATTCCGGCGCATACTTGTCGGATGGCACACATCTTAACGACTTTGGGCGTAGGCAATTCGGCGAGCTGATCGGCGGCTGCCTTATCTGTAGTGCGTAAAGGAGGCAACAGAATGCAGATCATTAAGGCGTTTACAACCAGAAATAGGTGCTACCAGATTGGTACACCGCTTAAACCGCGTGGCATCATGCTGCACAGCATTGGTTGCCCACAGCCCAACGCGGCGGTGATGGCGCAAAATTACAATCAGTACAGGCCAAATGGCCAGTCTGTTTGCGTACACGGCTTTATCCAGCGCGACGGCACGGTGTATCAGACGCTGCCGTGGACTGTACAGGCATGGCACTGCGGCGGCAGCGCCAACGGCACGCACATCGGTGTGGAGATGACCGAGCCTGCATCCATCGCTTACACGGGTCATGGCGCTGATTGGCGCGATCTTGATACAGCGGCAACAGAAACCCATATTAGAGGCACATATGCGGCGGCTGTTGAGTTGTTCGCGCAGCTGTGCACGCAGTACGCGCTGGATCCGCTGGAGGACGGCGTGATTATCAGCCACGCCGAGGGCGCAGCAAGAGGCATCGCCAGCGCGCACGCAGACCCCACACACCTGTGGCGGGCGTTTGGGCTGACGATGGACGGCTTTCGGGCAGACGTCGCGGCAAAGATGGCCGCGGGAAATATAGACGAGGAGGATGACGACATGGTAAGATACGACAACATTGACGACGTGCCCGGCTGGGCGCAGGACACGGTGCGCGCGCTGATGGGCGCGGGCGCGCTGCAGGGTGACGATCAGGGGCGGCTGGACCTGTCGCTGGATATGATCCGCGGCATGGTGATCGGCAAGCGGTACGCGGACGCGCGCAGCCCCAGATACGCCACGATCGACGACGTGCCCGGCTGGGCGCGCGAGGAGACGCAGCGGCTGATCGACCGGGATGTACTCAGCGGTGTCGGAAACGGCAAGCTGGACTTGTCGCTGGACATGCTGCGCACGATGCTCGTGTGCCAGCGGATGATGGACACCGCTGGCAGCAGGAAGTGAGGCGCGTATGTCGGAGGTTATCCTTGCCGCGCTGATCAGCGCGGCGGCCGCCATTGTGGTCGGCCTCATCAACAGCCGCGCGCAGCACAGCAAGCTGATCGCGGAGCTGGACAAGCGCGACGAGCTGCAGGCGTATCGCATCGGGCAGCTGGAGCGCAAAGTGGACAAGCACAACCAGGTCATAGAGCGTACATATAAGCTGGAGGAGTGCACCGAGCTCCTCGGCGAGCGCATCAAGGTGGCCAATCACCGGATCGATGATCTGGAGCACAAAAATTAAGAGGAGGACATCATTATGGAACTTGGTATTGCATCTGTGGCGGCGATCACCGCCATCGCGTATCTGCTGGGCATGGCCGTCAAGGCGACCGAGACCGCGGACAAGTGGATCCCGATCATCTGCGGCGCGACCGGCCTGATCCTTGGCGTCGTCGCCTGGGCGATGGGTGTGCCGGACTTTCCGGCGCACGACTGGCTCAACGCTGCGGCCGTCGGCATCGTGTCCGGATGGGCGGCGACGGGGCTGAATCAGAGCGTGAAGCAGCTGACGGATAATAAATAATTGGGCAAAGTAAGGCCGCCGGAGCGTAAGTGCTCCGGCGGCTTTGTGATTTTAAATTTCTGTGCCATCTGGCAGCGTAAACTTGATGTTGACTTTGCAGCCGAGTGCTTCTCCGACGCGCTCCCATTCTTCTACGGTAAATTTTCCGGTATTCAGCCGTTTGTTAAGCAGCTGGGGGGACCATCCGAGCCGTCGCGCCAGCTCGGAGTTTGTAATCCCAAAATACGCAAGCTTCATTTCAATTATTTGCCGCGCTGTCACGGTATCACTTCCTTCTGTTAGATAGCATAACCTATTTAGTTTAACGTGTCAACTAAAAATTTTCTGAAATATCCGAAAAAGTTAAAATATATGGTTGACATTATAAACTATTTGGTTTATAATAATACTCGTAAGGCAGAGGGAAACCTCTTGTGAAAGGAAGTGAGGGAATGACCGAGATGAACGTCACAGAGGCGCTGCTGAAAGCAATCCTCGAACTCATCGAGAAGTGCGAAACGCTTGAAGAACTTCGCGAGAGCGTCAAGCGCATCATGCATGAGTAAACAAAAAGAGTAGCGGCACCGACCAAAGCCCCGCTACTCGCACCCGAGAAGGTGAGCCGGGAGCCTTACCCCGGCCACCTTGATTATAAACCGAGTAAGGCAGAAAAATCAAGGAGGAAACACTATGAAGTACGAAGTCTACGAAAATAACGGCGGCGCCGTTATGCTCGCTATCCTCGACGACGATTGCAAGCCGGCCGCCATTTTTGAAAACTGGGAGTATGGTCAGCGCGGCGTTTTGGCCGACGCACTGCAGGAGCTTGCCGCAGATCCGACGGCGTGGAGAGCGTGGGACGGCGACCTTGTCGAGCGCATCGCGTCCGAGTGGCCGTACAGCGGTGAGGCAGAGCCGCCCACGCTTACCGAGCTTTACGACGAGATCAGCGGGAGCGATGCATGCATCATTGACAGTGACGGCGATATGATCCCCGCACAGCGCATGGGCGCCGCGGCTCTCAAGGCACTTGGCCTGAGCCATGAGGATGACGATCAGTAATGCGTGCGGCAATCTATATCCGTGTATCAACGAGCGAGCAGGCGGCAGAGGGATATTCCCTCGCCGCCCAGCGCAAGAGCTTGATGCAGTGGTGCAATGGCCGCGCCTATGATGTAACCGGCGTGTATGCGGACGAAGGGATCAGCGCGAAGGACATCAAGCATCGACCGGCAATGCTGCAGCTGCTATCCGATGTGCAGGCCGGAGAAATCGACGTTGTGTGCGTCTGGGCGCTCAGCCGATTGACGCGCAGCGTTGCTGACCTATACAGCGTGTGGGATCTGTTTGCGGCGCACAACTGCGGGTTAATTAGCTACACAGAGGCTTTTGACACGACCACGCCGACCGGGCGCGCAATGATGGGCATGCTCGGGATTTTTGCTCAGATGGAACGAGAATTTACGGCAGAACGTGTCAGCGCGGCGATTGCCGAACGGGCAGCGCAGGGAAAGCGGACGTGCAATGAAGTCCTTGGCTATGACCTCGATGGCAAGGACAGCCTGAAGATCAACCCGGCGGAAGCGGAGCGCGTGCGGTATATTTTTGATCGTTACTTGGAATATCGCAATCTGTCGGCCGTTGCCGAGCTGTGCAGATTGCGCGGCTACACCGGGAAACGCGGTAGAGTACAGACTGCCGAATCAATCCGGCGGATACTTATCTGTCCGGTATATGCTGGCTACAACAGCTATAAGGGCCAGTTGTACAAGGGATGTCACGCGCCCATCATATCTGTCAAAGATTACAATCGTGTGCAACGGATACTACAGCAGCGAGGGAAGCGAGTCAGGATACTGTATCAGCAAATCAAATGACAAACTGCGGTGGCATAGGGATAATCATGGGGATATATATTTGCGCCATATCTCGCAATGCAGTAATACCAATGCATAGTGGCAATGCACACCATGCTTGACGTGCGGAGGGTCACAGGTTCGAGTCCTGTATCGTCCACCAAAGGTCCACCGTAAGAAATTGCGGTGGGCTTTTTTCTTTATCCGACTGCCCGGCGCAAAAATGCGCCGGGTTTTTCTTTCCAAATTTTGCACGGGCGATTGAGGTTTTTGCGGATCTGTGCTACAATGCTTCTGGAAATGCACCGTGCTGCGGTGCGCGATGGAGGTGCGGTGGATGGAATGGGACGAGTACTACAAAAAATTCGACGAGTGGGCAACATCCACGCAGATCAGCCGCCTCAGCGCACTGACATCCTACGGCCCCTCAGATGAGGTGGCGGAGGTCGCGCAGGGGCTGATGGATGAGACTGCGGCCTCCCGCCTGATCCGCAGGGCGCTTGCAGCCGGCGTGCAGTTCACGGCGGAGGAGATCTGCGAGCTGGTGAATTGCTGCAATGCGGCGGTGATGAATGCACTTTTGGAAAATTCGACCTGCGCCTTCACGTGCGAGCAGCTTGAGGATCTCTGGGGCGCTGTCGACGATGCGGTGCTGGAGCAGACCGCGCGCAGGTGCCGCGTGAAGCTGTTTGATGACGACGAGGAAGAGGAAGAAGAGGAAGACGACGAGCCTGAACAAGCGGAGTTTCCGCCGCCGAAACGCAGATGCGAGCCGAGGCTCGGCTTCTGGACGCTGCTTGGCGCCGCCTTGCTCGGCGCACCGGGCGATGATGGGCACGGCGGGCGCTGCACCGGCGACTGTGCACACTGTCCGCCGCACTTCGGCTATCGCTACGGCCGCTGGTACTATGGTCACGGCCATGTCTACGGCTGCGAATTTGGTGGAAACCGCGGCGACGGCTATGACTGAATGCATCTGGGAGGTACTTATGAATCGGACGATCACCATCAAGGACGCCGGCGGCCATGGCGATCGAACCGGACGATATCGACGTGAGCGACAGCGCAGTTTTTGTGTGGGAGATCCGATGAGCTCCGCAGCGTTTGACCATTAAAATAACCGATGCCGGAGCAACGGGCGTCGGAATGTATGCTTCAGGAGGAGACCTATGAAAGCACTGACCTATCTCGAGCGCGGCCGCTTTGCCGTGACGGAAAAGCCGAAGCCGGTCGTGACTGACCCGCGCGACGCTGTTGTGCGCGTGACGCTCGGTTCGATCTGCACCAGTGACCTGCACATCAAGCACGGCTCCGTGCCGCGCGCCGTTCCGGGCATCACCGTCGGCCATGAGATGGTCGGCGTCGTGGAGGCTGTCGGCGCGGAGGTAAAGACCGTCCGCCCCGGCGACCGGGTGACGGTGAACGTGGAGACCTTTTGCGGCGAGTGTTACTTCTGCCGTCACGGCTGGGTGAACAACTGCACCGACCCCGACGGCGGCTGGGCGCTCGGCTGCCGCATCGACGGCGGGCAGACGGAGTTTGTGCGCGTGCCTTACGCCGATCAGGGTCTGGATAAGATCCCGGACGGCGTTACCGATGAGCAGGCGCTGTTCGTCGGTGACATTCTGGCCACCGGCTTCTGGGCGGCGCGCATTTCGGAGATCACGCCGGAGGACACCGTGCTCATCATCGGTGCAGGACCGACCGGTGTGTGCACGCTGGCATGCGTCCTGCTCAAGCAGCCCAAGCGCGTCATTGTCTGTGAGAAAGACCCGACGCGCATTGCGCTCGTGCGCGAGCACTATCCGGACGTGCTGCTCTGCCAGCCGGAGGCGTGTGAGGACTTTGTGCGCGCACACAGCGACCACGGCGGCGCGGATGTGGTGCTCGAGGTCGCGGGCGCGAAGGATACCTTCGAGCTTGCGTGGCGCTGCGCGCGCCCCAACGCCATCGTGACGGTGGTCGCCCTCTATGACGAAGCGCAGACGCTGCCGCTGCCGGATATGTACGGCAAGAATCTCATCTTCAAGACCGGCGGTGTGGACGGCTGCGACTGCGCGGAGATCCTGCGCCTGATCGCGCAGGGGAAGATCGACACTACACCGCTCATCACGCACCGCTTCCCGCTCAGCGAGATCGAGGAGGCCTACCGCATCTTTGAAAACCGGCTCGACGGCGTCATCAAGGTGGCGATCACGACGGAGTAACGCAGCGGGGAGGGCGCGCAATGACCAGAGACGAGCTGCAGCGGTATATATTCGATCATTACAGCACAGAGCCGGACTATCCGTGGGCCGATGCGCCGAACCATGCCGTGTTCCGGCACGGCGGCAACCGGAAATGGTTTGCGCTGGTTCTGGACGTGCCGCGCAATAAGCTCGGTCTGCCCGGTACGCAGATGATCGACGTGGTGAACCTCAAGTGTGATCCGATCCTCATCGGTTCGCTGCGGGGTGAGCCGGGGATTTTCCCGGCCTACCATATGAACAAGGACAGCTGGCTCTCCGTGGTGCTGGACGGCAGCGCGGCGGACGATCAGATCCGGCTGCTGCTGGAGCGAAGCTATGCGGCGACGCTCCCGAGACCGCGCAAAAGAAAGCAACCATGATGCCGCAGATACATAGAAACCGCGCAGCAGGGGCGTTGAATCTACGAACAGGAGTTTTTTGTATGGCAAAGCAGGAGAACCGCAATACCC
>OHBM01001293.1_pt1 | contig 18600 bp, 20 predicted proteins | sample 1577251 | NCBI WGS metagenome assembly OHBM01 (sample SAMEA3541557, study PRJEB24748) | human gut metagenome | biome: human gut; feature: human-associated habitat; material: faeces | place: China | collected 2012 | reverse complement strand
ACACCAATGAAAAAGAAAGACTACGGCTAAAATCTCAGCTCGCCACTGAATCCACCAGTGCCCTCCAGCCGCCGCAGCACCGCCGCCGCAGGCAGCATGGCCCAGAACACCAGCTTCCCCGTCTCCCAGGGACTGGCGTTGGCGGGGCCCAGCGCCTCCGTCAGCGGGTTGGGGAACCGCAGGCGCAGGCAATACAGCAGCACCCCGCACACGGCGGCGGTGCCCAAAGCCAGAAGATGGCGCACACCGCGCATCCGCCTCACCTCCTATGGCGTAAGACTATGCGCCGCAGCGGCGGAATATTTCCCCTGCGCATTGACAGAGAACGGCGAAAAAGATATACTGGACGGAGACTATCTCTTAGACAAGGAGAACGTTATGGCAAAGAAAACAGGTCGTAAAGACCAGATATCTGCGGCCTCACTGCATCAGGAGCTGCGGCGTCCGTGGCTGGTGCCGGTGCTGGCTGTTTTTTACTTTCTCATCACCTGTCTGATGAAGCACGGGGCCAACAAGGGCATCACCCTGCTGCTGCTGGCTGCGGCGGTGGTGTGCGTCGTGGTGAAAACGGCGCAGCTGGGCCGCCGCATGAGCTGGCCCGCGCTGCTGTTGGGACTCTATATCTGCATGGACGGCATCTCCACGCTGTACGCCCCCTCCGGCAAGTTCGCCCTGTACGAATTTCTGAAGGTGGCGGGGGCGGCGTGTCTGGCCCTGCTGCTGACGGCGCTGGAGCCGGAGCGGCCGGGCCGCACGGGACGCTGCGCCGCCACGGTGCTGGAAACGGCGGGAGCGCTGGTGTCCCTGGTCAGCATCGACACCGTGTCCACCCAGCTTCTCTACAAGCTGATGGTGTCCTTCACCGCCCAGTTCGGCGCGTCCATGCAGCTGAACGCCCTGCTGCAGGAGCAGCGTCTCAAGACCATTTTTGAAAACCCCAACGTGTTCGCCGGCGCCGCCGGCGCGGCCATCCTGCTGTCGCTGGGTCTGGCCGCCGGTGCGGAGGACCGGAAGGAGCGCTGCCTGCACCTTTCCTGCCTGCTGCTGAACAGCACGGCGTTTCTGCTGGCGGTGAGCCGCGGCGCCATGGCGGCCATCGCGGCGGCGTTCCTGCTGTACCTGCTGATGGAGCGGGGGCAGCGCCGCGCTGTGTCCTTCCTCCTGATGGTGGAGACGCTGGTGCTGGCGGCTGCGGCCTCGCTGGCCGTGCTGCCTGCCTACGCTGCGGCGGGGGAGAAGGTACAGATCCTGCCCCTGCTGGCCGTTGTGGCCGCAGCGGCGGCCCTGTGCGCACTGGACATCTTCGCGGGCCGTCCGCTGGCCCAGCGCATGGCCCGGCGGATGAAGACCGTGAACATCGTGCTGCTGGCGGCGCTGGCTCTGGTGGCCGCCGTCGTGGTACTGGCGGTGAACTGGACCGGCCCCATCGACATGGCCGCCGGCGACAGCATCACCCGCGGCGCGTACCTGAGTGAGGGTGCCTACACCCTGCACGTGGAGGCCGACGGCCCCGTGAACGTACAGGTCCAGACCCAAACCTGGGAGGACGCCGTTATGAACCGCAAGCAGACGGCCTATTCCGGCGCGGCGGACGGCGCGTCCTTCAACGCACCGGCGGATAACCGCTCCGTCACCTTCATCGTCACTGCCGACGCCTCGGTGCATATCGATGCCATCCGCTACGACGGCGCGGCGTCCGGCCAGCTGAGGCTGAACTACACGCTGCTGCCGGAGGCCATCGCGGGCCGTATCCAGACCCTGCGTTCCGAGGGCAACGTGGTGCAGCGCACCGTGTATATCCAGGATGCCATGAAGCTGTTCTCCCGCAGCCCCGTTGTGGGGCTGGGCATGGGCGCCTTTGAAAACGGCATCTACAACGTCCAGAGCTATCACTACGAGACCAAGTACGTCCACAACCACTATGTCCAGAGCATGGTGGACACCGGCATCATTGGCCTGCTCCTGTGGGTGGGCACGCTGGCGGCCAGCGCCATCGCCGTTTTCCGCCTGTGGCGGAAGGAGCGGGAGCAGCAGGCTTACGCCATGTCCGCCGCGCTGGGCGCCCTGCTGCTGTTCCTGATGATCCACGCCGCCGTGGAGGTGATCTTCTCCAGCGGCTACTTCCTGCCCTTCGGCTATGGCGCGCTGGCCGTTGTCAACCTGTGCTGCGGCGATCTGCTGCCCCTGACCTTCGCTAAGGAGAGCGCCCGCCGCTGGATGGCGCGGGTGGAGGGCCTGGGCCTGGCCGTGTTCGCGGTGCTGCTGTGCATGAACCTCTGGGCCGCCAGCCTCGTCCAGCAGGGCAGCTACGATGCGGCTCAGGAGGCCGCGGATCTGGACCCCTACGAGTGGGCGGATCACAAGCTGTCCTACGTATACAGCGCCTCGGCGGAGAGCGATCTGCCTGCCGGTATGCAGGAGACGCTGGAGCGCTATATGGCGGATCTGGAGAAGCTGAACTCCAACTCCGTGCCCAAGTATCTGGCGGAGGCGGATTTCCGCCTGGGCCGCACGGAGCAGGGCTTCGCCATGCTGGACAAATACGTGGACTACACCCCCTCCGACCCCGACACCTGGGACGCCAGCTTCCGGCTGGTGATGCAGTATAACGACAACAGCGCCGCCTTCCTGGCGGGCGCATCCCAGCTGCGGGACAAGCTGACGGAGTGGAACGCCCAGAACCTGGGCGCCATCACCCTGAAGGACGACGTGGCGGCCTACCTCAGCGAGATGCTTGGCTGAGCCGCCCCGCTCCGGTGAAAGGAGGACGCCTATGCCGTCCGTGCTGTACACAGCCTCCACATTTTCCCATATCCTCAACTTCCACCTGCCCTACCTGCGCCGCTTCCGCGAGCTGGGCTGGCAGGTGGAGGTGGCCTGCGGCGGCCCCCTTCGCGACATCCCCTTTGCCGACGGGGCGGTGTCGCTGCCGCTGGAGAAGAAGATGTCCTCACCCGCCAATTTTCAGGCGGCGTCCCAGCTGCGGGCCATGGTGATCCGGCAGCAGTACGACCTCATCATCACCCATACGTCACTGGCGGCGTTCTTCACCCGCTGGGCCCTTCGGGGCCTGAAGCACCGCCCGAAGCTCATCAACGTGGTCCACGGCTACCTCTTCGACGACGAGACCTCGGGGCTGAAGCGGGGCCTCCTGACCAGGGCGGAGACCATGACCGCGCCCCAGACGGACCTGCTCCTGACCATGAACGCCTGGGATACCCGCTGGGCCATGGCCCACCGTGCCGCGCCCCGTGTGGAGGAGATCCCCGGCATGGGTGTAGACCTCACCCGCTTCCGCACCGCGCCGGACGCACGGCGCACCATGCGGGACAGGCTGGGCCTGTCGGAGGGCGATGTGGCCCTGCTGTACGCGGCGGAATTCTCCGGCCGCAAGAGCCAGCACACCCTGCTGGAGGCCCTGCCCGGCCTGCCGGAAAACGTGAAGCTCCTGCTGCCCGGCAGCGGCGCCCTGCTGGATGACTGCCGCGCTCAGGCGGCTTCGCTGGGCGTCGCGGACCGCACGGTATTTCCCGGGCAAGTCCACGACATGCCCCGGTGGCTGGCGGCGGCGGATATCGCCGTATCCTCCAGCCGGTCGGAGGGGCTGCCCTTCAACATCATGGAGGCCATGGCCTGCGGCCTGCCCGCGGTGGCCAGCGCCGTCAAGGGCCACACCGACCTGATCGGGCCGGAAAACGGCCTGCTGTACCCCTACGGCGACGCCAAAGCCTTTGCCGCCGCCGTGGAGCGTCTGGTGTCCGACGCCACCCTGCGGGCGGAGCTGGGACAGGCCGGACGGGAGAAGATGCAGCGCTACGCGCTGGACGCGGTGCTGCCGCAGGTGATGGACCGCTATCTGTCTGTCATGGAGGGAAAAACGCGATGATGCGGGAAAATCAACGTCTGCTCAACCAGCTGCACGTCTTTACCGATGGACTGGCCGTATTTCTGGCCATGCTGGTGTCCTATTGGCTGCGCTTCAGCCTGTTCCGCGGCGTGAGGGGCATGCCACTGAACTACTATATCTGGCTGGGCGTGGTGGCCGCGGCCCTGACGCTGGCGGTGTTCGCTGTGGCAGGGCTGTACGAGTCGTTTCGTACCGTGCGCTTCCACATGGAGGCCAGCCGCGTAGCGGCGCTGGAGCTGCTGGTGTCGCTGATCGTCATGGCTGCCATCTACGTGCTGCGCCTCGGCGAGACCTCCCGTTGGACGGTGGTGTTCTTCTACGCCGTCAGTACCCTGCTGCTCACCGGCAAACGCGCCGCCATGCGCCTGCTGCTGCGGCGCTGCCGCGCCATGGGCTACAACCAGAAGCGGGTGCTGCTGGTGGGTCACGGCGAGGGCGCGGAGGCGTACCTGACCCGCGTCGCCATGGATAAGAACCTGGGCTTTCGGGTCATCGGCTACGTGGCCGAGCGCGGCTGCTGGGATGCCCTGCCCTATTGCGGCAGCTACGAGGAGCTGGACGCCATCTTCGCCAGCGAGAAGCCGGACGAGGTGGTGGTGGCCCTGCCCACCGAGGAAGGCCGCTGGATGGGCCGCATCATCAACGCCTGCGAAAAGGACGGTACCAAGCTGTCCGTGGTGCCGTCCTACGTGCGCTACATGCCCGCAAACCCCCAGTTCGACAGCGTCAACGGCCTGCCGCTCATCAACCTGCGCCGTGTTCCGCTGGACAATCTGGGCAACGCCTTCCTCAAGCGGGCGGCGGATATCATCTGCTCTCTGGTACTCATCATTCTGACCTCGCCGCTGATGCTGATCGCCGCCATCGGCGTGAAGCTGTCCTCCCCTGGCCCCATCATTTTCAGGCAGGAGCGTGTGGGCAAGGACAAAAAGAACTTTTACATGTACAAATTCCGCTCCATGCGGGTGAACAGCAGCGAAAACACCGGCTGGAGCAAAAACGTGGATGACCGCAAGACCTGGTTCGGCTCCCTGATCCGCAAGTGCTCTGTGGATGAGCTGCCCCAGTTCTTCAACGTCCTCAAGGGCGACATGAGCCTCATCGGCCCCCGGCCGGAGCTGCCCTTCTTCGTGGAGCAGTTCAAGGAGGAGATCCCCCGCTATATGGTAAAGCATCAGGTGCGGCCCGGCATCACCGGCTGGGCGCAGGTCAACGGCCTGCGGGGCGACACATCCATCAAAAAGCGCATCGAGTACGACCTGTACTATATCGAAAACTGGACGCCGGCCTTTGACCTGCGCATCCTCATCATGACGGCCTTCTGCATGTTCAACAAGGAGAAGGTCAACAAACGCGGCAAATAAAAAGAGAGGGCGCAGCCCTCTCTTTTTATTCCTCTTTGGCCTGTTCCGCCGCCAGTACATCCTCCGTGTCCGCGCCGCACAGACGGATGAGCTTCTCCGCCAGAATTTTGGAAAAGCCCGCGATCAGGGCGCTCTCAATGACCAGCAGCTCCACGGCGTTGTCGCTGCTCTGCTCCGTGCTGCGGACGCCCTCTGCGGCGGACTGCACCTGCTGGTTGAAAAACAGCGCCAGCCGCCGGAACTTCTCCGAGTAGTCCTCATAGACAGACAGCACCTCATCCTCGCTGCTGTCCATCGGCGGGATGACCTTCTGCACATCGCTGATGCTGAGACTCTGCTTCATGGTCAGGATCATCACCAGATAGGCGATGTGTACCCGATGATACTTCCGCTTCACCGGCGCGGGCATGATCTTCAGCCGCACGTAGTTGTTGATGGTGGCGGAGGTGACGATATGCTCCTTGGCCCCCGCCGGCGTGGGGATGAAGCTGAGATACTGCTCCAGCAGCACGATGACCTGATCCATATACAGGCCGAAATCGGGGATGGAGTTCCACTCCGGCAGATGGTAATCGGTGATGAACTTGTCCCAGCGCAGCAGCTTATGGGCCACAAGACTTTTGTCGTATTGCATAAAGACGCCTCCTTGTCAGTAGACGTAATATACTATATCACAAGATGCCGCAGCTGACAAGAAAAACGTGTAGCGGATACCTTGACGCAGGAAATCTAATATGCTATATTATGTAAAAAGACGTCAAGGAGGGCAGATCATGGAGCGTGCCTATATTTATGGAGATTCGCTGCTGAAGGCCACGGTGCCGGACGCCGCCATGCGCTATCATTTTCATCTTTCGGAGGTCATGGCCCAGTACCCCACGGAGCGGCTGGAGGTGGTAAACCGCGCCAAGATGGGCTCCACCATCAGCAAGGGACTCTCGCTGGTGGAGCACGACGTGGCCCGTGGTATGGACGCCCGCTGGGCGCTGGTTGCCTACGGCGGCAACGACAGTGATTTCGACTGGGCCAGCATCGCCGCCGACCCAGAGGGGGACCACAGGCCCCGCACGGAGCTGCCGGAATTTCTGTCCAAATTGAAGCAGACGGTAACAGAATTGGCCCGCGTGGGGGTGCAGCCGGTGCTGATGACACTTCCGCCTATTGACGGCGCTCGTTATTTGGACTATATTTGTAGGGGCGGCCTCAGCCGAGACAGTATCATGCGCTGGCTGGGCGATGTGGGCTGCATCTATCGGCATCAGGAGCTGTATTCCGACACGGTGGCCTCCTTCGCCATGCGCGAGGGTCTGCCGCTGATCGACGTGCGCCGCCGTTTCCTGCCGCAGCGGGATCTGTCGGAGCTCATTTCGGCGGATGGCATCCACCTGACCATGCCGGGATACCGGCAGCTGTTTGACACACTGGCCCAGTGGGTCGTGCCGCAGCTGGCATAGTATGCGAAAGCAAAAAGGAGAACACTGTTATGGTACGTATTATGACCGACAACGCGGCAAACCTGCCCAAGCACCTGCTGGAGCAGTACGGCATCGGTGAGCTTTGCCTGACCTACACCATAGACGGTCAGCCGGCGGATATCAACGCGGAGTTCGATGGCCGCAGCTTTTACGAGGCCATGCGGCACGGCGCCGTGGTGCAGACCTCCATGGTCACGCCGGACGCCGCCCGGCGGGAAATGGAGCCGCATCTGAAAAACGGCGATGATGTGCTGTATATCGGCCTCTCCAGCGGCGTCAGCGGTACCTGCTGGGGCGTGGGGCTGGTGGCCAAGGAGCTGGCCGAGGAGTATCCGGACCGGAAGATCCGCGTGCTGAACAGCCGGGGCGCGTCCCTGGGCGAAGGCCTCATCGTGCTGGCGGCTGCCAAGCTGGCGGCGGAGGGCCGCGTCATCGAGGAGATCGAGGTCCGCTGTGAGGAGCTGTGCGGCAAGATGCGCCAGCACTTTATGGTGGACGAGCTGAAGTTCCTGCGCAAGGGCGGCCGCATCTCCGGCGGTGCGGCGCTGGCCGGTACGCTGCTGCAGATCAAACCCATCCTCGAGGGCGACGAGGAGGGCAAGATCGTGATGCTCTCCAAGGTCCGCGGCAAGAAGGCCGGCATCGAGGAGCTGGTGAAGCTGTACGACCAGATGGTGGAGGACCGCAGCGCCCCCGTGGGCATCTCCCACGCCGGTTCTCCGGCGGACGCGCTGGTGGTGGCCACCAAGCTGCGGCAGGTGGGCTGCACCGGAGAGATCCTCACCGTGTGTCATGAACCTGTCACCGGCGCACATGTGGGCCCGGGTATGCTGGCCGTTTACTTCTACAGCGAGATCTGGAGATGACCGTTTCAGCAAAAAAACGCAGAAAAGAGACTGGGAAAGTTCCCAGTCTCTTTTTTTCTTCATCATGCAGTTCTTTTTTACGAAAATCGGGGGTCAAAAGGGGCGCGCCGCTGTTACCTGACCAGGGTCTCCACCCATGCGGAGTATTTGACGAGGTTGGCGTCCCGCTCCGCCGCGTCCTTGCCGCGGGTGAGGATGTAGATCTTGATCTTGGGCTCTGTGCCGGAGGGGCGCACCAGAATGGTGGTGCCATCGGCCAGCTCGTAGCGCAGCACGTTACTTCCTTGAAGCTCCATGGGGCTGGAAACCCCTGTGGCGCAATCGGTTGCGGTTCCGTCGGCATAGTCCTTACGGACGGTGACGGCCACCCCGGCGATGTCAGCGGGAGGCGTCTGGCGCAGATGCTTCATCAGTGCGGCCATCTTCTCCAGCCCGTCCACACCGGGCATCACCAGATTGTGGGTCTTTTCACCGTACCAGCCGTACTTGACGTACAGGGCCTGCAGCGCGTCGTAGAGGGTCATGCCCTGGGCGGCGTACCAGCCCGCCATCTCGGTGATGATGAGAGACGCGGTGACGGCGTCCTTGTCGCGGACGTAGTCGCCCATCATATAGCCGTAGCTCTCCTCGTAGGACAGAATGACCTCACCCTGACCGGAGGACTCCAGCTCCGCCTTTTTCTCGGCCATAAACTTAAAGCCGGTGAAGGTGTCGCAGCAGGTAACGCCGTTGGCCTCGGCCACGGTACGGGCCATGTTGGTGGTGACGATAGACTTCAGAAACACCGGCTTTTCCGGCATTTTCCCGGCGCGGCGCAGCGCACCGATCAGATAATCCAGCAGCAGCACACCGGTCTGGTTGCCGGTGACGGCCACGAACTTTCCGGTATGGTCGCGGACCATGATGCCCACGCGGTCACTGTCGGGATCGGTGCCCAGAATAAAGTCGGCACCGACCTTGTCCGCCAGTTCGATGGCCAGATAGAAGCCCTCGGGATTCTCGGGATTGGGGGAGGCCACGGTGGGGAAGCTGCCGTCCAGCACCATCTGCTGCTCCACGCAGTACAGGTGCTTGACGCCCAGACCCCGCAGGGCTTCCGGCACCAGCTTCCAGCCGCAGCCGTGGAACGGGGTGTAGACCACCTTGAAGGTGTCGGCCACCTTGGACATGGACTCGCGGTCGTTGACCATGGCCATGACCTCCTTCATAAAGGCGCGATCCGTCTCCTCGCCCATGATCTCGATGAGACCGGCCTGCACCGCCTCCTCGAAGTCCATGCGCTTCACGCCGGTGAAGATGTCGATCTTTTCCAGCTGGGCGGCGATGGCGTCGGCGTGCTGGGGCGGCAGCTGGGCGCCATCGGACCAGTAGACCTTATAACCGTTGTACTCCTTGGGGTTGTGGCTGGCGGTGACGTTGATGCCCGCCTGACAGCCGTAGTAGCGGACGGCGAAGCTCAGCTCCGGCGTGGGCCGCAGGGACTCGAAAATGCGGACGTGGATGCCATTGCCGGCGCAGACCTCGGCGGCGGCGTGGGAGAACAGCATATTGTTGTTGCGGCAGTCCATGCAGATGGCCACGCCCTTCTTTTTGGCGTCCTCACCCTCGGCGGCGATGACGTTGGCGAAGCCCTGGGTGGCCCAGCGGATGACGTGGATGTTCATCTGGTGCAGGCCCACCTTCATGGTGCCCCGCAGACCGGCGGTGCCGAACTCCAACGGACCGTAGAAGCGGTTTTCGATCTCCTTTTCGTCGCCGGCGATGCTCTCCAGCTCCGCGTGCTCGGCGGGGGAGAGGGCGTCGCTGCGGAGCCAGCGCTCGTATTCCTGTTTGTAGTTCATATCGGTACTCCTTTCCGGATTTTTATGCACTTACTCGTCACTTTCCACGGGGGTGGCATTCAGAATGTCCCGGGCCTCCTCCAGACGGGAGGCGGGGACATACAGGCTGACGCCGAAGCCGGAAAAGCCGTTGATGACCTTACCGGCGCCGCCCTCGCGGTCGTAGTATTTGAAGCAGGGGACGCCGTAGGCCGACAGCAGGGAGATGACGGTGTCGGCGTCGGCGGGGGAGTCAAAGGTCTGCCTCAGCAGCGCAGCCTTTTCGTCGCGGCCAGACTCGTCCTTGGGCCACGCGGGCACATCGGGACGGCCGGTAAAGCTCCAGTTTTCCATGGGTGAGACCTCCTATTTGTGGTATTTTGCGCCGCCTGCGATCTGGTAGGCGCGGTAGATCTGCTCCAGCAGCATGATGCGGGCCATGTGATGGGGGAACGTCATGGGCGACATGCTCAGCCGCCAGTCGGCCTGCTGCTTCAGGCTCTCGTCCAGTCCCACGCTGCCGCCGATGAGAAAGGTGATCTGGGTCTTGCCCTGCACCCCCAGCTCCGTCAGGCGGCGGCTTAGCTCCTCACTGGAGCAGGGCTTGCCCTCGATGCACAGTGCCACCAGCGCGCCGCCCTTGGGCAGCTTTTCGCGGATGGCGGCGGCCTCCGTCTGCAAAGCGCGGCGGATCTCGGCGGGGGAGGGCTCGTCGGGCAGACGGCTCTCCGGCAGCTCAATGATTTCCAGACGGCACAGCCGCTGGAGACGCTTGGCGTACTCGGCGGCGGCCTCCAGATAGAACTTCTCCTTCAGCTTGCCGACGCAGAGGACGGTCACCTTCTGCACAGTGCCACCTCCGCTCCGTAGCAGGCGCTCAGCTCGCCGCGAGGGGCCACCTCCACGGCCACATCCAGACCGGACAGGGCCGTTTCCATGACGGCCAGCGCCCGCTGGGGCGTGTTGTTCTCGCGGCTCAGGTGGGCCAGAATGATGCAGCGGGTGCCGCACTCCGCCATGCGGCGGGCAAAGGCGGCGGCGTCCTCGTTGGACAGGTGGCCGCGTTGGCCCAAAATGCGCTGTTTCAGGGAGTAGGGGTAGGGGCCGGAGCGAAGCCACTCCACATCGTGGTTGCTCTCCAGCACCAGCAGATCCACGCCGGTAAGGGCGGCGGCTGCCGGTTCCGGTACGAAGCCGGTGTCGGTGAGGATGCCCACGGCGTCGCCGCCGCAGTCCACGCGGTAGTCCACGCTCTCCCCCGCGTCGTGGCTGGTGGCGAATACCGTCACCTGTGCGGGACCCACGGAAAAGCTGCTGTCAGGGGATACGAGACGCAGGCAGCTGTCCAGCTGGGGCAGACGGGGACGGAGATAGAAGGCCGTGCCGCCGGTGGCGTACAGCGGGATGGGGTGGTGCTTCAGGAGGGTGGCAAGCCCTGCCGTGTGGTCCGTGTGCTCGTGGCTGATGAGAATGGCGGACAGGTCGTCCGGCGTCAGGCCCAGCAGGGCCAGAGACTGCTTGATGCGGCGGGCGGAGATGCCGGCGTCCACCAGCAGGTGGGTATCGTCGGCGGAGACCAGCAGGCTGTTGCCCTCGGAGCCGCTGGCCAGTGTATGTAGGGTGATCAAAGCGGTATGTACCTTTCCGGAAAAATAACAGCGTCTGCCGCAGCAGGCCGCAAAGGCTGCGGCCTCTCGCAGCAAACGCTGTCCTGGCTCCTGTCAGCTGATGTGGGATTCGGCCTCGCTCTCCTCGGGCACGTCCACCATGGCGATGTCCGCGCCCACGGCACGGAGCTTGCCTACCAGATCCTCATAGCCGCGCTCGATATACTGGACACAGCTCAGCTCGGTGGTACCCTTGGCGGCCAGACCGGCGATGACCAGCGCCGCGCCGGCCCGCAGGTCGCAGGCCTGAATGGGAGCGCCTACCAGCTGGTCAACGCCCTCGATGACGGCCACCTTGCCGTCCACCTGAATGTGGGCGCCCAGACGCTTCAGCTCGTCCACGTACTTGAAGCGGTTGGCGCCATAGACGCCCTCGGTGACAAGGCTGGTGCCCTGGGCCAGAGACAGCACGGCGGCGATCTGCGGCTGCATATCCGTGGGGAAGCCGGGGTAGGGCAGAGTCTTGACGTTGGCCTTCTGCAGCGGCTCACTGCGGCGGACCAGCAGCGTATCGTCATTTTCCTCCACGGCCACGCCCATCTCCATGAGCTTGGCGCTGATGCAGTCCATGTGCTTGGGGATGATGTTCTTCAGCAGCAGCTGGCCGCCGGCGGCGGCCACCGCGGCCATATAGGTGCCGGCCTCGATCTGGTCGGGAATGATGCAGTAGGTGCCGCCGGTGAGCTTCTTCACGCCGCGGATCTTGATGGAGTCGGTGCCCGCGCCCTTGATGTCCGCGCCCATGGAGTTCAGGAAGTTGGCCAGATCCACGATGTGCGGCTCCTTGGCGGCGTTTTCAATGGTGGTGGTACCCTCAGCCAGGGCGGCGGCCATCATGATGTTCATGGTGGCGCCCACGGAGACAACATCCAGATACACCGGCGCGCCCACGAGACGGCCGTCTTTGGCGGCGGTGTGGATAAAGCCGCCTTCCACGGACACCTCGGCGCCCATGGTGGTGAAGCCCTTGATATGCTGGTCAATGGGGCGGACGCCGAAGTTGCAGCCGCCGGGCATGGCCACGGTGGCCTGACCGAAGCGGCCCAGCAAAGCGCCCAGCAGGTAATAGCTGGCGCGGATACGGCGGGCCAGATCATAGGACGGGCGGGTGCTGTGGATGGCGTGACAGTCGATCTCCACCGCGTGGCGGTTCAGAACGCGGATGCGGGCGCCCAGCTCCTCCAGAATGGAGAAGAACAGGGTCACGTCGCTGATCTGGGGGATGTTCTCAATGCGGCAGGTGCCGTCCACCAGCAGGGCGGCGGGAATAATGGCGACGGCGGCGTTCTTTGCGCCGCTGATGGTCACTTCGCCAAACAGCGGATGGCCGCCATGGATCATGTATTTGTTCAAGGCAGTTCCCTCTTTTCAGATGGTCAATAAGCTCTGCTCACAGTTTGTCCAGAGTACAGTAACTTCATACCGCACAGGGCGGCGGAAGATGTGGTATCAGCACAGGTAAAAAGTTGTTATGTAAGCAAACACTGATAGTATACCATAATTTTTGGGAAAAGCAATAAAAGCGGAAAAATTTATTGAAAAAGTACAAAAAGAACGGGGAGGATACAAAAAACCGCATGGAAGCGCCGCAATGCAGGCGCATGGCGGGAAAAAGGTTCCGGGGCGCGTTGCATGCCGGCGTGCGGCAAAGGGCTGCGGGGCGTGCAGAGGCGAAACCAACGATAGGAGGGAAGCGACATGATCCAATTTAAGGAATGGCATCTCACGTGGGACGGCGCGCCGGTGGCCATGCAGTTCGACAGCGGCAGCGTCCCGCTGGAGATCCGGGGTGAGCTGCCGGAGGGGTATGACTGGGAGGTGCTGATGGAGGCGCCGGAGGGCGGGCTGAACATCCTGACGCTGGAGCAGGTCAGCGGCGGCGGACAGGTGCTGCTGCAGCGGGAGGACCTGCCCCAGAGTGGGGAGTACGCCATACAGCTGCGGGCCACGGCCAGGGCTGACGGCGCGGTGCAGCGGCACAGTACCGTGGTGCGGGTGTTCATCCCCCGGAGCCTGTCGGGGGACACGGCGTGGCCGGAGATCCCCGCCAAGTTTACGGAGCTGGAGCAGCGGCTGCAGCGGATGATGGACCATCCGCCCAAGGCGGGGGCGGAGGGCTACTGGCTGCTGTGGAACGAGGAGAGCGGCGGCTATCAGACCAGCCGGCTGCCGGTGGGGAGCGGCGGTCCCAAGGGCGACAAGGGCGACAAAGGCGACAAGGGCGATGTAGGCCCTGCGGGCCCGCAGGGAGAGCAGGGGCCTCAGGGCGTGCAGGGACTCCAGGGGCCGGCGGGGCCTGCCTACACGGCGGGAGAGGGCATCGCCATCAGCGGCAGCGCCATCTCCGCCAAGGCGAGGCCGTGGAACCGGAATCTGCTGGACAACTGGTATTTCGGTGCGCCGGTGAATCAGCGGGGCAAGACTGTGTACAGCGGTACAGGACTCACCGTGGACCGGTGGCAGGCGCGGTCAGCACAGTGCTACGCCACGGTGGGAAACGGAGTGCTGAAGCTGGAGGAGTCCGGCACCGGCACCCGCGTGTACTACCAGCAGAAGCTGGAGTGGCCGGTGACGGAGGTGGCAACGCTGTCTGTGCTGACGGGGCCGGTGATGGGCGCGTGCAGCGCCTACGTCATGACGGCAGCGGGGACGGACCCGGGCATCGGCATGACGCTGAAGGCCAATACGCTGAACGTACTGACGGTGAGCAGCAAGGACATCGGCGCGGTGGGCTTCGGCGTGCCGGACGACGGACGTATCGACCTGAGAGCAGTGAAGCTGGAACTGGGCGGCGTATCCACGCTGGCCCATCAGGAGCCGGACGGCAGCTGGGCGGTGAACGAGATACCGGACTGGGCGGAGGTGCTGTGGAAGTGCCAGCGGTACTTGCAGCTGTACACCACGGCGGCGGCGCGGCCCGGCAAGGCGGCGGACTGCCGCCCCGTCATGAGCGGGGAGCCGGTGCAGAGCACGCTGAGCATCGATGGCGTGACGTACTATGCCAACAGCATGGGCATATGAAGGGGTGAGGTGAAGTGGAACCATGGATGCAGCTGACGGCGGCGGTGCTGGGCTCGGCACTGGCGTCCTCCGGCCTGTGGGCACTGGTAGGCAGGCGGGCAGACAAGGACGATGCGGAGCGGAAGATGCTGGTGGGTCTGGCCCACGACCGCATCGTCCATCTGGGCATGGCCTACGTGGAGCGGGGGTACATCACCCAGGACGAATATGAGAACCTGCGGGTATACCTGTACGAGCCCTACGAAAAAATGGGGGGAAACGGCAGCGCCAGACGGGTAATGCTGGAAGTTGACAAGCTGCCGGTACATAAGATGTAACAGGCCGGAGGGCCGGAAAGGAAAGAAATATGAAACTGAGCGACAAGGTATATGATACCCTGAAATGGATCGTGACCATTGTGCTGCCGGCGCTGAGCGCCCTGTACTGGGGACTCAGCGGCATCTGGGGCTGGCTGTACGCCGAGCAGGTGGTGGGCACCGTGGCCGTGGTCACTACGTTTCTGGGCGCTCTGCTGGGCATCAGCACGGCACAGTATAAGCGGGACTGCCAGAGCTGCGAGGACGAGAGCGTATGAAGATCATCGAAAAGACCTACCGCTGGAGCGGAACGCTGGCCAGGCGCGGCGTCACCAGGCGTATCATCCTGCACCATGCGGCGGCGGTGACGTGCAGTGCCGACCAGATCCACGCATGGCATCTGGCCAACGGTTGGTCCGGCATCGGCTACCATTTCTTCGTGCGGAAGGACGGCACGGTGTACCGCGGCAGACCGGAGGACACCGTGGGCGCTCACGCCGGAGGCAGCAATTCCGACAGCATCGGCGTGTGCTTCGAGGGCAGCTTCGACAAGGAGGAGATGCCGGCGGTGCAGCGCAGGGCCGGTACGGAGCTGGTGGCGTATCTCAAGAAGAAGTACGGCGTCACCACGGTGCAGCGGCACAGCGATGTCAACGCCACGGGGTGTCCGGGGACCCATTTCCCGTTTGACGCCATCGCCTACGGCAGGGAGGCGGAACCATCGGCTCCGTCAGTTCCGGCGGCAGCGGCGTCGGACAGGAAGAGCGGTGCGGCGCCTTTGCTGCCGGTGCTGCGCAGAGGCAGCGCCGGCGGCCACGTCAGGGCCGTACAGGCCCTACTCAACGGCTACGGCTGCGACAGCGGCGCGGTGGACGGTATCTTTGGCGGCGGTACCGCCGGGGCGGTGAAACGCTTCCAGCGGGCTGCCGGTCTGGCGGCGGACGGCATCGTAGGCCGCGATACCTGGGGCAAGCTGCTGGGTGAGTAGCAAAAAAAGAGGTCCCGCGTCCGTAGACGTGGGACCTCTTTTTTGTCAGCGGTTCTTTTCGTACAGCACGGCAAGGCCATAGAGCAGAAGATCCTCGTTGAGCAGGATCTCGTGGGTGCAGATGGGAACAATGCAGCGGGCCAGACCGCCGGTGGCCACCACCGTGGCCTTTTGGCCAAGCTCGGCCTCCATACGGTCGATCATGCCGTCCAGCAGCAGGGCGGCGCCCAGGATGCTGCCGCTTTTCATGCAGTCCACGGTGTTGGTGCCGATGGCGTGGGGCGGGGCATCCAGCGAGATGGCGGGCAGCAGCGACGTGTGGGACGCCAGCGCCGACAGGGACAGCTGCACGCCGGGGATGATGGCCCCGCCGCGGAACGCACCCTCGCCATCCAGTACGGTGACGGTGGTGGCGGTGCCCATGTCGATGAGGATCAGGGGCGGCTCATACACGTCCAGCGCGCCCACGGCGGCCACCAGCAGGTCGCTGGCCAGCGTGGCGGGGTCGTCCAGACGGACCGTCAGGTCGGAGCGGATGCCGGGACCTACCACCATGGGCTCCACACCGGTCAGCATTTTCACGGCTTCCGACAGGGAGCGGGTGACCTGGGGGACCACAGAGGAGATAATGGCGCCGTCAAAGGCGTCAGGCGCGATATGGCCGAACTCCAGCAGGCGGCTGATGGTGACGGCGTATTCCGCGCCGGTGGTGAGCCGGTTGGTGGCCATGCGGCACAGGTAGCGGATGCGCCGGCCCTCCATGCAGCCCAGGACGATATGGGTATTGCCAATATCCAGCGCGAGGATCATAGTGCTCTACCTCACTTTCCGTTCTGTACAGCGGTGCGGCGGGCAGCCAGCTTGCCGCTGCTGAACACCACAGCCTTGGCGATGACGGCGCCGGTGAAGAAGCACACGATGGCCTCCACCAGACCGTTGACACCCACAAAGGCGATGACGAACAGGAAGGCGTTGGCGCTGCCCATAGCCTGCACAAAGCCCTGAATGAAGTCGGTGTTGTAGAAGCACAGGCACAGGGTGGTCATGAAGAACAGCGTGTTGCACAGCGCACCGGACAGGCCGGCGGCGCCGAAGGACAACAGGCGGGTCTTATCCACCTTGCGCAGCGCCTGAAACACCAGACCGCAGATCCAGCCCGCCAGGATGCGGGTGGGTACGCAGACAAGGAAGGTGAGGAAAGGGTTGATGCCCATCAGCACCACGCCAAAGGCGCTCTTGCCAAAGCATTCCCAGAAGCTGATGAGGCCGAATACACCGCCCAGCAGGGCGCCGGCGGCGGGACCCATGACGATGGCTCCCACAATGACCGGTACCAGCATGATGGTGATCTCCAGGCCCGCGGTCTTGATCATACCCAGGCCCGTCAGCTCCAACAGCAGCATGATGGCGATCAGTACAGACAGCTGTACCAGATCGTGCACGGAAAGTTTCGTGCGCTTCGTTTCTTGATTCATTATGTTACCTCCTGCTGCCGCCTCCGTCCAGCAGAGTGCGGCGCGTGTCATAATGATACTATAATTTTTCACTTTTGCAAGTGAAAAAAAGTAACAATTTACCGTTTGCGCCCAAAGGCATTTCTTGACAGGGGACATGGACCACGGTATCATGGGAATATCGAAGAAAGGGGGATGTATGCGATGGCGATACTGCTGACCGGCGGGGCCGGTTACATCGGGTCGCACACGGCGGCGGCCTGCGCCGCTGCGGGGTACGACGTGGTGATCGCGGATGATTTCTCCAACAGCAGTCCGGACGTGCCGCGGCGGCTGGAGGAGATCACGGGCCGGAAAATGGCGGTGTGCCGCGTGGACGCGGCGGATCGGGAGGCCATGCGGGCCGTGTTCGCGGCCCACAGTATTGACGCGGTCATCCATTTCGCGGGCTTCAAGGCGGTGGGGGAATCGGTGCGCAAGCCGGTGAAGTACTACCGCAACAATCTGGACACCACGCTGACACTGCTGGAGGTCATGGCGGAGTTCGGGTGCAGGAGGCTGGTGTTCAGCTCCTCCGCCACGGTGTACGGCGGGGAGAGCCCCTCGCCGCTGACGGAGGACATGCCGGTGGGGCAGTGTACCAATCCCTACGGAAGGACGAAGTATTTTATTGAGGAGCTCCTGCGGGACGCGGCTGCGGCGGAGCCGGAGCTGTCGGTGGTGCTGCTGCGGTACTTCAACCCCATCGGCGCTCATGAGAGCGGGCGCATCGGGGAGCGGCCCAACGGCGTGCCCAACAACCTGATGCCCTATGTCACCCAGGTGGCGGCGGGGATACGGGAAAAGCTCAGCGTGTTCGGCAGCGACTATCCCACGCCGGACGGTACCTGCATCCGGGACTATGTCCACGTGATGGATCTGGCGGAGGGGCACGCGGCGGCGCTGGCCTACGCGCAGGAGCACACCGGTGCGGAGGTGTTCAATCTGGGCACCGGCCGCGGCACCAGCGTACTGGAGCTCATCGACACCTTCCAACAGGCCACCGGCGTGACGGTGCCTTACGTGATGGCGGGGCGGCGGGCCGGCGATGCGGCGGTGTGCTACGCCGGAACGGAGAAGGCGGCGCAGGTGCTGCACTGGCGGGCGCGGCGGTCGCTTGAGGATATGTGCCGCGACGCCTGGCGCTGGCAGCAGTGCGGGGGAGAATGAATACCAGCCAGAAAATACGGGACACGCAGGGCGTGTCCCGTATTTTCTGGCTGTTTTACCGCTGGGCGAGGAGGTCCGGAGCGGAGGAGGCCATCGAGACGGTCACGGCCTATCGGGGCGAAGGTGAGCAAACGTGGACGAAAGGCATTAAAAAAGACCGCCAATACCGGTTGGCCGTAAAACAGTAAAATCAAACTCGGCCAGTTCGAGAAGCTCCGGAGTTCTCTGGAGCCTTATTTCTTCCGGATGTCTGACGAGAACGTCGTCGGCCGTGACGAGTTCCAGCGGATGCTGCGAGACGCGGAGAATGGGCGCTTCGACTGCCTCCTGGTGTGGGAAATCGACCGCTTCGGCCGGGAGCGCCAGGACATTCCTACGGGAAAAATGACCTTGAAGCGGGCGGGTGTCAAGCCCCACATCGATCTTCTGCAATATCAGAGAAAAAGGACCGCACTCGCGTGTTCGAGTGCGGTCCAAATGGTGGAGCTGAGGGGAGTCGAACCCCTGTCCGAAAGCACTTTGACAGGACTTTC
>OHBM01001292.1_pt1 | contig 18602 bp, 13 predicted proteins | sample 1577251 | NCBI WGS metagenome assembly OHBM01 (sample SAMEA3541557, study PRJEB24748) | human gut metagenome | biome: human gut; feature: human-associated habitat; material: faeces | place: China | collected 2012 | reverse complement strand
GCTTGGAGTTCTTGTTCGATCATAAATGCGTATTCCATATCGCTAAAAAAGAGGATCTTTCTTTAGAAGACCTAGAGTTGGAGTTGATCGACTTCGGTGTAGATGAGGTTGAGGAAGACGAGGACGAGGTTGTTCTTTATGGTGAGTTCGCGCAGAATTCGGCGATCCAGAAATATTTGGAGGAGAATGGTTTCGAGATCTTGAGTAGTGAGTTCGTACGTATTCCGAACGATTTGAAGGAGGTTACTCCGGAACAGCGTGAGTCTATCGAGAAGATTATCGAGAAATTAGAGGAAGACGAAGACGTTCAAAACGTATTCCATAATATGAAGGAAGACGATTCTGAGGAGGAATAACGTACGCTTATACGTAAAATAGTATACTTTATCCGTAAAAAAGCGACATCGAGGCAAATTCGATGTCGCTTTTTCTTTTTTACAACGAATGTTTCATGTTTTTTATTTATTTTTGTGAGTCTAGGGTGAATAACAATTTAACTTATATGGTGAAAATGAAAAGACTATTTCTTCTTTGTGCGTTCGTGAGCATGTTTGCGACGTGTAATTTTATCTCAGCTCAAAAGGAGTTAGGGATTTTCAATCAGACAATCTCCTCAGAATTTCAATTAATTTATGGACATCTGCAAAATGAAGTCCTGTTGTCGGCTCATCCAGAATATAAATAGTCTTTCCTGTACTGCGTTTGCTTAATTCTGTTGCGAGCTTAATTCTCTGTGCTTCTCCACCAGACAGTTCAGTAGATGGCTGGCCCAGACGGATATAAGATAAGCCCACATCATAAAGGGTCTGTATCTTTCTTGCAATAGAAGGCACATTCTGAAAGAATTCCAGTGCCTCTTCCACTGTCATATTCAGCACATCATAGATACTCTTGCCCTTATATTTTACTTCCAGTGTTTCACGGTTATATCGTTTGCCCTGACACACTTCACACGGAACATATACATCCGGCAGGAAATGCATTTCTATCTTAAGAATACCATCACCAGAGCAGGCTTCACATCGTCCGCCCTTTACATTGAAGCTGAAACGCCCCTTCTGATAGCCTCTTGCCTTGGCATCCGGAGTGGAAGCAAATAAATCTCTTATCATATCAAACACACCGGTATAAGTAGCCGGGTTGGAGCGCGGGGTTCTTCCGATTGGAGACTGGTCAATATCAATTACCTTATCCAACTGTTCCAGACCTTCAATATCATCATGGGCACCCGGAATACACCTTGCCCGGTTTAAATCCCTTGCCAGACGTTTATAGAGGATTTCATTGGTCAGGGAACTCTTTCCGGAGCCGGACACTCCGGTAATGCAGGTCATAATACCCAGTGGAATCTTCACATCAATATTCTTCAGGTTATTCTCTCTTGCACCCTTTACAGTAATGAATCCGGTTGGTTTCCGTCTTTCTTTCGGTACCGGAATCTTGATTCTTCCGCTTAAATAAGCACCGGTGATAGAGTTCTTATTTTTCATAATCTCCTCTGCTGTTCCGGTAGCAATGACTTCTCCGCCATGTTCACCGGCTCCCGGTCCGATATCCACAATATAATCTGCTGCACGCATGGTATCTTCATCATGTTCTACTACAATCAGTGTATTTCCAAGGTCTTTTAATCCCTTTAAGGAATTCAAAAGTTTATCATTATCCCTCTGGTGCAGACCAATACTCGGCTCGTCCAAAATATAAGCCACACCTACAAGTCCGGAGCCAATCTGGGTTGCCAGTCTGATTCGCTGTGCTTCACCACCCGATAAGCTTCCGGTTGCGCGGGAAAGGGACAGATAATCCAGTCCCACATCCATCAGAAAGCCTACCCGCGCCCGGATTTCTTTTAAAACCTGATCACCAATCAGATGCTGCTGTTCCGTCAGTTCCATTTCTTTTAAATAGGCATCCAGATTACGGATGGACATCGCTGTTATTTCATATATATTTTTACCGGAAACCGTTACTGCCAGTGACTCCTTCTTCAACCTCTGCCCGCCACAGCATTTGCATGGCGTAATCCGCATAAACTCTTCATACTGCTGTTTCATGGTATCAGAGCCGGTCTCACGGTAACGACGCTCCACATTCTTAATCAGTCCCTCAAAGGCAATGTCATATACGCCTTCTCCACGCTGACCTTTATAATATACCTTTACAGACCTTCCATTGGTTCCATGAATCAGCATATTCCGGACTTCTGCCGGCAATTCCTTATATGGTGTATCAAGACTGAAGCCATATTCTTCAGAAAGTGCCTTAAGGATTGCATAAGTAAAGCTCTTCTTATCGGTAGAAGACTGCCAGCCCATTACCTGAATTGCGCCCTCTGCAAGACTCAGTCTTTTATCCGGTATCATCAGTTCTTCATCAAATTCCATCTTATAGCCCAGGCCAAAGCATTCCGGGCAGGCTCCGAATGGATTGTTAAAGGAAAAGCTTCTCGGTTCGATTTCATCAATACTGATTCCACAATCCGGGCAGGAAAAGCTCTGGGAAAACTGCATGGTCTCTCCATCAATGATATCCACCATCAGAAGTCCGTTTGAAAGTTCTAACACATTTTCAATAGAATCCGTCAGACGCTTTTCAATACCTTCCTTTACCACCAGACGATCCACTACGATTTCGATATTATGTTTCTTGTTCTTATCCAGCTTTATCTCTTCCGTCAGTTCATAGGTATTTCCGTCCACCTGTACTCTCACATAGCCGCTTCGCTTTGCCTGTTCAAAGAGCTTCTGGTGTTCACCCTTTCTTCCACGGACTACCGGTGCTAAAAGCTGTATCCTGGTACGCTCCGGCAGCTTCATAATCTGGTCTACCATCTGGTCTACGGTCTGTTTCTTAATCTCCTTGCCGCAGTTCGGACAGTGCGGAATTCCAATCCGCGCATAGAGCAGACGGAAATAATCATAAATCTCCGTTACCGTTCCTACAGTAGATCTCGGGTTACGGTTTGTGGATTTCTGGTCAATGGGAATTGCCGGAGACAAACCTTCTATTTTCTCTACATTCGGTTTCTCCATCTGTCCCAAGAACTGCCTTGCATAAGATGACAGGCTCTCCATATAACGCCGCTGTCCCTCTGCATAAATCGTATCAAATGCCAATGAGGATTTACCGGAGCCGCTGAGTCCCGTCAGTACCACAAATTCATCTCTTGGTATATCCACATCAATATGCTTCAAATTATGTTCGCTTGCGCCACGAATCCTGATATATTTTCTCTCTTTCTTTGCCACTTTTTCTTCCTCTTTCTCTACCTTACAAATCGCAAAGCATCTTCTTTAACTCAATTAACTTATCACGATATTCTGCCGCAGCCTCAAAGTTCAACTCTGCAGCAGCATGGTTCATCTTCTTCTGAATATCTGCAATCAGCTTCTCCAATTCCTTCTTATCCATGGATTCCGGATCTTTCTTGAATTCCATTTCATTCTTGGCTACCTTCTTGGAAATACTGATTAACTCACGGACAGATTTCTGAATGGTAGTCGGCGTAATGCCATGCTCTTCATTATATTTCTGCTGAATCTCACGGCGGCGCTTTGTCTCATCAATCGCAACCCGCATGGAGTCTGTAATCTTATCTGCATACATGATAACATGACCTTCACTGTTTCTTGCCGCTCGTCCGATAGTCTGAATCAGTGAAGTCTCGGAACGCAAGAAACCTTCCTTGTCCGCATCAATAATTGCCACTAATGTAATTTCCGGTATATCAAGTCCTTCCCGCAAAAGGTTAATTCCCACCAGCACATCAAATACATCCAGCCGTAAATCCCGGATAATCTCTGCCCTTTCCAAAGTATCAATATCCGAATGCAGGTATTTCACACGAATACCCACTTCACGCATATATTCTGTCAAATCCTCTGCCATTTTCTTGGTCAGTGTCGTTACCAGCACCTTATGTCCTGCCGCAGTCTCTTTATTGACCTCTCCAATCAAATCGTCAATCTGGCCTTCTACCGGACGCACTTCCACGTCAGGGTCTAAAAGTCCTGTCGGTCTGATGATCTGCTCTACCCGCAAAAGTTCATGTTCTTCTTCATAATCATTTGGCGTTGCAGATACAAACAGCATCTGGTCTATCTGGCTTTCAAACTCTTCGAAGTTCATTGGCCGGTTGTCTTTTGCCGAAGGCAGACGGAAACCATAATCCACAAGCGTTGTCTTTCTGGACTGGTCTCCCGCATACATTCCACGAATCTGCGGAATCGTAATATGGGACTCATCTACCATAATCAGAAAGTCATCCGGGAAATAATCAATCAGTGTTAACGGTCTTGAACCTGCCGGCTGTCCGGATAAATGTCTGGAATAGTTCTCAATTCCACTACAGAAGCCTGTCTCTTTTAACATTTCAATATCAAAATTCGTCCGCTCGGCAATCCGCTGTGCCTCTAAGAGCTTATCTTCCCCCTTAAAGTATTTCACACGCTCTTCCAGCTCTGCTTCAATGGTATCGCATGCACGCAGGATTTTCTCTCTTGGCACTACATAATGGGATGCCGGAAAAATACTGATATGATTCAGACTATTCTTAATCTCGCCGGTCAATACATCGATTTCTGTAATCCGGTCTATTTCATCGCCAAAGAATTCTACCCGGATAGCAGTCTCTCCACGGTCTGCCGGAAAGATTTCCAAAACGTCTCCCCGTACCCGGAAGGTGCCTCGCTGGAAATCCATATCATTTCTTGTATATTGTATATCAATCAACTGCCGGATAACATCATCACGATCCCGTTCCATGCCCGGCCGCAGAGATACCATCATCTTCTGGAAGTTCTCCGGTTCACCCAGTCCATAGATACAGGATACACTGGAAACGACAATAACATCCCGCCGTTCCGTCAATGCTGCTGTAGCAGACAGACGCAGTTTATCAATCTCATCATTCACAGAAGAATCCTTTGCGATATAAGTATCCGTGGATGGCACATATGCCTCCGGCTGGTAGTAATCGTAATAGGAGACAAAGTACTCTACTGCATTTTCGGGAAAAAATTCCTTGAATTCTCCATAGAGCTGCGCCGCCAGCGTCTTATTATGCGAAATAATCAATGTCGGTTTATTCATCCGGGCAATGACATTTGCCATGGTAAATGTCTTACCGGAACCGGTTACACCCAGTAGTGTTTCAAACTGATTGCCCTCTTTAAATCCCTTCACCAGCTTCTCAATTGCCTGCGGCTGGTCTCCGGTGGGTTGATATTTGGAAACTAATTTAAAATGATCCACTCAATTTCTCCTCTGTTCATTTACTCTTCCTTTAGTATTACCACGTTTCTCCGCTCATTATAGCACCCCATAGCAAAAAAGTACAGAACAAAATCGAATGTTTGTTCTGTACTCATTTTTACTCTGTTCGTTTTTATTTTATTTCATTTTCTCTTCTGATAACTGCCAGTGCTTTAGAAATCTTTCTTAATCTCTGCCACCAGCTTATCCAGCTGTTCCAGCTGTTCGTTCTTTAATGAAGATTTAATACTTACCTTTGGTTCAATAATCTTCATATCTTTCATTTCTGTAATCTTATCTGCCATCTGTTTTCCAGCTGTTGCTGCCCAGGTACCATTATCCAGAACCGCAACGGTACGCTTCTGAACTGCAAGTGCTTTCATGTCATTTAAGAAATTCTCCATAACCGGATATACATTTCCATTATAGGTTGGCGCTGCCAGTACAATATGACTGCAACGGAATGCTTCTGAAATCAAAGTGGAAACATGTGTATTGGATACATCATATACTGCAATATTGTGAATGCCTGCTTCTGCCAGCTTTGCTGCGAGTATATTTGCAAGATTTTCTGTATTTCCATACATGGACGCATAAGCAATCATAACTGCCTTCTCTTCCGGCTCATAGCTGCTCCATGTATTGTATTTATCCAGAATGTAACCAAGATTGGAACGCCAGATTGGGCCATGCAGTGGACAGATAATGGAAATATCAAGTCCTGCTGCCTTCTTCAAGGTTGTCTGAACCGGTCCGCCGTATTTTCCAACAATATTGGTATAATAACGTCTTGCGTCATCCAGCCAGTCGCGGTCGAAATCAATTTCATCATTAAAAATATTTCCGTTCAATGCACCGAAGGTTCCGAATGCATCTGCTGAAAATAATACTTTGTCCGTTTCATCATATGTTACCATTACTTCCGGCCAGTGTACCATCGGTGCCATCACAAAGTGAAGGGTATGTTTTCCGGTATTTAATGTCTCGCCTTCTTTCACAGTAACGGAACGTTCTGCAATATCAAAGGTATAGAACTGCTGTATCATGCCAAAGGTCTTGGCATTTCCCACAACCTTTACTTCCGGATATCTTCTTACGATTTCTTCAATTAATGCACAGTGATCCGGTTCCATATGATTCACAATCATGTAATCCAGTTTTCTTCCATCCAGTGCAAATGCCAGATTTTCTAAAAACTGTCCTGCAATGGAACGGTCTACGGTATCTAATAATACTGTTTTTTCATCTTTTAAAAGATAGGAATTATAGGATACGCCTCTTGGAATCGGGAATACGTTTTCAAATAAAGCAAGTCTCCTGTCACTTCCACCAATCCAGATTATATCTTCTGTTACTTTTCTTGTGCAATGCATCTATTTTCCTCCTTTTGTCATATTTACTGTTATAATGTAATGTAATTTAATTATTATAAGTCGATTTAATTTTTGTATTTTTATTCTTAAGCTTTTCTTCCGCAGCACTGTTTGTATTTCTTGCCACTTCCGCATGGGCACGGATCATTCGGATAAACCTTTGCTGCCGCACGTTTCTTCGGTACGCCCTGTGCAGTCTCATCCTTATTGGTTCCGGTTACTTTTGCAACCTGCTCTCTTTCTACCTTCTGCTCTACTCTGACATGGAATAACAGACGGACGGTATCTTCCTGAATACTGTTAATCATCTCTTCGAACATATCATAACCGCTCATCTTATACTCTACCAGCGGGTCTCTCTGCCCATAAGCCTGTAAACCGATTCCCTGACGCAGCTGATCCATATCATCAATATGATCCATCCACTTACGGTCAATAACTTTCAGTAAAATAACGCGCTCTAATTCACGGACAGCTTCCGGCTCCGGGAACTCTGCTTCCTTCTCCTCGTAGAGTTTTACAGCCTGTTCTTTTAAAGCATGTTTTAACTTCTTCTGATCCTTATATTCTTTTGCCTGTTCCGGTGTCACCTGCTGAAGTGGAATAATTGGAATCAATAACTGGTTCAGTTCATTAATATCCCATTCTTCCGGTGGTAAATCCGGTGAAATACAGGTATCTACTGTATTTTCCACTCTGTCGGTAATCATCTTATAGATAACATCACGCATGCTCTCGCCATTCAATACACGGAGACGTTCTGCATAAATAATCTCTCTCTGGTCATTCATAACCTGATCATACTCCAACAGATTCTTACGGATTCCAAAGTTATTTCCCTCAATCTTCTTCTGTGCCTTTTCAATTGCACTGGTCAGCATCTTATGCTGAATCTGCTCGCCTTCCGGCACACCCAAAGTATTAAACATGCTAAGCAGCTTCTCAGAACCAAACAGACGCATCAAATCATCTTCCAGCGAAATGAAGAACTGGGATTCTCCCGGGTCTCCCTGACGGCCGGAACGTCCTCGCAGCTGGTTATCAATACGTCTGGATTCATGACGCTCAGTACCGATGATTTTCAGACCGCCGGCTTCCTTTGCTTCATCATCCAGCTTAATATCAGTACCACGACCAGCCATGTTGGTTGCGATGGTAACCGCACCATGTACACCGGCCTGTGCTACAATTTCAGCCTCTAACTCATGGAATTTTGCATTCAAAACTTTGTGTGGTATACCACGCTTATTCAACATGGAGCTTACCAGCTCAGAAGTATCGATATTGATGGTACCAACCAGAACCGGCTGTCCTTTCTTGTATGCTTCTTCTACTTCATCCACAACAGCATGGAATTTTTCTTTCTTGGTCTTATAAACAGCATCCTCTTTATCCACACGGATAACCGGTCTGTTGGTAGGAATCTCGATAACGTCCATTCCATAGATGTCACGGAACTCTTTTTCCTCTGTCAAAGCGGTACCGGTCATACCTGCTTTCTTATCATACTTATTGAAGAAGTTCTGGAACGTAATATTGGCAAGGGTCTTGCTCTCACGTTTTACTTTTACATGCTCTTTTGCTTCAATTGCCTGATGTAATCCATCAGAATAACGCCGGCCCGGCATAATACGTCCGGTAAATTCATCTACGATTAATACCTGATCGTCTTTTACCACATAATCCTGATCACGGAACATCAGATTGTGTGCACGCAGTGCTAAAATGATATTGTGCTGAATCTCAAGATTATCCGGATCTGCAAGGTTATCAATGTGGAAGAACTGTTCTACCTTCTTTACACCTTCTAATGTCAGATTGACTACTTTATCCTTCTCATTTACCACGAAGTCTCCATCTTCTTCGATTTCCACTCCCATAATAGCATCCATTTTGGTGTATTCCTTCTGGTCTTCACCACGTTTCATCTGTCTTGCCAGAATATCGCATGCCTCATAAATGCTGGTGGATTTGCCACTCTGTCCGGAAATGATAAGCGGTGTTCTTGCCTCGTCAATCAACACAGAGTCGACCTCATCGATAATCGCAAAATGTAGTCCACGCTGTACTAACTGTTCCTTGTAAATTACCATGTTATCGCGCAGGTAATCGAATCCCAATTCATTATTGGTAATATAAGTAATGTCACAGTTATATGCATCCTGACGTTCCTTAGTGTCCATGCCGTTAAACACAACGCCAACAGTCAGTCCTAAGAATTCATGAACCTGTCCCATCCACTCAGCATCACGTTTTGCCAGATATTCGTTGACAGTTACAACATGTACGCCTTTTCCTTCCAATGCATTTAAGTATGCCGGCAGGGTAGATACCAATGTTTTTCCTTCACCGGTCTTCATCTCAGCGATACGTCCCTGATGCAGGATAATACCACCAATCAGCTGAACACGGTAATGTTCCATTCCAAGCACTCTCTTTGCTGCCTCACGAACGGTTGCATATGCTTCCGGAAGCAGATCGTCCAATGTCTCACCATCAGCAAGTCTCTTTTTGAATTCTTTTGTCTTATCCTTTAACTGCTCATCAGTCAGTTCCTGCATGGCAGGCCGATAAGACTCTATCTTATCTATAAGCGGATAAATTCTTTTTAATTCTCTTTCGCTATGTGTTCCAAAGATTTTTTCTATTGCTTTCATATAATGCTCCTATCCATAATTTTGCTTACGCAACTATGAAATATTGTACCACTATCTGCCTTTCTTCACAATATCTAATCCCATGAACGTTTTATAAACTTTTTGTTAAATCAGTGGACTTTTTACAAACAGATGCTATAATAGGCAAAGATTGAACAGGCGATTGCAAAATGGAAAAACAGAATAAGATATTTTTATAGGTGAAAGACTTCACTTCTTTTTAATGGATATGAAATATCTCGTAACTCTTAGCACTTTATTTTTCTTGATTGAAGACTGTCTTTCCGGTTGCTTTGACATAGGATTCCAGAACTGTCCGCCGGTTGCGGATACAACGCCAAACCCGCAAGGGGCACTAGGAATTTCGATGAAATCATGATTATGTCCGGCAACCGGTGTATATTCACATCCATGTTCAGATACACCTCACTGGCACATCCCTGTGCCAGTGTTGCCGGTTGCCAGTGAAATTCCAAGTGCCCCTAGCAGCTTTGCCAAGGTATCCGCACTCCGGCGGACAGTTCCGGAATTTCTTGCCAAACATTGGAAAGACAGTCGATATAACAGAAAGAAAAATAAAGTGCTTAGTGTTACAATATTTCATATCCGAAAAGAAGAGGAGCCTTTCACCTCATAAAAAATATGTCATACACTATTTTTCATTTTGCAATCGCCTGACAACAAGTCCAGGTATAGAAAGGAGTTTCTTATGCATTACACATACAAAACCAAAGGAACCTGTTCCACCCAGATTGATTTGGATTTAGAAGGAAATGTTTTAAAACATGTTACCTTTACCAACGGATGTAACGGCAACTTAAAGGCTATCTCTTCTTTGGTAGAAGGATTAACGGTAGAAGAAGTAGAAGAGAAATTAAAGGGCATCACCTGTGGATTCAAATCCACTTCCTGTGGCGACCAGCTTGCCCAGGCATGCTTAGCAGCCCTTGAAGTACAGAAAAAAGAAGCATAACAAAACAAAGAATGTGCCTTGGCACATTCCCGCACCTGCGGCGGTCGCTTGCGACATCTACCTTATTATACGCCGCAGTACGCATCCTCGCGGAGCGTTTTTTACTTTACAGGAAAGCAATTCCCTGTAAAGTGAAAAAGGGCATCATCTAAATTCTCTTAAGATGATGCCCTTTCATACTATTTCGTCCATTGGACTTTTACCTCATTTCGTATATTTCGTCTTCAATCCCTGAACCCTTCCTCCTGAATCCGTTCGCTTCTGAGTCCTGTTGGACTGGAACCATATCTTTACGTTGCCGTTCTGATTCTCCATCCACTTTTCTTTTGTATTTACCTCAGGTTTTCCTTCCGATTCTGAATCCATGAACTGAATCTGATTTTATTATTTATTATGTCAGGTTTCATAATATCTATCAGCTCTGCATTGGACCGTACCTTCCTTTCTTACTATTGCGTTTCTCTTCGTCTAAACGCTTGTCCGATTCTGATTTAATATCCTGGTGGTATCGACCTCCTCTTACATTATTATGAGTTTGTTCCTTCTCTTTCTGGTGGAATCTCCTCCTTACTTTGTTTCCGTTCATTTGTTTCTTTTGATGATTTGATTATATCTAACTATAGTTCATTTGTCAATACTATTTTTAGAATTTTCTTAATTATTTTTCGTATTTACTTTATTATATTGCATATATTGTGTAAATTATCTGAATTTTCAGTTTTATTTAAATTGTTAAAACAACTACAGGAAACATATGTAACTGTAATCTGTCTGCGATGCCATTTCCTATTCGCTGACTTTCCACTCTACCTGGGCACTTTCTTCCTTCTGAAGAGAAAGCAGAAGAGTAAATAACTGATGAATGGTCTCCATCAATTTCTGGCTTGGAAGAATTGCATACTGAGCCAGCCGGTCCAAATCAAAATAGCGGACATTCGGATCCGGCAGGAATACCATGTTGGTGCTCCGCACTTCTTCTCCACAAGTCTCAATATTTTCATAAGTAATCATTGCAAATTCATTTCCATGCTCTTCGCAGGAATAGGCTGTATAACACTCATCTACTACCCACTGCTTTCCGTCGGCTTCTACAACCGGCTTTTCGGATTCCTCTTTATATTCGCTGGTCTTCATCTCAACATTCCAGTGCTGCTTTCCTTCTTTGGTTCTCGCATATAAATGCTCTAATGTGCTGTTTAAAAATTCTGGTGTCATTTTTGCTGTCTCCTTCTATTTACTATTGTTTTTGTTCTGTACTTTTATGTTGTGGCTGTCCGCAGTTGCATTCGGACAGCCCCGGTTATTTTTGTCCTGTTTTTCTATTATAACACAGCCGCTTCTGCTGTGAAACCATAAGAAATAATACTTTTTAATGCCTTTTCTTTAACGAAGCCCGGATTCCTTTGCCTCTGTTTCCAGTCCGCTGGCAAGATAATCTGCCATGGCAATAATCTGCCGCTGGATATTCCAGAATGTCTGTAAATCTTTTTCATAATTACCGGCAAGCCGCTCACTGATTTCCTGTCCAATCAGTTCTACATGCATACGGAACATTTCTTTTAATGCACTTTCTTCATATTCCGGTGTTGCAGATGCTAAAAGTTCTGCGATGCGGTCTGCATTTTCGTTTAACCGGCGTACCTGCTCCGCCGTATCCTTCGTTCTCCCTTCTTTTTTCTGGGTAATCAGTCCACCGGTAAGTTCTACATGGCGCACCAGTAAATCTCTGAGGCTGTGCACCGTATTTTCCGGATAATATCTGCCGAAAAGGTCTGCTATTTCCTCTGCATTATCAATTAATGCAGTAACCAGCTCCTGCTGATCTGGCAAATCCGCCACCATGCTGACCAAAAGCATCCGGAGCAGGTAAGTATGATTCAGCCATGCCATCCGCATCAGTTCTTTCAAATTTCCTTTTCCGTTGTTATTGGAAATCCCGGAATTTTCGGTATTTCCCAGCATTTCCGGTCTTGTGTATTCTCTGCCCGGGCATATTTCTATCTTCATTCCAATCTGTAAATTGTAAGGATTTATCCTTGGATTGCTTAAAATAATAGAGGATACCGTCGTCTTATACTGCCGGGAAAGTTTGTATAATGTATCCCCCGCTTCCACGGTATGTTCAATTGAATTGCTGCAGTTCACGCTGACCTCTTTCCATTCTTTCTTACTTTCGTATTAGTTTATGTCAAAAATGTTGATTGGTTCCCCGATTTGCTCTTGCCAGGGAATGCGATTGCGTATACAGTAAAGGAAAAGCATGTTTTCGCGAGGTGTATTATGTCCATTAAAATATTCGTTATGACCCACAAACAATTTAAAGCTCCCACTGATTCCATGTATGTTCCCCTGCAGGTCGGACATGCAATTTCTCCGGAATTGGGCTATCTTGCAGATGATACCGGAGATAATATTTCCCGGAAAAACAAAAGTTTCTGCGAGCTGACCGGCATTTACTGGCTCTGGAAAAATTACCATGCCTGCGATTATATCGGCATCTGTCATTACCGCCGCTATCTCATAAATAGACAGGGACTTATTTTCACGGAAAAAGAGCTGATGCGGCTGCTTCAGAATCATGACATGATCACACCAAAGCTTCTGACTTTAAATACTTCATATTTTAATGGTTTCAGCCAGAACCATCACCAGAAGGATCTGCTGATTACTGAGCAGGTCATTTCTGAAAAATACCCTGACTATTTGCCTGTTTTTCACCATATGGTTCATGATGTGCATACTTATTTTGGAAATATTTTCATTGCTTCAAAGGAACGCTTTGATGCCTACTGCGAATGGCTGTTTGACATTCTCTTTGAAGTGGAACGCCGGGTCGATATCAGCAGCTATGATAATTACTGCAAGCGGTTGTTTGGATTTCTGTCGGAATTTCTGTTAACAGTTTACATTGCGAAGCAGAATCTCTCCACTTATGAATGTATGGTGGGGATGTCCGGCGAAAAACATGAAACAAGAGTGCTCCGGGAATCTCTGGCAAAATGTTTTGCGAATGGCGACTACCAGAAAGCCCAGTCCATTTTCATGGAAAGCTATGCGAAACGCCCGGACATTCTGATGGAAGCTTCTGATATTACCGGTGAACTGCACCTTTGCATGCAGGTAATTTCTACCTGTTCCTTTGAACAGGAACTTTATGGGCACAACCTTTTAGATATGATTCATGATTATCATTCCCTGATGGAATTCTGCCACCGGTTAAATGAAATTGTAAATCATTTTCTTACAGGAACAGAGTCTGCCGCTGATATTTCATGGCTCAAAAAATCCACTGCTCTCTCTCCGAAAGCAGTGGATATAGCGATTCAAATGTTCTGTTCTGATGAGGACTTAAAAGAGAACGTATTTTCAAAAATCTGTTCCCATCTCAAAGATTTTTGAATTCCGGCTTCTTCCTTCTAATCTGCCCATCTTTCCGGTCTCACCTGTTTCTACTGGCAGGCTGCCACAGAAACGGTCCGGCATCCCGGTGAAATAATTTCGCAATGGTCAGAGAATGTTACGGTCATTCCCTCTTTTTCAAAAAATGCTTCAATTGCCGCTTTGAGCATACCCTCTTTACCATCACATGCACAAAATCCTAACGGTTCTACAACGGCTGTCTCCGCATCATGAAAGCTAATACGGTATGGCAGGCGTTGTTCATGTAACGCTGCATTCAGGTGTGCAATCTGGTTATAAGTAAATTCCTGTCTCATAAGCACCCCTCCTCTACGGTCGTATGACAACTCTCTCGTATTACTTCTAGATATATATATTATAACTCAATTTTCTGAAAATATAAAGTAAAATGTATTTACTTTCTGTTATATTTCTATTACCATATTAGTATATTACATTAGGTCATTGTCAACGAGATAAGTTGATACCGGAAAACTTTGGTATCGAAGAACCTTTTGTTTTTATAATATGAAATACCTGCATTTCGACGAACCGTACAGTGATTTTGTCAAACATTGGAAAGATAGTTTTTATAACCAAAAGTGAAACACACACATTAGAAATTCGGCATTTTTATATCTAAAACAAAGGTCTTCGATACCAGAAGTTTTCCGGGGACAACGTATCCTTGTGCGGTCAATACCTGAGTATATTAAATCAAAAGAGGAGAATGTTATGTATGAATGTCCCAATTGTGGCGGAAATCTGAGGTTTGATATTCCAACACAATCACTTTTCTGTGACTACTGTCACACACAGCTGAATCCTTACAGCTATCAGAAGGATCACGATGCTGTGGAGACATCTACTTATGATGTCAACATTTTCACCTGTCCGCAATGTGGCGGTGAAATCTTAAGTACCGAGAATGCTGCAACCGGATTCTGTAGTTTCTGTGGTGCTTCTACGATTCTTGACAGCCGGATTGCCAGGGAAAAACGTCCGGACTACATTGTTCCTTTCCAGATTACCAAGGAGGACTGCAAGAAGGCTTATGGCAAAATGATGCGCCATGCCATTTTTGCCCCTAAGGAACTGAAAGACCCGCGCAATGTAGACAATTTCCGTGGGATTTATATGCCTTACTGGGTATATAACATTACCCACGAAGGTACGGTACAGCTGCCGGCTGAAAAAAGCCACCGGGAAGGTAACTATATTGTAACCGACCACTATAATCTGCTCTGCCAGACGGATGCCTATTATAAAGGGCTCTCTTATGATGCGTCTTCTTCTTTTTCGGATGTTATCAGCGAGAATATTGCTCCCTTTGATGTGCGCGGCATGAAAAGTTTTACTCCGTCCATTCTGTGTGGTTTCTATGCTGATACTGCCGATGTGGACAGCGATATTTATCTGGAGGACGCAAAAGCCATTGCCAATGAACAGACTTATTCCAAAGTCAAAAAAATACCTGCCTTCCAGGAATTTAATTTTATTTATCCGGAAACAAACCATTATATGAGTTATGCATTAAATACGGAATGCAAGGAAGCTGCCAGCGCCATGCTTCCGGTATGGTTCTTATCCTACCGTAACAAAGACCGCGTTGCCTACGCTACGGTCAATGGACAGACCGGAAAGGTTGCTGCTGATATCCCGGTAGATAGACGTAAATTTTTACTCGGTTCCTTTCTACTGGCTATCCCGGTTTTTCTGCTTTTAAATCTTTTCTTTACCATACGGCCTGCTTCAACCCTGATACTTTCTGCGGCACTGGCACTTTTTGCCTCCATTATTTATTTTGTGGAGCTGAGCGAAATCCATAGTCAGGAAACCTATGAGCATGACAGGGGATATCAGTCCAAACAGGGAAATGTCAAGAAAGAAGCCAAAGTAAAAGTAAACTTAAAGCCTCATAAAAGCATGAAATCTAAATTCGAAAACATAATTCCTTATCTGTTTTTAGGTGTATTTGCAATTCAGGTTCTAATGGGAATCTTTAGTTCCGGCGGTTTTTCATTTTCTAAAATTGTCATGCTTATTGTTATCGGCGGTGGGGTTCTGACTTCGCTGTTTGGATTTTCCCAGTTCAGCGAAACAACCACCCGTGGAAAAATTCCGGGATTCCTAGGAGCTTTAATTTCCATTGCTGCTGCTGGAATGATTACTTTCCTGCATCCGGTTTCCGACCTTTATTACTATGGTGGTGCAATTGTATCTTTTGCCGGTATTATTTTTACGCTTCTTAGCATTTTAAAGGAATACAATATGCTTACCATGCGGAAACTGCCGCAGTTTAACCGACAGGGAGGTGATGACCGTGCCTGATACATATAAGAAGAAATACAGCTCTTTTTCTGCAAAAATAATTCTTGGCTGCCTGCTTGCATGTTTCTTCCTCTTACTTAACGGAAGTATTACCTGCAAAGCCGAAACCAAGACCTATACCAATAAAAGCACCGGTTATCAGGTTATCGTTGAGGACGATGCCAACCTTTTAACAGACGAGGAAGAAACCACCCTTGGAAAAGAGATGGCTCCGATTACCACTTACGGAAGTGTTGCTTTTAAATCCATCGATTACAATCCTTACTATTCTACTGAGGATTATATCCGAAGCTATTACCGCGACACCTTCGGTTCCACCAGTGCAACCGTATTTCTCATTGATATGGACAATCGGAACATCTGGATTCACAGCAACGGAACCATTTATGAAACCATTACGAAAAGTTATGCCAACACTATCACCGATAATGTATACAAATATGCCTCTGATGGTGATTATTACACCTGTGCATTTACCGCTTTTGGTCAGATTAATACATTGCTCGAAGGGCGAAAAATTGCGCAGCCGATGAAATATATCAGTAATGCCTTTTTAGCAGTTATCATTGCTTTGTTGTTAAATTATTTTCTGGTACGTTCCTTCTCCCGTGCGAAGAGACCATCGAAAACAGATCTTTTAGGAAAGGTATTTACACAGTGCAATATTGTCAATCCAAATGTCCGTTTTATCCGGCAATCCCGTGTCTACAGTCCGCCTTCCAGCAGCGGCAGCGGTGGCAGTAGCGGTGGCAGCAGCGGTGGCGGCGGTGGCAGCAGCAGTGGCGGTGGCGGCGGTGGCGGCGGTCACAGCTTCTAATCCCAAGACCTGCCTTTTGCCGTTTCATACCGCTATTTCATAACCTGTAGAACCTGCCACCGACAAATTCTTACAGATGTCCGGCAATAGCAAAAATCCCATGGAGAATATTTCTGTTTTCCATGGGATTCTTTTGACGTTTTTTATATTGATATTTTTTATACTGCTTTCTTTTCTAAATTTTTCATGATATTTAATTCACGCAGTGCATAGAAAATGGCAACGACAGCTGCAGCGGCATCTGCGATTGGTCCTGCATACATTACTCCGTCGATTCCCATAAACAAAGGGAAAATAAGAATCAGCGGCAGTAAAAACAGCACCTGCCTGGTCAGTGATACAACAATACCAAGTCTGGCTTTTCCAATGGATGTAAAGAAACTAGAAGACATTGGCTGGATTCCATTGATAAATGTCATAAACATAAAAATTCTGAAATACCGCTCTGCGAACTGGAAATATTCTGTACTTCCATCACCAAATACCGTCACCAGCTGATGTGGAAATATCTGAAATACAATAAAAAATGCAACACCCACCAGCACGGATATCTCAAAGGCACGCCAGAATGTTTTTCTTACTCTCCCAAAACTTCCCGCTCCATAATTAAAGCCCCAGATTGGCTGACAGCCCTGGGAAATTCCAATACAGATTGCCATAAATACCATATTTACTTTTGAGATAATTCCAACGCAGGCAAGGGGGATATCTGTTCCATATACAGACATTTCTCCGTAATGACGCAGCGTATTATTCATGGTAATCTGCACGATTGCCATGGCTATCTGGTTGATGCAGGAAGCCATTCCCAATGCTGCAATCACTTTCATATATTTTACCCTTGGACGAAGCATGGAAAACCGAAGTTCCATTTTTCGGAATTTTACAAAATATATAATAACAAGCAGACCTGATACAAACTGTCCGATTACAGTCGCCCATGCGGCTCCTTTGATTCCCCAGTTAAATGTAAAAATAAATAACGGGTCTAAAATCGTGTTGATAATTGCGCCCACAAGCATGCAGGTCATGGAATAGGTCGGGCTTCTGTCCGCACGAATCAGATGCGTTCCACCGGTTGTGGATACCAGAAACGGGATTCCAAAGGCTGTAATAAATGTATAATCCTGTGCATATGGCAGCACATCCGGTGTTACACCAAATAAATACAGCAGCGGATTTAAAAACAGCAATACGATTGCTGCAATTATCACTCCACAGATAAACAGAAGACCCAGTCCTGTTCCTGCAATCTTATTTGCTTCTTCTACATTTCCTTTTCCGGTCTCCAGATTATAATTGGATGCACTTCCGATTCCAAGTAACAATGCCGTTGCCGTGCAGATAATTGATACCGGAAATGCAATATTTGTTGCAGCATTTCCAAGCATGCCAACGCCCTGTCCGATAAATATCTGATCTACTATATTATAAAGGGAACTTACCAGCATGCTGATGATTGCCGGTATTGCAAAGCGGGCAATCAGTTTCCCGATTTTTTCTTCCGCCAGCGGATTCTTCGTAGTTTCTACTGTGTGTTCCATCATGGTCTCCTTTCTTTCTCAGGCGAGGGGGAAAGACAATAAGTTAAAAGAAATATCCTTGGTATTCATAGCTTGTCTGACCTGACCATAAAATACCACAGTTCTATTACATATGTTTTTCTTTCTGCTATGAAAACCGTCTTTTTCATGTTTGACAGTAATACTGCACCGTTCGCTGAAATGCGGATGCATTTCAAGGACTGTTAGGGGCACTTGGAATTTCGTCTGGCAACAGGCAACGCTGGTACAGGGATG
>OHBM01001291.1_pt1 | contig 18604 bp, 14 predicted proteins | sample 1577251 | NCBI WGS metagenome assembly OHBM01 (sample SAMEA3541557, study PRJEB24748) | human gut metagenome | biome: human gut; feature: human-associated habitat; material: faeces | place: China | collected 2012 | reverse complement strand
GTGGCGTCATAATGATTGACTCTTTTTGTGAGTCAACCTTTTTCAGGCAAATACAAAGAGGCTGCCGTAGGTGCTTTCGTGAGTCAATCCTGCTTTTTTGCGCACCGATATCATATTAATTTTGTAACTTTGAGGGCAGACAAAAGCACCACATAATGAATATCTTGCGGAAAATCCGGCTTTCGGGGGAATATGGAACTGCGTTATACGCTGTCTCAGGTGTTGTCACGCTTGCCGCAGCCGCCTTGGTGGTCGGTTCGCCGTCTTCGATCTCGCTTTGCGTCCTTTTGAAAAGTTTGAGCGTTCCGGTCATCTTGTACTTGTTCCATTCTTTCAGAAAGGAGGGGACAATATATTTCTACATAAACCTTGGAATCAGCCATAACGAGTTTTTCTTGATGCCGATTGTTGTGGAGTTTGTGGCATTTGTCCTTATTATGATTATAACCTGGAACATAGGATATGCAATCAGATAAGACAAACAGGATGCTTGTTGACAGCGTTCATTTGCAGTTTGGCTCCCACACTGTCCTCCAGAGCGCTTTTCTGACCGCCGAAAGCGGAAGGGTGACCGGAGTGCTTGGACGTAACGGTACCGGCAAATCCTGTATGTTCAAATGTATAGTTGGAGGCCTTAAACCACAGAATATGTTCGTCCGCTTCAACGATGAGCCGAAGACTGATTATGCACATATAGGGGAGCGTGTCAAGTACCTGCCTCAGAATCTGTTCGTTCCAGGGAAATTCACATTGGGCGAGGCTTTCAGGTTATATGGCGTGGATTACGATGAGCTCGTGAGGTTTGACCCGAAATTCCACTCTTTTCAGCGGAAGATGTTCAGAGAACTCTCCGGAGGAGAGGCCAGAGTCGCGGAGATGTTCCTTGTGCTGAACAGCGAGGCGGATTTCTACATTCTCGACGAGCCGTTCTCCAACATAGCTCCAGTCTATGTAGAACGTATGCAGGAACTGATCCGTGAGCGGAAAAAGAGCAAAGGCATCATTGTTTCCGACCACTTGTACGATGCCATCATCGAAATAACGGATGACCTTTATATAATACGTGACGGCTACACCTTCCCGATCAAAAGCCGGGAGGACCTGATTCGCCACTGGTATATTCTCAGATAAAACGAAAGTTCGGGCTGATAAAGACATAAAAAGAAAGATCAGGCGCGCGGCATTAATGGCGGCCTGATCTTTTTTGAATATGAAGTTTTCCGTTATTTGCTCAGGGCCAGGAGGACATCCTCGGTGATCTGCTCAGGAGTGAGGCGGTTCTCTTTCAGCAGTTCTTCGACCACATAGCTGTCCTCGAACTGTTTGCACTGGCCTCTGACGAGGACTTTCACATCGCTGTCGCCGTAGAATCTGGCGATTTTCTCGCCCCAGCCACCGTCAATCTGACCGTCTTCAAGAGTGATTACGAGTTCGTGATCGGCCTTGAGTGCCTCAAGGGTCTTCGTGTCGAGGGATGTGATGATTCTCGGGTTGATCAACGTCGCGTCAACGCCTTGGGCTTTCAGAAGCTCACAGGTCTTCTCTCCGAGCTGGTAGTAAGCCCCAAGACCAAGAACGGCCACCCGACTGCCTCTGTGGGTGATTTCGTACTCGGCCGCAGACCAGTCAACACCTTCAGCCTTGACCTCAGGACGTGAGATAACTCCGTTAACCGGCACACGGATCGCGACCGGATGCTCCCTGTAGGCAATCGCCCAGTCCAGCATCGCGAAATATTCCTCACGGCAGGTCGGTGCCAGATAAATGAGGTTAGGAATATTTGCGAGCAAGGTGATGTCGTAGAAACAGGTGTGGGTCACATCGTTCATACTCTCGATTCCGCCCCAGAACACGAGCATCAGGGCCGGGTTGTCATTGATGCAGAGATCCTGTGAGAGTTGGTCGTATGTTCTCTGGATGAATGTGCTGTAAACTCCCCAGACAGGTTTTCCGCCACGTTTTGCGATACCGGATGCCATCGCCACAGCGGTCTCCTCGGCGATTCCCACGTCCACGAACTGTTTCCCGGCCTGTACCCTGCGAGGCTGGGTGAACCCGAACACGGTAGGCGTGCCGGAAGTGATTGCGACAAGCTCAGGATTTGACTGCATCTTCTCCAGCAGATATTTTCCGGTAAGATCACCGTAGTCCTCGGCTGTGCTTTTGTATTTAGGCTTACCGGTCTCCACATAGAATGGACCACCGAAATGCCATTTCTCCTTGTTCTCCTCGGCGTACTTCAAGCCCTTGCCTTTGAGGGTGTTGATGTGCACGACAACCGGCTTGTCGGTGTCCTTGACCTTTTGGAAGGCATCGATGAGAGTGGCGACATCGTTACCGTCGCCCACATAGACATATTCAAGACCCATCGCCTTGAAAAGGTTGACCTCCGCCTTTCCGTTGGTCTCCCTAAGCAGCTGAAGGTTCTTGTACAGACCGCCGTGGTTCTCCGCTATCGACATCTGGTTGTCGTTGACGATGATGATGAAGTTGCTGTTAAGCTCAGCCCCTGCCACGCTCAGTCCCTCAAGGGCTTCGCCGCCGCTCAACGATCCGTCGCCGATCACAGCGATGACATTCTCCTTTCCACCTGCCAGGTCACGTCCTTTGACAAGTCCGCAGGCAAGGCTGATCGAGGTCGATGTATGGCCGATGACAAAATGATCGTGCTCGCTTTCGGACGGCTCGCTGAAACCGGTCACGTCATTGTAGTGGGCCGGATCCATAAACGCCTGCTTCCTGCCAGTCAGGATCTTATGCGCGTAGCTCTGATGTGAGACATCGAAGACGATCTTGTCGATAGGGGAGTTGAACACATAGTGCAGAGCCACAGTGGCTTCCACCATTCCAAGGTTCGGGCCGACGTGGCCGCCGTGATAGCTGACCTTTTCGATCAGATAGTGCCTGGTCTCATCAGCAAGGACGTTGAGCTGTTCGACGCTCAACTTCTTGATGTCGGCCGGGCCGTTGATTTTTTCCAAGTACATATCAAATTCCTTTATTTAGTTTCTTAGGCAATCCTTCAGAATCACCAAACTTATCATTTCCCGGTGCAAAGTAAAGCAATCTTTTTTGAATATGTCAGAGTCCGTCTCGGATAAAGTATTTGAGGTAACATATTCCGTAATTAAGGTACACCATATCGTTTCATCTTTTATGACGACCTGCACTTTGCCGCTGTCTGCCGGCATATTGTACAGGAGGAATTGTACTTCTCGATTCATATCGGCTATACAAAAGTGGCAATTTGTTCTGTTGGAATAAAAAACATTGTTCATAATTTTGTATTATGCAGCAAAAACATTATGTTTGCATTACATAATAAACAGGGTGTATGAAATTCGTTGACAGAATAGATGAAACTGCACGATTAAAGGACGCACTTGCAAGAGAGAAGTCCTCGTTAGTCGTGATGTACGGTCGCAGACGGCTGGGTAAGTCAACGCTTATTAAAAAGGTGTTGTCAGAAAATGATGTTTACTTCCTTGCAGACCGTTCTGAAGAGCAACATCAGAGAGTATTGCTTGCAAAAGTAATAGCACAAATCTTCCCGGATTTCGACAAACTGACATATCCGGATTGGGAATCTATATTTCGTGCGGTCAATTATCGGACAGACAAACGTTTTACTTTGTGCTTGGATGAATTTCCGTATCTTGTAGAGCAATCGCCAGAGTTGCCGTCTGTATTGCAGAAACTTGTTGATGAGAAGCTGTTGAAGTATAACCTTGTGCTTTGCGGTTCATCACAAAATATGATGTATGGGTTGTTCCTTGATTCTACCGCACCTCTATATGGGCGTGCTGATGAGATTATGAGACTTACGCCGATACACTTGCCGTATATTCAAAAGGCTTTGCATCTTAATGCGATGAATGCCATTGAAGAATATGCCGTATGGGGCGGTGTGCCGCGTTATTGGGAACTGAGGGAAAACAGAAGTTCGCTTGATGATGCCCTGTGGCGCAATATCCTTTCGGTAAATGGAACTCTTTATGAAGAGCCGATAAAACTATTTCAGGATGATGTCAAGGATATTGTCAAGACTTCAACGATCATGTCTTATATTGGGACTGGCGCAAATCGGCTTTCCGAAATTGCCGCACGATGCGATGAGCCGGCAACCAATCTGTCGCGTCCATTGAAGAAACTTATAGACCTAGGATTTTTAGAGAAAGATGTTCCTTTCGGAATTGACGAAAAGAATGCAAAAAAGAGCCTATATAAGATTGCAGACCCTTTTATGGCATTCTACTATCAGTTTGTCGTTCCTAATCGCTCGTTTATCGAGCTTGGCCGTCGCTTACCATTGGAACAGGCACTGACAGCCCATTTCTCGGAGTATGTGAGTATTCATTGGGAAAAACTATGCAGGGATGCTGTAACGGGAAATATGGTCAATGGAATTGTTTACGGTAAGGCAAAACGTTGGTGGGGTTCTATTCTCAATGAGGATAAGAAGCCGGAACAGGTCGAGTTCGATGTTATGGCCGAATCGCTTGACAAAAAATATCTGCTTGTTGGCGAATGCAAATGGACAACAGGGGAGAATGGGAAACAATTGACAGCCGAACTTCTCCGTAAAGCTAATTTGCTGCCGTTTGCCAAGAGCTACACTATTGTTCCTATGCTGTTTCTTAAGAATGCTCCGAAAGATGATGCCGGGAATGCGATGTTGCCGGAAAAAGTTATTGAAATGATGAGGTAAATTAGTGGCCGACCATGGTCTGGAATACGTATCCCTGATCAGAGTTGATTATCTCCGGAGCTCCGTGCCTTGTAATGGCACTTTTGACCGCCTTCATATTGACATACGCATCGGCACTACAACTGGAACAGGTCACCATCGGCCTAGATCGCCCCGAGCCCCATCAGCATATACCTCAATGCTTCTGCCTCATTGGCCACATAGGGCTTCCTGGACAGGACCATGCGGGCAATCTTAACGCCGTCATCGGCTTTGGTTATCTGCTGGAAGAATGGTTTTCCGTACTCCGGCCAGACCAACTCGGCTTTGTCGCCTTCATCGACTAGATCCACATAGACGACAACTACCCAGCCGTAGTCGGTGTCGTACTTCCTACATCCATTGACCTTTATCTTCATTTCATTGTCCTTCACGGTGACTGTTCCTTTCTCGAAGGCCATATCGCACTTGGTAATTTCGACAGAAGGGATGCGCATCTGCTGTGATAGAATGGCGTGGTCCTCGTAGGAGACATAGCGGGGCGTGGCGATGATTTCAATGGCCTCGACATACATTCTGCCGCTGTAGTTCAGCGGATTGGTGCTCTGCGCTGCTGCAGCGAAGGATGCCAGCAACGCGATGGTAAATACTAAGATTCTCGGTTTCATGTTGATTTGTGATTATTGAGTGTTATGTTTCTGTAACGCAATTATTGTCACATTCAGGTCTGCTGCCATTTCCTCCAAATGTTTGATAGGATTCTCTTCCTCAAGAAGATGAATTCCGTCAATGATGAAGACCCGCACCTTCTGCTCGGAGATAATAACCTTCGCCATAGTGTGCATTTCGCCAACCGATACTTCAGTGGAATCATCCAAAAACAAAGGGGCTTTTGACAAAGAGATGATTCCGTTTTTGGCCTTATCCCATTCTTCTTTCGGTGCTGTAGCAAGCCTGGCGATATTATCCGTGTATCGAGAGAATATAATGGTCAGAAGATCACTTACGATATCATCCTCCTTCTTCTCAAGTGAGAAGAGAACGGTAGATATTCTATTATCGACGGCCAATGGAAAAGCGACCTCTGCGGCAGTTGATGTCTGGCTTTCTTCTTCGCCGTCATCGATAAGAAAGAGACCGGGCTCCAGACTATTTTCGGATATTTCTTTAATTGACTTGATTGTCTTTACCATATGTTTTTATTCGAAATGATTCTGTGGTTCATAATATTCAGCCAGTTGCTCAAACATCTGTTTGCGCTGTTCGCGTTTCTGGCTTGCCCTAACCAGGCCACGGACTTGACGATGAGTTCCTGTAGAAGAGGAATGACCTCTGAATGTGGACGAACCCATCATCCGATGAATACAGCAATGGCAGTGTATTAGGACAAGCTTAGAAGGACTATTTTTCGGCATCTCATCTTGTCTATGAGGATTATGAACAGGATCGTCCCACTTTGATGATTTGAAAGACGGCCCTGTATAACAGCGCCTCATGAAGTTGTCTCTAAGTTTACTTCGGCTCATACCTTATAGTTCTTCTGATTGATCTTCGTGGACTCTCACCAGGATGACGGGGATGCCCATGCCTCTGGACAGTCCTTCAAGGTGACTGGCTATCCATTCTCTACCTTTCTCCGGGTGATCTTGGAAGTATTTAGCGGTGAGGCGCTCTGCACCGCTGATGATGAGGGCTCGGACGAAGCGGCGGTTGATGATGCCGGTGGCTTTGCGAAGAACAACTTTAAACTCGGGATTCTTCTGGTCCAGGACATAGACGGTACCGACAGCCTTCTCCTGAGGGATCAAGGATTCTATAGCTTCTTTGTGACCGTCCAGGGAAATGCAGAGGACAGATGTGTTCCACTTCTTGCGCAGATCGGACGCCATCTGGGCGACGATGAAGGATTCGCTCACTTCGTCAGTGGCGGTGATACGCTGTACACGACCCTTCTCGTAACCAGGGATTTGATTGATGAATTCTGCCATATCGAAAGTTTTTCTGCAAAATTAACCGGACCTTCGGCAGAAATTCGGCAGAAGCTAAGAAATTGCGTTAAAAACGGAAATATTTTGGCAGATTGTTCTGCCCAGCTGGAACTGCTGCCCTTCAGTTTCGTGGATATGGCCGAAGAGATGCCACCAGGGCTGGGCCTTCAGGACGAAGTTCAGAATATTCAGAGACCCCAGGTCATTGTCCAGGATGCCGTAAGGTGGCCAGTGTGTGACCAGAATGTCAGTATCGTCTGGTATGTCTTCATCGGCAATCCTGGCATCTCTGGAGATAGAGCCAATGACAACTCCGTCGCATTCCTCCACAGCATCCTGAAGAACAATAATGCCGGCCGCCTCAAACTTCTGGACAACTGTTTGATATCGGATACGGCTGAAAGATAATTCGTGATTACCGGGAACAAAGAGTTTCCACTTGGCAGGGAGAGCTCCGAACCAAGCTATGAAGTCATCATACTCTCCACCCTTCAGGTCATCCTCTACGGCATCTCCGGCACAGATGACAATATCCGCATCCTCCGGCACCTGCAGGCGGCGATGGTTGCCATGGGTGTCGGAGAATGCGATGATGACTTTATCATTAAGAGATATCACAAGACTTGTTCCTTATAAAGTTTTCTATCCGAGATTATCTCACGGATCGTCTTATCTGATTGATATGCTTTTTTATCCAGCAGCAGCAAGCTACCGAAGTAATCTCTTACACTACATAGCTGATAGTCAAAAGAAGCGCTTATTGAATATGCGGATAAAATCCTTCTGACCATTTCCTCTGCCAAGATACTGTACTGCGTGGCAAACTGATTGTCATCGTAATTTGCCGCGACATTATTGAAATAAATATGCCCTGTAGGTTTCTTCTCTAATGCATAGAGAACAATACCAAGCAGATGACACGTTTCCTGTTTGGCATCAAACCAAGAAGGTGATTCTTCTTTTTCGGCAAGGGCACTAATGCTATTAATGAAGGAAACAAACTCATCCATTACCTTCTTTTTATTATGATACCTTTCACCAATGGAATAGTTTACTTTCTTGCCACTGACACTCAAATAAACTTGATCTGTATTCCAATATGCTTCAGGAAGATCTTTCAAATAGTTTTTATTGAGCGCCGTCTCTGTATACTTGCTCTCAATAAAGACAATCTCATTGCCACTTTCAAAATACACATCCATATTCGGGGAAATCTGGCGAGCCCCTGACTTAATCCCAGGTAGTTTCTTCTCAAATTGAATTACCGAGTATCCATCATCAGAACCCATCCATGAGTACAGGTCAAAACAGAGTCTGGAAGAGCTTCTGGGACTCCAAAACTTCTCTTTCAATTCGTTGCCACTACCTTGTAAATAATGAAATACAAAGCTGTCGAGTTTTCCATCCTTCTTGAAAGGATAAAAGAGACGGCGCAAATAATCAATCTTAAGATCCTTATTCATTTTCTACTGATACTTTTTGCTCATAGATTTAACCACTTCTGAAATACTCTCACGTAGTCTCTTCGGCTCCAGGACCTCAATCGAATCCCCAAACGACAGGATGTCCTGCTTGAAGTCATAGTCTGGGGCGAGGTTATAAGCGAAGATGCTGTGGTCGCGGTGTGTTTCTACCTCCTCCTGACTGCTGTGAAGCGGCAGAGACCGGAAGTAGCGGACCTGTTTGCCATAGACCTTCAAGAGGACCTGCTGAGGCTTCATGTCGTCGTACTTGCGCACGCCGTACAGAGACTGGAACCAGGCTTTGGCATCCAAGCCCTCCGGGATCTTGAATGTGTCGGGAAGTATCTCTACCTCGAGCATGCGGTCTAGGGCGTACATGTGAGGTTTGTAGTCCTTGTCGTTATCCTTGTGGCTGTACAGGTACCAGCGGCGCTTGAACTCCCGGATGAAATACGGCTCCAGCTCAAAGGTCCGCTCCTCATTCATGCGATAACCCTGATATCGTACCTTCAATTTCCGGTTATCCCGGATAGCCTGGATAACGGTAGTTAGGAACTGGTGGCTGGAGGGTACGTTCTCAAAGAAGATTCTGTCCTTCATACCGGCACTCTCGTTCAGGAGTGAATTCAAGCTGAGGGCATCCAGCATCCAGGATCGAATGCCTGTTCCGTCCATATCATCTTCGTTGACGATACTATAGGTGTTATCCCTGCGGTCGCAGACAATCTCGATTCCAAAGATGTCAGAGATAGATTCTATATGATTCGAGAACGTACGCGCGGGAAGGTCACTTCCAAGTTCATTTACTGAGCTCCGCCGCCACAACTGCCTGATTTGGGCCAGTGTAAGAGGCCCGCGGCTCTGGAGTGTCTCCAGCAGCCAGATGTAGGATTTGAAGTAATTCTTTGCCATATCTGACCATAAAGATAGCAATATCTTCGGCAAAATAATGGCAGAATATAAAAATAGTGTATTTGCCGGAATCTTGCTGAAGCACCCATTAACTTTGTCGCCAGAAAACGAATGAGAATATGGAAATCAAGCAACTCGTGCCAATGTCATTTGACTTTTATTTTTCGTAGGTGCGCCTTTTGTCTGTGAGAGTATAGGATTTTCCATCATTTATTTACTTACATGGGTGTGAATCCAAACGGTACGCTTATCTCACCGTCAATCTTCTTTGAATACGTCATAAGACCTTTGGCTTAAAGTATTTATGATAAAATATTCCGAGATGCAGGTACACATTGTGTGCGTAACTAAAAATATTCTTAAAACACCTAAAAATATTAGGAGATATGATTTTTATTCTTATCTTTGCATCCGTAGGATAATATTCGCGCGTTTGTTAACTTAAAGAATCGAGCAATGAAACAGAGACTTACTGCAAAAGAGGAAGAGGTGATGAACATCATCTGGGCCAAAGGCGAGGTGTTTATCCGTGACATCGTCGCGGCGCTTCCCGACCCGAAGCCGAACTACAACACCGTGGCGACACAGGTGAAATTCCTTGAGGATAAGGGATTTGTCAAGCGCAAGCCGATGGCGAACTCTTTCCAGTACAGTCCTGCGCTCACGGAACGTGACTATCACGGGACTACCGTCGGGGACGTTGTCTCCCGTTACTACAACAACTCCTACATCAGCCTTGTCTCCCAGTTCGTCGAAGAGGACAAGATGGATGTGGAGGACCTTAAAAAACTCATTTCTCAAATCGAAAGCAAAAGGAAATGATCGCTTACATCGTAACGAGCGGGTTGCTGCTTTCCGTGTTTTACGCATTCTTTATGTTGCTGATGCGGAAGACCACCTTCTTCACTTTCAACCGATTCTCCTTGATGGCTGGCAGCCTGCTTTGCTTGGCTCTGCCGCTTATCCATTGGGATTTCAGCGGAACCGCGGTCTCGAACGTCATCCCGACCCTGACCCTGCCGCAAGCGGTGGTCAGCGCGGAAGGCGGAACCCTGAACGCGGCAGACAAAGGAATATCCTGGCTCGGAGTCGTTTCAGGAATATACTTTCTCGGGGCCTTCGTTGTCTTGATTATGAATATCTTGTCCGTAATCCATACATCCCGTATGATAGCCTCCGGCGAGCATATTCAGAAAGAGGGGTTCAAGGTTACTATCGTGGACGCTCCGGTGGCATCATTCAGTTTCCTGGGGCATATTGTGATCAGCCATGAGGATTTCACCGCTACCCCGGTGATTCTGACGCACGAGATGAGCCACGTGAGGAAGCACCATTCTGTTGACGTGCTGCTGTTCTCGGTCGTCACCGTCCTGCACTGGTTCAATCCTCTCGTCTGGCTTGCCAGGGCTGAACTCAAGATGCTTCATGAATATGAAGCCGATGAATCTGTGATCAATCAAGGAGTGAACGCTGCTGACTATCAGCTGCTTCTTGTCAAGAAGGCTGTCGGTGAGCATCGTTTCCGGCTTGCGAACGGTTTCAACCACACAAAACTTTCAAATCGAATTACCATGATGATGTCAGAAAAAACCAACGGATGGATAAGGCTGTCGTATGTCGCCTGTGTACCATTACTTGCTTGCATGCTATGCTTCTGCACCTCCAATAAGCAGACCCCGGAGATGACAGAGCGGACTGTAGATGCTCTAGACGCTGAGCCGCAGGATATTAACGAGGTTGTGGCTATCGGAGTTACGGACGCCACAACAGCGGAGGAAGACGAACCGGTTCCGTTCCAGTCGGCTGAGGTCAAGCCTATGTTCCAAGGTGGAGACGCCAATAATTTTTCCAAATGGATCAACGAGCACTTGATTTATCCGCAGGATGCCAAGGATGCCGGCAAGCAAGGACGCGTGGTACTTCAGTTTACTGTAAACAAGGTCGGCAGGATGGAGAACATCAGAGTTTTGAGAGGGTGCTATCAATCACTTGACGAGGAGGCTCTCCGTGTTGTCAAGGCGTCACCGGAATGGAAGCCCGGCATGATGGACGGTAAAGCGGTGTCTGTCACCTACACATTCCCGATAGTATTCAAACTCAGATAATGAAACCCGTTTTAAGCTTATTGATAGTGACCAGTCTGCTTGCGTCGATGCAGTTCGCATCGGCGCAGGTAGCTGATCCGCAATCAGAAAGGGATGCCACCTTGAGCGAGGTGCGCTATCTAAAGAGCATATTCAAAACCGATGAAGCCATAGAGAAGCTGTCCGCTTTCGTCACTCCGGACCGTTTCGATGAGGAGATTCTGTCCGAGCTGGCGGACTGTCATTTCCAGAACGGGGACTACGAGTCCGCTGCTGGGACATATTTCCTGCTGACCTCCAAGTTCCCGCGGAACATCCTGTACAAAGTCAAGCAGATGCAGACTTTCTACAGGATGAAGGCTTTCGCCCAGAGCGCTGAGGCCGGGAAGGCGGTGCTGCAACTTGACACGATTCCGGCAATCGCCGCGTTGGTGGGGGACTCGTTCAATCAGGCGGATATGCTGGACTCCGCGCTGACATACTATCGGCTCACGCTGTCTCTTAAACCATTGAATGAAAGCGTAGTGAGTAAAGCCGCGCGGATTCTCCTCTCTCGCCGGGACTATGATGGTGCGATCCGTCTGACAGATGAATATCTTGCCTTGGATCCCGACAATTTCACCATCGCCCCGATCAAAGGTCTGGCACACTATTCCAAGAATGAATATGCCCCTGCGATCGATGTCTTTGAGCGTCAGGAGAAACTTTGTAACGATTCCTATCCGGTTCACTATTATCTCGGACAATGCTATTGGCACACGGAGGTCATGTATCGTGCGCAGGAAGAACTGCTTGCGGCTTGGCAGATTGATTCAAGCGATGTTAATCTGGCATATTCAATAGCGGCGGTCTATGCCGACAGCAACCGTTCTTTTGAGAAGGAGGTCAAACCGTGGCTTGACAAGGCGATGAACATGCTTCAGCCGGATCCACTGATTATGTTCAGGCTTTATCAGCAATATGGTCTCGGAGAAGCGAAACTTTTCCATTGGGACGAGGCTATCGCTCATTATCAGAAGGCATACGGTTACAATCCGAAATTCATCTCCGCCCTTACCAACATCGCCTACTGCTACGAGCAGAAAAAGGACTACAAATCCGCCCTCGAATGGTACGAGAAGTACTTGAAAGTCGCCAAGCCTGGTTCACGAGGCTACAATTTCGCCACCCAAAGCGTCAAGTACCTCAAAGGTGAGCTCTTTATGGATGAGAAGTAAGGCGACATATTCATCATCATAAAAGGCTGCGGTTCCAGATAAATTGCGTATATTGCCGTCACTAAAACAGACGGTTGTGAGAAAGATTCTGGTTTTGTCGATGATGATGTTGGCTTTGTGCCCGGTTATGCACGGGCGGGAGGCCAGAGTTGCTGAATATCCGGATATTAACGGACATTATCTCAAGAGGGAGTGGAGGCGGTACGAGCGGATTTCCAGGCGTGACAGGCCGGAGAAAGAGATCGCTCTGCTGACGTTCATCAAAGAACAGGCGCAGAAGAACCGGCTGGACAAGGATTACTACGATGCGGTTGTAACTATAGGCACGACACAGGCGCGGAGGAACTGGAAAGTGCGTGACTCTTTGAGGAACGTATTGACGGAAGAGTTCATCAAGGCCGGAAAGCCCATAATGGCATATTCATTAATCAATTCGAGGGATTTGGGACGGCAGGAATTTGACGCGCTGCGGTTCGCGGAGGATAATGCCGAGGTCTTGAAAAAAGGAAGGAATGATGATTTTTGGCGGCGCGGCTACTGGGGCGACGGCTATGTCTGCGACCACGAATTCATCCCTAATGACTATGAATATATTCTTTGGCACTGTCTGTCAGACGCTTCCGCGCACGACAAGGCTTTGGAGCTCTTGAAGGATGCGGTCGCCGGGAACTTTCCTCAATCTGCGTTGCTTGCCTATAGTGAGGCGCTTCGCAAGGATGGAGACAAGGAACTGGAACGCCTCGCCACGGACTGGAGCGGAAGCGTAGTGGCGTTGCTGCCGAGGAAGGTGCTGCTTAAAAGGGAATATGACAGGTTGGTCAAGGAGGGCGGAACATCGCGGCAATTTGCCGAGCTTGACTCCAAATGTCAGGCTTTCGAGAAAGAGCGGGAGTCGTATATTCCAAAATATGTAAGTTCGGATCTTCTCTTTGTTTCCTCTAATGATGTGAATAAGATAATCGCTGAGGAATGTGGAGGTGTGATTTCGTCATTGATTGATAGGCTGGAGGATAAGGATGTTTCCGTGTTGGTCCGTGAAGACACCGTGCTGGTCCGGTTCCGGAATATCAAGTCGACCAATCTGTCGGTTGAGAGCCAAGGTAAGGGTGTGTTCCGTAAAAGGCTCGACAATCCGGTCCGGAGTTTTTACGTCTGGGACACTGTGAAGGTGGCTCTGCCGGAGCTGGAGGATGGAGACTATTGGATCAAGGTTTCCGGCTCCGGGAAAGAGGCCGAGATCTCGTACGTTCACAAGACAGTGTCCGTGGCTGTCAGGAAGCAGGGTGACGGATTCGCGGTTTTCCCTGCTGATTACATCACCGGAGAGCCTTTCAAGGAGGTTGATGTCAAGATGACGAGAGGGGAGCGGTTGCTCTCGGCGCATCTGAGCATTGATGGATTCACGTTATTGCCTTCCGAGATGCAGGAACTGGCGGCTAAGAAGTCCGGACTTGAGTGCAAGGTTGTCTGCTCGGTGACGGATGGGAAAGCTGTTCGGCTCAGCAAGGAGGTTGTCATTGTCAAGGCGTCGTATCTTGACCGTCCGGTCACTGAGCCTGTCGAAGCGACTGGGAAATACCACTCGGAAACCGAAACCTACGGCCGAATATTCAACGACCGTGGAGCCTACAAGCCCGGCGACACAGTCCGGTTCAAAGCCGTGATGTTCCGTGGAGATATTCATAAACAATTGGAAGTCATCGGAAAAGAAAAGGCATTCAAGGCCGCATTATACGATTCTCAGATGAATATGATCGAGGAGAAGCCGTTCCGCACCAACGATTTCGGGTCCTTCGCCGGAGAGTTCGTCATTCCGAAAGGGCGGCGCAACGGGCTGTTCAAGATTGCTGTTGCCGATGGCGACAAGGAGATTACGTCCAGAATGTTCAGGGTAGAGGATTTTGTACTGCCAACGTTCGATTTGACTTTTGATGAGCAGGAATCACTTTATTTCGCCGGAGATTCCGTGACCGTCTCCGGAAAGGTCGAGAGCCTCTCGGGGCATAGCCTCGCTTCCGCCCGGATGACGTTAAAGGTGTCGTGTGACGGGAAGACAGTGGATGAAAAAGAGATAAAGTCCTCATCGGACGGACGTTTCAGTTATAGATTCAAGGCGAAGGATCAAGGACGATATTCAATCAATGTGACCGTGAAGGACGAGACAGGGGAGACCAGAGCGTTTGACACTTCGGTCAATGTCTATAATGTGATCAAGCTTGATGTCCGTCTGGTTAACGGTATTGACGGGAATCTGTTGCTTGCTGATCTGAACGAATCTGGCAAGGTGTCACAGGGAATCGTGACCGAAGACAAGGCTGTTTTTGCGTTGGAAGTCCGTGACAGATTCAGTAAAAAAGTGAAGTCTGAGATTCGCTATGAGTTCTTGGACATTTCCGGAACAGTCTTGCAGACAGGTAAATGCGCTTCCGGCGATGAGATTGACTTGCCGACAACGGCTGACGGACTTTATGTTCTCCGGGCATATTCAGAGAAAACGTACAGTCTTGGCAAGGTGGTCAAGGCGGAGAAAGAATATAACCTTGTGAAGGTGAGCCGTGAGGCGAAGTCGCTTGTGGCTCCTGCTGTCTGTCTTCTGTTGCCGGGTAAGACCGAAGTCGCTCTTGGCGAGGACATCATAATGACGCTCGGAGCTTCTGTGGCACCATTATGGGCAGTCGCGACAATGCTTGACTGTGGCGGGAATATCCTTGAATCCAGAATGGTGACGATGGACGGCTCGTCTGCCGGTTCGCTGCGAGAATTGCGTTTTCGCTACCCAGCTGGAGCTGATGGCCCTGTCAGCATCCAGTTGCTCTTCTTTAAATATGGCCGCTTCTTTAAGTACGAGCATACTTACAACAGACTGTCGGACGAACTTGATATGCCTCTGGATTTCAGCGCCTTCACCGATGTCACCAATCCTGGCACTGAATATACCGTCAAGGTCCGCGTCCCGGATGGCATCGAAGGTCTCGCGGCGATTTATGACAAGAGTCTTGATGCGGTCCGAAAGGAGCTATGGAATCCGGTAAGGCTTGAACCTAAGGCCGTTTCGGATGTCCAGATGGATATAGCCTGCGGATATATCACGAACAAGTCTTTAGGTAACATCGGTAGTGGATTTTCTTCCGGAATAAACGGTATAGTGACGGATGTGAACGGGGAGCCGCTTATCGGAGCGTCTGTCATCGTGGACGGCACCTCCTATGGCACATCAGCTAACCTTGACGGGTATTTCTCACTTGACGCAAGTCCTGGGACGCTGATAACAATCAGTTACATAGGCTACCGGAGTGTGACATTGCGAGGAACTTCGGGAATGAATATCGTCCTTGAGGAAGACGAGTCACTGCTTGATGAGGTGATGGTGATTGGTTACGGAGTCGCCTCCAAATCGGCACGGCGTCGTAAGAACCGTTCCAATGATTCGGGACGCAATTATGAGAAATCTGAGTCAAGTGCTTCTGCCGCCGCTGATTATGATTTCACATCCGTGGCTGTCAGAAAGATATTCTCAGAATCTTTGGCCTTTGAGCCGTTCCTCTATCCGGAAAACAACGAGGTCAAATTTACGTTTAAGACATCTGATAAACTCTCGACCTATCACGTTTTGTTCTTCGCTCACGACAAGGCGATGCGCAACGGCACATTGACAAGGGACTTTACCGTGACCGTGCCTGTAAAAGTCTCCGTCAACGCTCCGAGGTATCTTTACTCTGGAGACGAATGGACATTGACGGCGACCACCGTTGGCAATTCAGATGCGGTGATAGCGGGCGAGATGAAGATCCTTGAATATTCAAGAAGCGGCGAAGCCATTGACTCGCTGAAAGTTCCAGTGACGGTGAACGGCCGTGAACAATCGGTCGTGACTTTCCCGGTTGATGTGCCTCGCAACATCGACTCACTGACTTTCAAGGTCATATTCGCCTCAAAATCATTCAGTGACGCTGTCCAGTTCGGTGTTCCGGTTCACGATGCGAGTCAGGTCATCACCGAGTCTCATTCGGCCATAGCCTTGCCGGGAATGGACAAGGATAAGTTGCTGGAATCGCTCAGAAGCCGTTTCATGAACGTATCCTCCGCTGGTGCCGTCTGCGAAGAGATCTCGATCGGCAAGATGATCGAAGAGGCCGCGACACAGAAGTCCGAGCCGTCATCCAATGATGTACTGTCACTTACAGAGGCATATTGCTTCAAATCATTCAAGTCGGAGCGCGACACTTCGCTGCTGGGCAGAATCCTTGCGTGCAGGAACTCCGACGGCGGTTTCGGCTGGTTCGAAGGTATGCGTTCCTCACAGTCAGTCACCGCCACGGTGCTGGATCGGATGGCTTTGGTGAGAAGTCTTGGCGGGAATATTCCTGATCTGACATCTTCTGTCGAGTATCTGGATTCCACTCAGTTCCTGGGCTTCCCGCGCTGGTTCGGCGGCCTGTCGAACGACACTTATATGCTCGTCCGCTCGAACTTCCCATCGGTCTGGTTCAAGGTGCGGATGGACAAGTCGCAGCGCAAGGAGTACCGCTCCCGACTCTCCTCTTTCCGGAAATATGCCCGCATCTACCTTTCACCTTCCAACCGCTTCGATTTCATTGATGGTCAGCCAGGTGCGAAGGCAAGACGTGTCCGTACCCTCAGCAATCTGATCGGCTCCGAAGAAGGAATATCCTTGGCTCGCGCTTGGGGCGAGCGTTTCAATGTCGATGCCGCGCTCCGCGGATCAATGGACGAAGACATCCTCTCCATCCTTGAATATGCCGTCAGGCACGATGGTGGCGGCTTCTACTACCCGAACGCAGTGATGCCGTTCAGAGGACTGCTGGAAAACGAAGCCTATGCCCACTCGCTCATCTCCGATGTGCTTTCTGAATATGCTTCCTCACATTCTGATCAAGTCACCGGTCAGAAAGCTGCCGAGATCGCCGATAGAGTCCGCCTGTGGCTGATATTGCAGAAAGAGACCCAGAACTGGGACACGGATCCAGCCTTTGTGAACGCCCTGTGTTCAGTCGGAAAGGGTAGCACCGACTTGCTGAACACCAGTGTCGTGACCCTGACCCAGCGTGTGCTGAAGCCTCTTGCTGATGTGAAGGCCTCCGGCAACGGCTTCTCCCTTGAAAAGCGTTATTTCATTGGAGACAAGGAGGTTGGCCAAGGCGACACCGTCCGTAGGGGAGACCGTATCCGTGCCGTCTATACCGTCCAGAACTCCGAGAACCGAAGTTTCATCCGTCTGACCGCACCCCGTGAGGCGTCTCTGATTCCAGTTGACCAGTTGTCTGGGATCTACAATCTGTCTTTCACCCCGCTGACTGTTGACGGCTGGTACCGAGTCTCTCCGTGTGGTTATCGTGACGTGAAGCCCGACCGTAGCGTATTCTATTTCGACACCTATCCCGAAGGCCGCACCACCGTCACCGAGGACTTTTTCGTGACCCAGCCCGGCACCTTCCAGGCTCCCGTCCCCGAAATCGAATCCCTCTACGCCCCGCATTACCGCGCCAACGCCGCTGCCGTCCCGCACAACCTGGAGATCAAGTGACTTGTATTTGCCGGGACTATTCATTATTTTTGTGAAGATATGATTAAGTTGTTGAAAGAAAGATAGATGATGAAGAATGTTACAGTGCGAAACAGCACGGCTGAATTTCTCACCTTCATAGCGGAAGGGAAGTAGGAAGGTATTCAGGTGCTATATAAGAATGAAAGTATATGGGCGACTCAGAAAGCAATGTCGATGCTATTTGACTGCTCGTCTGATAATATTGGCTTGCACCTGAAGAATATCTTTAAATCTGGTGAACTTGAAGAAGGTTCAGTTACCGAGAAAATCTCGGCAACTGCGGCGGATGGTAAAATGTATATGACGAAATTTTACAATCTTGATGCGATTATTTCGGTAGGCTACCGTGTCAATTCTATCCGAGCCACACAGTTTCGTCAGTGGTGCACAAGTGTTTTGCGACAGTTCACAATTCGAGGCTATGTTGTGGATAAAAAGCGGATGGAAAATGGAACCTTCATCGGAGAAGACTACTTTGAACATCTGCTTGCAGAGATTCGTGAGATTCGGTTGAGTGAGAGAAGATTCTACCAGAAACTGACCGACATTTACGCCACAGCTGTTGACTATAACCGTGACGCGCCCACAACAAGATTGTTCTACAAAAAGGTACAGAATAAAATTCACATTGCCGTTCACGGCCACACCACCGCAGAACTGATTGTGGAAAGAGCTGATGCAGGTAAG
>OHBM01001280.1_pt1 | contig 18779 bp, 9 predicted proteins | sample 1577251 | NCBI WGS metagenome assembly OHBM01 (sample SAMEA3541557, study PRJEB24748) | human gut metagenome | biome: human gut; feature: human-associated habitat; material: faeces | place: China | collected 2012 | reverse complement strand
GCTAATACATGGTCAACACCACCTAATCCGATGTCGGATGCCCATCCGTCACCACCGAAGATCCACTGAGATTTCTTAGATAAGAATTCTTTCTTAGCAAGGATTTCTTTGGCAGCGTCACATCCACAAGCTTCTAATGCTGCTACTAATTTATCTGTAGCTGCTCCGTTCTTGCTTCCGTCTGCATATGTGTCTAAGTATTCAGCTGCTGCTGCTTTAACATCTGCGTTATCTGTAGATTCAGCTAATGCAACAACTTTTTCTTTTGTCTGTTCTCTTAATGTATTCTGTCCTGTGAACATACCTAAACCAAACTCTGCGTTATCTTCGAACAGTGAGTTAGCCCAAGCTGGTCCCTGTCCTTTAGCGTTTGTTGTGTATGGTGTAGCAGGTGCAGATCCACCCCAGATAGAAGAACATCCTGTTGCGTTTGCGATGTACATTCTTTCACCGAATAACTGAGTGATCAGTTTAGCGTAAGGTGTTTCACCACAACCAGCACATGCTCCTGAGAACTCAAGCAATGGCTGTCTGAACTGGCTTCCTTTAACGGAATCAGCTTTGAATTTAGCAAGTACTTCTTCTTTAGCTGGTAATTTCTGACCATAGTCATAAACTTCCTGCTGATCTCTCTGAGAATCTAATCCCTGCATTGTAAGAGCTTTTTCACCCTTCTTACCTGGACAGATGTTTACACAAGATCCGCATCCTAAACAGTCAAGAACTGTAACTGTCATAGCGAATTTGTATCCTGGCATTCCAGTCATATCAGCTGTCTTAGTAGCTGCTGGAGCTGCTGCTGCTTCTTCTTCTGTCATAGCTACTGGACGGATTGTTGCATGAGGACATACATAAGCACAGAAGTTACACTGGATACAGTTATCTGGATTCCAAGAAGGAACGTCTACTGCTACTCCACGTTTTTCAAATGCAGATGCACCTAAAGGCATATGTCCATCTACGTAAGGTACTAAATCGCTAACTTTAAGAGCGTTACCTTCCTGTCCGTTAACGTAGTTCTGTACGTTGTTGATGTAATCAACAAGAGGTTTGTTATCTCCCTTAGCTTCAACGAATAAGCTTTCTGTTTCAGCGTCAGCCCATTCAGCTGGAACTGGTACTTCAACGATAGCTTTTGCACCAGCATCGATAGCATCGTGGTTCATCTTAACGATAGCTTCACCCTTCTTGCTGTAAGAAGCTGTTGCAGCGTCTTTCATATATTTGATAGCATCTTCTTCAGGGATGATTCCTGATAATTTGAAGAATGCAGACTGTAATACAGTATTGATACGTCCACCAAGTCCGATTTCTTTACCGATCTTGATACCATCAATGATATAGAACTTAATGTTGTGTTTAGCTAAGTAAGCTTTTACCTGTCCTGGAAGATGTTCTCCAACTTCTTCTGGAGTCCAGCTGCAGTTTAACAGGAATGTTCCACCGTCTTTTAAGTCCTGAACCATGTTATATTTTGTTAAATATGGTGCACAATGGCAAGCAACAAAGTCAGCTTTGTTGATCAGGTATGTTGATTTGATTGGGTCATCTCCGAAACGTAAGTGGGACATTGTAACACCACCGGATTTCTTAGAATCATAATCAAAGTATGCCTGAGCATATTTGTCTGTATGGTCACCAATGATCTTGATAGAGTTCTTGTTAGCACCAACAGTACCGTCGGCTCCAAGTCCCCAGAATTTACAAGCTACGATGCTGTCTGGAGCTGTAACTGGAGTTTCTCCTCTTTCAAGAGATAAGTTTGTAACATCATCCACGATAGATAATGTGAATTCGTTTTTATCAACGTTTTCGAATGTAGCGATGATATCAGCTGGTGTAGTATCTTTAGAACCTAATCCATAACGTCCACCATTGATTGTGCAGCTTTCGAATTTTGTTCCTCTTAATGCGTTAACAACATCAAGGTATAATGGTTCTCTTGCTCCAGGCTCTTTAGATCTGTCTAATACGTTGATAACTTTTGCTGTATCAGGGATTGCTTCTACTAATTTCTCAGCAACGAATGGTCTGTAAAGACGAACTTTAACAACACCGACTTTTTTACCCTGTTTCATTAAGTAATCGATTGTTTCGTCGATTGTTTCACAAACAGATCCCATAGCGATGATTACGCTCTCAGCGTCTTCAGCTCCATAGTAGTTGAATAATTTATAATCTGTTCCGATCTTAGCGTTAACCTGATTCATGTAATCTTCAACGATTGCAGGGAAAGCATTATATGTTGAGTTAGCTGCTTCTCTTGCCTGGAAGAAGATGTCTGGGTTCTGAGCTGATCCACGAAGAACTGGATGTTCTGGGTTTAAGCACTCAGCTCTGAATTTGTCGATTGCTTCATAATCAACCATATCTGCAAGATCATCATAATCCCACATTTCGATTTTCTGAATTTCATGAGATGTTCTAAATCCATCGAAGAAATGTAATACAGGAACACGTCCTTTAATTGTTGCTAAATGAGCTACTGCTCCTAAGTCCATAACTTCCTGAACACTAGAGCTGCAAAGCATTGCGAAACCTGTCTGACGACATGCATAAACGTCAGAGTGGTCACCAAAGATGTTCAGTGCGTGAGATGCAAGTGCACGAGCAGATACATCAAATACGCAAGGCATCTGTTCACCAGCGATCTTATACATGTTAGGGATCATTAATAACAGACCCTGAGATGCTGTATAAGTAGTTGTTAATGCACCAGCTGCTAAAGAACCATGTACAGTTCCTGCTGCTCCTCCTTCAGACTGCATTTCAACTAATTTTACAGGATGTCCGAAAATATTTTTCTTTCCCTGTGTTGCCCACTGGTCAGTTGACTCTGCCATTGGTGAGGATGGTGTAATAGGATAAATTGCTGCAGCTTCTGTAAAAGCATATGATACGTGTGCAGCGGCTGTGTTACCATCCATGGTTTTCATTTTTCTTGCCATGTTCTCTTCCTCCTAAAAAATCTCGTGTGAATATATTCACACATTGTTAATCTCTACGTCCACCTAGCATATGAGCGTAGAAAATATCACTACAACTTTCACAAGTTGCTTAAAACATAAACAAAGCTGTATACATATAACTTTTGTATACAGCTTTATTCTACATTATTTGCACAAGTTTTTAAAGAGATTTTTATGTATTTTTAGGTATTTTTTTTTGTACGCCAAAAAAATAACAATCTTTTTGAATCCTTAGTAAAATACTCAAGATTTTGAATTCGTTGTATTTGTGCTATTTGTACTATTTTTATCTTTTGTGCTTGTGCTTTTCGCATTCTTATGTTCATCGAATGTTTTTGTGAAAACATGGGTTCCTTTTTTGCTTCCGTCAGTTCTATAATATAGGTAATCATGTTTCTTCGGATACATCGCAGCCTTGATCGCCGTGTCTGACGGATTACAGATTGGTCCTGCTGGCAACCCTTTTATAACGTAAGTATTATACACCGTTTTCACTTTCAGATCTTTATAATAAACTTTCTTCGCATTATATAATCCATTTGTTGTGGTATACAAAACGGTCGGATCGATCTGAAGTCTCATTTTCGCTGCAAGGCGATTCTCAATGACTCCTGCGATCATCGGACGTTCTGACATATTGCTTGCTTCACGTTCGATCATTGATGCGATCGTCATGATCTCTGCCATAGAATGCTTTCCTTTATAAGACTTCGCAAGTGCTGAATATTTCTTATCGAAATTATCAAGCATCTTCTGGATCAGATCTTCTGGTTTGGAACTTTTGTAAATCTTATAAGTATCCGGATACAGATAACCTTCTAATTTGTACTTTGTTCCCTTCTTTGGGTCAATGTCTTTAATAAAATCGTTTTTATACTGATTTGTATTCTTCGCAGCCTTTATAAATTCATCTGCTTTAAAGACTCCCTGTTTCTCTAGTCGTTTTGCTATCATATCAATGGAATATCCTTCCGGGATCATGACTGTGACGACTCTTCTTGCCTCTGCAAGTTTTCTGGCCTCTTCTGCTTTCTGCTGCCTGTAAGCCATATATTTTCTTCCAGCAAATATACCTCCTGCCACAATGACCACTAGTAAAATAATGACCCCAATGACAAACGGAACTCTGGAACGATTTCTTCTTCCACGTCTGCGCCCCCTTCTGCGCCTTCCGGAATTATGATCAAAATCTAAATATAAATCCATGATGTCCTCCCATATTTTTATTATCGCATGATTTTAAAATCATACTGTGTTCCTATGCTATTATACTCGCATTTTGTAGAAATAAAAGCTTTTTCATTAAATTTTGTTCATATTCTTAACTTTTTTGTAATTTTTGTGAAAAAATATGCATATTTTGGATTGTAACTCTTCTGGTCAAACTGCTGTACTTTTTTTAGTATTTCCATTATAATCAAAGCATAGCCGTAAGCGGCAAAAGATTATAAAATATAGAAAGGAATTTCATATTATGGCAAATCCAATTGTAACGATCACTATGGAAAATGGTGATGTAATGAAAGCAGAATTATATCCGGAGATCGCTCCAATTACTGTTGAAAACTTTGTAAATCTTGTAAAAGACGGGTTCTATGATGGTTTAACATTCCATCGTGTCATCAACGGATTTATGATCCAGGGTGGTTGCCCATTAGGTACAGGGACAGGGGGTCCTGGACATACGATCAAAGGAGAATTCAGTCAGAATGGTGTGATCAATAACTTAAAACACACTCCTGGTGTTTTATCCATGGCTCGTTCCATGATGCCTGATTCTGCTGGATCACAGTTCTTTATCATGCACAAAGCTGCCCCACATTTAGATGGACAGTATGCTGCATTCGGTAAGATTATCGAAGGAATGGATGTTGTAAATAAGATCGCTGAAGTTGCAACAGATTATTCCGATAAACCATTAGAACCACAAGTTATGAAAACTGTAACTGTGGAAGAATAATCAACTATATCCTTACAGCACAGAGCCGGACCATCAATCTTTATTTGTATCCGGCTCTTAATTTTTATAAATATTTAGATGGGGAATGATAATATGAGTGAAAACAACAAACTAATCTTTCTGGATGTCGATGCGACTTTGTACAGTAAAGAACAGCGTCTGGTTCCAGAATCTACGATCAAAGCGATCCATGAAGCACAGGAAAATGGTCATAAAGTCCTGATCAACACTGGACGACCTCTTGTTTATTTTGAAAAAGAGATTCTCGATATTGGCTGCGACGGTTATCTTTGTTCTAACGGAGTTCACATCCTTCTTGATGACGAAACTATCTATCACAAAACAGTTCCTGAAACAGTGGTCGAACAGATCAAACGGATTTGCGTAGAAAACAATATCTATGGAACCTTTGAAGGGGAAAAATGTTCTTATTTCCGCGATCATAATGTTGACTTTCATCCACATTATGGATTTATGATCACTGCTTTTGACCTTGCTCCTTATATGGCGCATGAGTTTACATGGGATCATGTTGAAAATCCTGATAAAGGGACTGGTCTTACATATGTTGCTGATCATCTCAACATCTCTACAGATGACTGCTACGCATTTGGAGATAGTAATAACGATATCTCCATGTTTAAAGCTGCTGGCCATGGAATTGCTATGGGAAATGCCTGTGATGAATTAAAAGCAATTGCGGAATATGTTACAGATTCCGTAAATGATGATGGGATTTATCATGCATTTAAACATTATCATTTGATTTAATATAAGAGGGGTATTGCAAGTTTTCGTTACTACTTTTGCAATTTAGAAGAAAAGCAGCTAGAAATCTTAAATTTTGATTTCTAACTGCTTTTTCTTTCAATAAATATCAGAGATTACTTTACTATTTAATTTTAATTGTAACCGTCTTGCTCTTTCCGCTTCCATCCACTGCCTTTGCTGTGATCTTCACGGATTTTTTCTTTCCAGCTTTGTATGTTGTTACGGTTCCTTTGGAAGAAACTTTCGCATATTTTGTATTGCTGCTTGACCATTTTAATGTTCTATTTGCCCCTGAAGATGCGCTTGTTTTTCCTTTCAGATATAACTTCTTACCAGCTTTTACTGATTTAACTCCAGAAATGTAGACTTTCTTTACGATACCTTTCTTGACATAGATCTTATATGACGCTTTCTTACCACTTCCGTCTTTGGCTGTCGCTGTGATCGTTACTGTTTTTCCACCCATTTTCTTCTTCGTTGTAACGACACCGCTGCTGCTGACTGTTGCAACTTTGGTATTGCTTGATTTCCATGTAACACCTTTATTGTATGCGTTGGATGGTATTACGGTCGCCTTTAATGTTACTTTCTTACCAGTTGCGATCTTGTTAGATGTTGTTGTTGTGATCGTAATCTTGCTGACTTTGATATTTTCTACTGTTACGATGCAGTACATTACATTTCCGTCAGATGTTATTGCCGTAATAATTGCTTTTCCTGCAGCCTTAGCTGTTAATTTACCTGCTGCATCAACTGTTACAACTGCTTCGTTAGAAGATGTCCATTTTACTGTTCCGATTGAAGCTGTTGCATAATCTGGTAAATATGTAATCTTCAGCTGTTCTGTCTTGCCTGGATTTAATGTTACAAATGTTTTGTTTAATACAACCGCCTGTGTAGGAATCTTACCTGTTTCATCTGTTGTGTAAACTTTGATCGTTTTTGTTGTTGTTCCAGCTTTTAATGTCAGTGTTGCCATCTGACCTTTTATTCCGGCTTTGATCTTATCGCCAACAGTTACTGCATTTGAAGAGGATGTGATCGTACATGCTTCTTTACTATCTACGAATACACCTTTTGTAAGCTGCTGTATCGTTAATTCCTGTCCTTCTTTTAGATACAAGCTGTCACTTAAGAATGACATTCTTGTCGCTGTGCTTGCTGTTGTTGGCAGATATAATGATTCTAACTGTGCTTTCAGGTCATTTAATGCTGTAAAATCTGTCACAGCTGTTCCTCTTAAATAGAGTGTCTTTAACTGTTTTAAATTCTTTATGAAACTGATGTCTGTGATGTTTTTGTTGTTTTCGAGGTCGATCTTTGTGCAATTAACTGCTTCGGATAAACCTGCTAAATCTGCATTCGTCAGATCTTTATTTTCTAAATTAATAGATTTTACATTTTTGATCTCTTCTGTTGAGATCATTCCATCATTATTTGCATCTGCATCTAATGCATCGTAAACTTTGTAATTTGTCAATGGAATGATATCTTTTCCTACTGCTGCAACCTGAATCTCAATCGTTGCTGTATATGTCTTTCCTGCTCTTGCTACTACCGCTTCTAACGTTGCTTTTCCTGCTGCTTTTGGTTCCAGATAGTATGTCTTTGTTCCATCCTGCGCTGTTTCTGTGCGGATATTTAAGATCTTTGTATCTTTTGATGTGATCGTTACTACATCATCTTTTTCCAGATTATTTAACTTGATCTGTTTCTTAAATGCTCCTACACTTACATTTGGATCATTTTTATCAAACTCTGGTGTTGTTGCACTTTTGGCTGTCACATTTACTGGAATCGTTGCAAATACTGTTGGTGTTGTTGTGCTCTCAACTTTTAAATTCGTCGTTCCTGCTTCTGCTGTATCCACTGCTTCCAGACTTATGGTTCCATCTGTCTGAACCTGGATTGATTTTAATTTTGCTGTTGTTCCTGCTGCTACTTCCTCAGAATACTTAACATCTTTGCATCCTTTTAAGATTCCTTTTGGAAGAATAGGATCATTTGTTTTGGCTCCTTTTTCTACTGTGATCGGATCTTTCTTGATCAACGCAATTCTGTCTGCTGTGGAAACCTTTGTATCTTCCAGATTGATTTCCTTTAGATTCGTCATAGATTTTAATGCATCAATCTTACTTACATTTGTATTCTTGCTTAAATCTAATTTTTCACAACCAGTTGCATACTGAAGATATGCTACTTCTGTATCTGTCAGACCTTTGTCAGAAAGATTGATCTCTGTCTTCGCTGCTAAGTCTGCTTTAGTAAGCGCACCTTCTTCCTTTCCACTAAATACCTGATACATCGTTTGTGAAGTAAATGGAATGATTTTATCATCTTTGCTTAAATTAAATTCAAGCTGAGCACTTACTCCATCTAATGGCTTTTTATTCTTTTCAAATGTTGCTGTTACAGTAACTTTTCCGCTGTCTTTTAATGCAATCGGCATATACTTCACAACTTCTGTTCCACCTGCTTGTTTGGAAGTCTTTTGTTCAATCTTTAATGCTTTTTCATCAGAAATATTGAAGTTGACTTTATCAAAGTCTTTTGCCTGAGTTCCCTGGAATTCATAATACTTGAAATTTCCTACTGTTACATTCTGGGATTCTGCCGCAAATGAAATCCCACTTGTAACTGTTGGTGTGGTTGTACCTTCCTGTGTCACCGTTGCCTGATTCCCCTGATCTGCTGTTGCCGCCATTACCGTAAATCCGTTGACCGGTATCATGGATATACTGAGCAGACATGCTAACAGTTTCTTTCTGCTCTTTCCATTTAAGTGGCTGAATACTTTCCATCCTTTTTGCATGAAATTCGTCCTCCTTTTCTTCATGTTTGAATCTGCATATTGCTTTGTTTATTATAACACTTTTTTGTGTAGAATGCATAAAAGAGTGATCAATTTTATCACTCTTTTAGCGCATTTTGAGATTATTTAATTTTAATCGTTACAGTTGCTTTCTTTCCACGTACTTTTTTCCGTGGAATCTTAGTCTTCTTCATAAGTGAAAGCTCCCTATTAACTTATTATCCCTATTTACAATTACTATACTTTTTTAATTATACTCCTGCATTAATCTTTATTCAATGTATTTGTTCACATTTTATACACATTTTTCATGCATACAACAACAATAAAAAGACTAGGACAGTCAGTTTTGGAAGATGTATATCTATACAATCCAAAACTGACTGTCCTAGTCTTTTGTTCATTAGAGTTTTTATTTAATTATTTTTATATCTAATGCTGTGGCGCTCCATTAGGTTCCAATGTTCCTCCAACCTGTTTCTTCATTCTGAAACGGTAGAAGATGATCGTTGCTAATGTTGACACAACTAAGATTCCAACAAATACTGCAATATCCTGTCCGATCTGTCCATCCATAGATAGTGTGTGACGAAATGCGTGTACTGTATAGCTGAATGGCATATATTTGTGTAATACTGTGTAGAAGTGTGGTGCCATATCCAGTGGATATGTTCCTCCGGCTGCACCTAACTGTACAACCATGAATACTAACATGACGTAACTTCCGACACGGTTTAATAACATCTCACCAAAGCAGATCAATGACATAAATGCCATGGATGCTAAGACGGCCATTCCAAATGTTTTTCCTACATAATGTGGTTCGAGTCCATTGATTCCCATTAAAACTGCAACCATGATCACTGCCTGTGCAATGGATACTGCTGCCATGACTGTGACTTTGCTTAACCACCACTGAAGTCCACTCTTGACTTCTTCGTTTTTCTCCATTAAAGGATACATTAATGTAAATGCCATACATGCTACGAATAATCCAACGGACATCATATATGGTGCCATTGCGTGACCGTTGTTATCAACGTGTGAATATTCTACATTCTTAGCTTTTACTGGTGCTGCAAACATTTTGTTTGTCTTCTTGGTTGCCTTAATGCTGTTAACCTGATCTGCTCCTTTTTGTAAGGAATCTTTTAATGTCTTGCTTCCACTCTGAAGTGTTCCGATTCCATTTCCAAGAGTTGTAGATCCTGCTGCTAACTGACTTGATCCACTTGCGATCTGTCCAGCTCCAGATGCTAACTGTCCGGCTCCACTGTTTAATGTATTGTTGTTAGCAACTAAGGTTGCTGTTCCTGATTTCAGTGTTTTTGTTCCTTTGTAAAGTTTTGCTGTTCCTGACTTAAATGTTGGAAGTTTTGAGCTTACCTGACCAATTCCACTATTCAGCTGAGTTGCTCCGCTATTTAATGCTTTGGAATTGTTTGTTAACGTTGTAAGTCCTGTGTTCAGACTTTCAACTCCTGCTGTGTAGTTGGCAATTCCAATCTTTAATCCGCTTGTGCTGTCGTTGATTCCGGATTCTAAGGTTGTCATTCCTGTCTGTACTTTTGTAGCACCTTCTGATAACTGAGTCAACGCCTGAATCATACCCATTGTATCCTGAGTTGTTCCCTGACGGTCTAATGTTGTTTTTACTTCATTTAAGCCTTCATACAGACCATTCATCATCGCTTTTTCGTATCCAGAAAGTGTCTGGGATGATTCTGCAAGTTGCTTAGATGATTTTGCTAAAGAACTAACATATGCTTTCACTGTTGCAAGTTGCTGTTCACTACTTGCGGACTGTGTTTTTGCTGTTGTTTTTGTATCTGCCGCTTTCTGTGCATTTGTATATGTTTCATCAACATTATTTTCAACATCAGATGCTGCGCTATCTACCTCGTCGATTTCAGCTAATAATGCTTTTTTATCTTCTTCGCCTAATTTATCAAGTACAGATGAATTCTTTAACTTGCTTACTTTGCTGTTTAAATCAGATACACTTGACTTTGCATTTGCTGCACTGTTTGCTGCCTTCTTAGCTGTTTCATTGTTTGCTGTCTGTGTTGATGTCTCTGATGCGGTTGATCCAGCAGAAAGCATTTGATTTAATTCATTTAATTTTGTATTAAATGCTTCTAATTGTGTATCGAAATTGCTTCGTTTGCTTATAATTCCATCTTTCTTCGCTTCATTTTCTTTTAACTGAGTTCCAAGTCCATTGGATGTTTCTTTTGTCTGACCCAACAGATTTTTAAGACCTGCTGATAATGTTCCAGTTCCATCTTTTAAATCCTTACTTCCACTGGATAATTTCTCAACACCTGCATTTAATGCTTTATTATTCGCTGCAAGCTGTTTGCTTCCAGCCTGTGCTGTGCTGACTCCGTTTGTGTACTGGGAGATTCCTAATTTTAAGGATTTAGAGCCATTGGATAACTGAGTTGCTCCTGTCTGCAGAGCTGCAACTCCATTTTTCAATGTCTTTGTTCCTGATTTTAAAGATTTTGCTCCACTGTCAACTTTGGCTACACCTGCTGTATATGTTTTTAGCCCTACGGAAAGTGATTTTGCTCCATTCTGAAATGTTAATGTGCTGGATGCTAATTTCTTTAAATTCTGTTCGATCGTATCATTTCCAGCTTTCAGCTTCTTCGCTCCGCTTTCGATCTTTTTAGCTCCATCTGCTGCTTTCTGGAAACCGCTTCCGGCTGTCTTGATCTGATCAAATACGGTCTTTACATAAGTTTCTGTTACTTTTTCTCTGACTGACTTCTCAATCTTCGCTATGGCACTGTCATCCATCTTGGATGCTACATAGTTCGTACCTGGGTTTGTCTTGTATGTCAGTTTCATCTGTTTTGGATTCTTATCCATTAATGTTGTTGCATTCTTTGAGAAATTTTCTGGAATGGAAATGATCATATAGTATTCTCCACTCTTCAATCCTTCCTCTGCTTTCTTGTCACTTACAAAATGAAAATCCAGTGATCCTGAATCTTTTAGATTCTTTACCAGATCATCTCCTACTTGTAATGTTTTTCCCTCGTAATTTACCTTCTTATCGTGATTAACTATCGCTACTGGTAATTGATCTGCATCTCCGTATGGATCCCACATAGAACCAAGGAATACAGATGTATAAATTGCAGGAATCGTAATGATCGCGATCAAAATGATAATCATCCAGGGGTTCTTTGAAATTTTCTGCCATTCTCGTTTTAACATGATCACAGCTGCTCCTTCCTTGCATTTTTATTACTTAAATAGAGGTCATACCTCTTTGAATCATTGGTTATTATATGCACTTCCTTGATAAAAGTCAACAATTTATTGAACATTGGTCATTTTTTTATTTCATACATTCCGTTTCCTCTTTTATAGAAAAAAGCTTTCATTTACCTTTCTTTTTGGTAAATAAAAGCTTTTCTTAATTACTGAAATTTCTTCTTTTTACTTATGATAAATAATATGATCAAACTAAATAACGACACAACTGCGCCAATCTTAAGGCCTGGGGTTTCATATTTTAATGTAATATGATGATCTCCTTTGTTTAAATAGATTCCTTCAAACATTCCATTGACCTGCTCACTCTTCACTTGCTTTCCATTGTCATATGCTTTCCAACCTTTGTGATATGTTATTGGTATACAAAGTATCTCATTTTGAGATGCCTTGATATCTCCTGAAAAATGATTTCCTCCATCATATGAAATATTGGTCAGATGATCTGCTTTTTTTCTCTTTTGAATCTGTTTTATCTCTGTCTGTTGATCCACTGTAAGAATCGAAATCCGATCAATATAATAATCACTTTTCAACTTAAATTTTAATGTCAATGTATCTTCCCGATCTTTCACTGCATCTCTGCTCATCTTGACCAAATAATTTCTTTTCCCAATATCGTAACTGGAATTCTTCTCTGCATTAAATAAATGAACCTGTTTACCTCCATAAAGAAGCTGGAAGTTACTTTTGTTCATCCCAACTCCTAATACATGTCTGCTGCTTTTTCCATCCAATGCTTCTGTACTGACTCCTTGCAGATAAATATAAGAATTCGCCTTGATATATTGTTTTGGAATCTTAATCTGAATGATTTTTTCCTTTTCTTTTTCACTATGAATGCGATAATTTTCTCCAACAACATGACATGTTACGTTCTCTGGGATTGTCATCTTCTTTAGTTTATCCGCACTCTTGCTGTCGTCTTCCAGAATCGCACTTTGAAGTAATGCTTGTTCTTTCTGTGCTGGGTTCAGAGTTTTATATGTTTGTGATGACAAATATCCATCATAAGTATATCCAAATGGAAATACATTTTTATTTTCATACAACTGCATCCCATCTTTTGATCTTAACAACTGATAATCTGATAATAATTTAGCTCCTGTTTCTTTGGTGCAGATTACATAACGAACTCCATATAAATCCATCAGACCTTGTCTCATATCAAGTTTGCGGAATTTGAACTTATACTGATAAGATTTTAATCCGAATTCCTGCATAGTCTCTGAGACATTCTTATCTGTCACACTATAATAATTCGTAATTCCCGGAATATGCGCATTTAAACTCCAGTTTGTTACCTTGTTATCCAGAGATTCTGCACGATACACACCATTTTGTATCTTATATTTATCTGGCTGTATCAACCGCATTTCTTTTCCACACAACATCTCATATGCCTGCCCGGATTTTACATAATTTGAGATTGTTTCTCCATATTTTGGAGAATACTGTACATATGAAGAAGTTCCTGCTGTTAAGATCAATACTGCATACAAAATGAAATGTTTATATTTCTCCTGTCCAAACATTTTACACTCATTAAGTACAAACAATGCAAGTACTGTAGCTGCAAGTATTGCTAATTCATATTTCCCTTTTACCATATTATCGCCTAAGGAAAGTGCGAATACTATGTAAAAAACGGCTCCTGCAAGAATTCCTGTTTTCTGGATCCTCGTCAGTACAAATAGATCTGGATAGATTTCTGTGACTGTCATTCCAACAATCAATGCCAGTATAAATGTCCATCGATTCATCGGATAAGAAAATCCATGCAAAATATAGGCGAACACTGGTGATAACAGACTGACAATACCAAGTACCACTGCTACTTTGTATGAAAACCGCTTTTTATCCCTTTTCAGGAACAGTGCAATAATTGCACAATATCCTAAAGCTGCATAGTTTAGATTTGTTCCTTTATAAATCTTCTGGAAACCCGCAAACTGTAAGAATATTTGTTTGTAATATGATTTCTTATATAAGAAAATACTAAAATAATTTACATCCGAAGTAGTTCGCGCATTTCCTGAAAATGCGATTAATACAGGCAACAAGATTACTGCAGAAAGACCAATTCCAAGCAGATACCACCCGCTAAATCTTCCAAGAGTTCTGAAAAATCCTGCTTCTTTATATTCTGGAAATCTGATCAGTGCGTAAACCACTGCCGCAACTGTCAGCATATAGAAAAAATAGAAATTACTAATCGCTGCGACCGTTACCATAAGTATAAATAAATATGGTTTTTCTTTTCTGTAAATCTTCTCGACTCCCATCAATAATAATGGAAGATAGATCATTGGATTTAGGAAAAACGGATGACGTATCGCTAATGAAAAAAATGTTCCGCTAAAAATATACACAATACTTCCTGCTAAGATTCCATTTCCATCTTTTTTCAGATAATGTCCAAATGCGATAAATGCTACTCCCGCCAGATATAGACGAAATACAAGCATAAAGTTATACAATAATTCTATATTTGACTTATTGGAAAATACATAAATCAGATTGAGTGGATCACCGATCGCATAATAATTTAATGTTCCTAGAATGTCTGCTCCAAATCCAATGCTCATATCCCACATTGGAAATCTGAAATGTCCGTGGATGATATTAAAGAAGAAATTGCGGATATATTCTCCCCAGTACATCAGCGCGTTGATGTGTTGTGATAATCCATCCTGTCCCTTTGCTCCCCATATGAATGTCACTCCATTTTTGTAGAATAGATAAAATACAATCAGACTTATAATTGCAAATAAGATCGTATATCTTGCCATAAGCTGTTTCTTTGTAGTTAATTTCATTTAAACGATTCCTCTTTCATTATTATTAATGACTTTCCTTTTCAATATAAATCGGTCGATGTTTTGTTTCCAGATATGTCTTAGATAGATACATACCAACAACTCCCATTCCTAACAATTGAATACCACTTAAAAAACTGATAATACATACTAATGACGGCCATCCGGCAACGGGATCTCCAAATACTGCAGCTCTCACGATTACAAATATCAGAAATAAAAATGCAAAAATGCATACAAACACACCCATCAATGATACTGCCATCAATGGTGCTGTTGAAAATGCCATAATTCCTTCACAGGCATAACGAAATAGCTTCCAAAAAGACCACTTCGTCTCCCCCGCGGCACGTTCTACATTCTTATATTCCAGCCATTTTGTCTCAAATCCTACCCATCCAAAGATTCCTTTTGTAAAACGGTTATATTCTGGCATTGTCAAAATAGCATCTACCATCTTTCGTTTCATCATACGAAAATCCCTTGCTCCATCTACTATATTTGAATCTGAAATCTTATTGATTAGTTTATAAAATTGCCTTGCAAAAAAAGAACGAATAACAGGTTCTCCTTCTCTTGTCACTCTTCTTGTTGCCACACTATCATAGTTTTCTTCTTCAATACATCGAATCATCTTTGGAATTAAATATGGTGGATCTTGAAGATCTACATCCATGGTAATAACATAATCACCTTTTGCACGTTCTAACCCTGCATATAAAGCAGCTTCTTTTCCAAAATTTCTGGAAAATGAAATATAATGTACTTTAGGATCCTGCTCACTTAATTTTCTCATAATCTCTAATGTACCATCTTTACTTCCATCATCCACAAAAATAATTTCAAATTCAATGTTTTCTTCTTGCTTCATAACTTTCTGCATTTCATCGTAATAGATTGGTATAACTTTTTCTTCATTAAAACATGGAACAATACAACTACATAGTTTGTTCATCTCCACTTATATACCCCCCATTTATTTTTTAATCTTATAGCTTAATCGTTTATCAGTATATCATTATTTTTATCTTTTGTCTTTATTTATTTTTCTTCTGTTCATTTCATCCTCATTCTGTTATGATAAAAGTGCTTTTTTTATTTGAATTTTAATGGAAACGAGGAATTTTATTACATATGATACAAGATATTTATCCACATAAACTAAACAATCAATATCATCCAGATCAAAAACCAGATGCTGACAGCATTATTTTATATTTTACACAGGACGGTCTTCTTCATCGTTTATTAAAGAAAGAAGACTTAGAAGAAATGGGGCAGGAAAATCTATTTTCTCTGGATGAAATGATCTATACCGGTGATGGTAAGAAACTTGCAAGACCAACTCTTTTAAATGAGGAACATCTATTTTTATCATTCCCTAGATTGAGTGATTTTGTGAATGATACTCATGTTACAGAAGAAACTCTTACATATCTTTTCTCTGTGGATGATGACAACTACTTCTTATTAAATGAAGCTCCGGAAGAAATTCCTGAAGATTATGAATTCAATACCGTACGTGAGCTTCGCAATTTACAGATTGGTCCAAAATACCGCACGTTTGCGGCGATCACTGGTTTACATCTTTATAACTGGTACCGCACAAACCGTTTCTGTGGATGCTGTGGACACAAGACCGTTCATTCTTCCACAGAACGTGCTTTAAAATGCCCATCTTGCGGTCACTTGATCTATCCAAGAATCGTGCCTGCTGTGATCGTTGGTGTTAAAAATGATGATAAGATCCTGCTTACAAAATACCGCAAAGGATTCACTCCTTTTGCATTAATTGCTGGGTTTACGGAAATTGGTGAAACTTTGGAAGAAACTGTTGCACGAGAGGTCATGGAAGAAGCTGGTATTCGTGTGAAGAATATTCAATATTATAAATCTCAGCCTTGGGGTGTTGTGGATGATTTGCTGGCTGGTTTTTATTGTGAGGTAGATGGAGATACAGAGATTCATATGGATACTTCAGAATTGAAACTTGCTGAGTGGAAGAGCCGTGATGAGATTGAACTTCAACCGAATGATTTTAGTTTGACGAATGAGATGATGCGGGCGTTTAAAGAAGGAAAGTTCTGATTTGTAGTTTGAAGGCGGAAATTATTGGTGGAATATTATAAAAAGAGATCATGTGTCCGTACGGTTGCTGACACATGATCTCTTTTTATAATATTCAAATAATTTACGTCATTCAAACCACTATACATTGTGTATGTTAGACGGTATTGGTTGATAATTTTTGTATTTATTAACAGAAAGTAAAAGGACTTCTACAACACCGATTTGTTGGAATGTTTATGAAGCATAATAACATTACTTTCTGTTTGAAATACAATAGAAAGTGTCCCACTTTTCGCTTTGGAAGCTACTTTGGATGTCTCTTTTTCATTTAATAAAAATATTTATTTTGCTGTAGCAGTTTCTTTATGCCCACTCTTTATCTTATCATACTGTGCAAACATACCTGCAAGTAATGTTCCAGAGATTGAATGCCATACACAAGATACTGCACAGATAATTGCTGATTCTGGTGTTGATGCGAACTGGGCTGTTGTTGTTGCAAGGTTTGTTGCTAATCCAGCATTCTGCATTCCAACTTCGATAGAAATTGTTCGTTTCTTTGCTGTGTTCATTCCAGTAAGTTTTCCCGCACAATATCCAAGGAAATATCCGAAACCGTTGTGTAAAAGTACTGCAACAAAGATAACGATTCCAGACTGGAAGAATTTTGATCCCTGTGATGAGATAACTCCACCAACAACACATGCAAGTCCAAGAACTGCCACACCCGGCATGACTTTCTGAACTTCTTTGAATGCTTCATTTTTTCCTAATGCGTAGTTTAATGCAAACCCGATCGCTACTGGTACGATAACCGTTTCTATGATAGATACAAACATTGGTAATCCATGAATTGTGATCTTGGCTCCGCTTGCCAGAAAGGATACCATCAGTGGTGTCATCACTGGAGAGAGGATTGTAGATACAGTTGTCATTCCAACAGAAAATGCAACATCTCCACCGCAAAGATAGGACATAATGTTTGATGATACTCCTCCAGGACAGCATCCTACAAGAATCAGTCCAAGAGCGATTCCATCTGGCAGATTCAGTAATTTTGTAATTGTAAATGCCAGGAATGGCATGATCAGATACTGAGCGATCGCACCAATACAGATATCAAATGGTCTTTGTGCAAGAATTTTGAAATCTTCTGTTGTCAGTGTCAATCCCATACTGAACATGATGACACCAATAATGATAGACTGACTCGTGAATTTATTTGCTACTGGATCCGTGAATAATTGAAAATTCACCCACCCCATCAACGATGGCAGGAAAAATGTAATGACTGCGATCGCGATGACAACGATAGATGTGTAGTCTGATAAAAATTTGCTTAGTTTTTGTAGTTGTTTCATATTATGTTACCTCCTGATATTCCTCACCGCCCTTCGCTATAAATCAAGAAATAATCCTGCTCAGAGGACTTTTTATTTCATCGAAATTTTCTATGCAATAAAAAAGCCCCTTCTCAGAAAAATCCTGAAAAGGGACGAACTAATCCGCGTTACCACCCAATTTCTGCAATAAAATTACAGCTCTTAACGTACTATCATACGCTTTCCTTATAACGGAGGATTCCGGCGAGACTTACTGGTTCAAAATATTAATGTCAAGTAATGTTCAGTCCGCATCTTAGAGATGATATCTGTTCATGAAAATGTATCTGCTCACACCAACCGCAGACTCTCTGAAACACTTGATTCAAAAACAGCGTTGTTCTCTTCAACGAATTTCGGTGAAGTTTATTTATTTAAAATATATTATAGTCCTTTGAGATAATTTGTCAAGTTTTAGTTCGATGACGGAAATTATTGGTGGAATATTATAAAAATGGTTATATGTCTGCGACGCGCTCTCGCTCGACTCACTACGCAGCTGTACTAAGCTCCTGAATGATCTTACGATCATCCACTCGCTAAGTGCAGGCGTGTTCCTACGGTCGCCGACATATAACCATTTTTATAATATTCAATAATTTCAGTTATTGAAACCACTACATTCAACATACACACCACTTAAATTTTTCAATTCTTGTAATTGTCCACACTTTAGACTTCTGGTATATGATAAAAAATAAATAAACG
>OHBM01001279.1_pt1 | contig 18781 bp, 18 predicted proteins | sample 1577251 | NCBI WGS metagenome assembly OHBM01 (sample SAMEA3541557, study PRJEB24748) | human gut metagenome | biome: human gut; feature: human-associated habitat; material: faeces | place: China | collected 2012 | reverse complement strand
TTACCTTATTAAACACTACTTTCTAACTTTGGTATGCAGTAGGAAATTCGGTATGAGCGATGTCGTTTTATTCGTAAAAATTAAAGATAACGACAATCCGAGATATATCATTCAGAACTGGATGCGCAACAGAAACACTGTTGAATTTCTGGGCGTATGGGAAACACTTTGTAATCCTGATTTTAACCGTGTCGAATTCGATGCGGTTAGAACACAGGTGGGTTTGAACAGTTTTGTGATGACTCCTCAAAAATAGGTAGAGATTACTAACGCCATTGGTATTGTTTCAAAGGCCGGGCGATATGGAGGAATCTATGCCCATAAAGAAATTGCATTTGAATTTGCGTCTTGGATTTCAGTAGAATTTAAGCTTTATTTGGTCAAGGATTTCGAACGTCTTAAAACTGAAGAGATAAAACAGCTTGGCTGGGATATTAAACGCAACCTTGCCAAAATCAATTATCGATTTCATACCGATGCAGTCAAAGAGAATCTGATTCCGCAAGAGCTTTCTGTGCGCCAGATGTCAATAATTTATGCTAATGAAACAGATGCTTTAAATATGGCTCTATTTGGTATGACCGCCAAACAGTGGAGGGATACTCATCCAGATCTCAAGGGAAATATTCGCGATTATGCTAATGTATCACAACTTGTATGTCTTTCAAATTTAGAGAACTTGAATTAATGTTCAAAGGATTTATGAAAAAATAAATGGAGTGGATTCTCTATGGGTTCTGTTGTATATACTTATCGCGTTGCTGTAGATTCAGGATTGGCACCATGTGTTCAAAACGGTATCTTGACTTTAGCATGCTGTAAAGGTGGCTGGAAAACAGGTGTAAAAACAGGATTACGCTATTGGTCAGGGGAATATAATCGAAATAACCCCCAATCTTCAATTTATGTTGTAGGGTATATAAAAGGGGATTTACTGTATGCAGCACATATAAATGAGTGTATGCCGATGAAAAAATATTATAGCAGTGATGGGGCGTCCTGCGGCAGATTGGATGACATTTATGATTTGGATTGCGAAGGCGTTTTAAGAAGGAATGATAAATGTATTCAATACCATAATGACAGTGATCAATATGTACGAGATATTTCTGGTGAATACGTACTTTTGTCTCGCGATTTTGCTTACTTTGGTAACAAATCGAAAACTTTTGGAAAAATAGATGATTGCAGAGAATTGCGAAGTGCAATGCCTATCGGAAGAGAGACGAAACGAATATATAATAGCAATTCTTTGGTAGATCAAATTGAATCAATAATTTCTAAATACAGGAATAAAAATTGTGCGCCATGTACGCAACTATTGGACTGTAACGGGATTGTGAAACGGAAGTGTTCTGAATGACAAAAAAAGCTGGACAACAACTGCTGCTTGACTACTATCAAAGTATTTATTCGAATCGTGATGCTTGGTGCTATTTTTCCAAGTTTGACAATCCTATAGGTGAGAATGTTATTGAGGCTTTTGAGTCAGCTGAGAAATTTATTAAAGAGTATTTAAATGCGGGAAATAAAGCGGGGCTTTTAGTCGAATTTAGCAAATTTAAATTAGACAAGCTGCGTTGGCAACATACTTTATCAGCGTATCTGGGGGGGATCTTAATTCAAAAGGAACTGCATATAGATATTAGAAGGGGAATACCTCAGTTAGAAAAACATAAAGTAATAAAAAATTTTTTGTATTTTTGGGCAATGATCTGCCTGACACATGATTTTGCCCACTCTATTGAGTCGGAAAGTAAAAACAGTGAAAAAAATAATTTGTTGTGGGAGTGCTCATCAATACCATCCTTTGCAAAAAAGTTTGAAATTGAGCATAATTTTATAGAAGCCTGTCAAAGTGAAGATAGAGATTTGTATGAAAAATATTATAACTATCGCATTACGTATGGTGAAAATGACGAGGAAAACAATAAGAATATAAAAAAATGTATAGATCACGGAATTGCCGGCGCATTAATAATTTATAATGCACTGATAAAATTGGGAAATCAGCCTCGCGAAGAGAGTAGCTACACATTTAGCAAAGAATATAAAAAGCATGTGTTTTTTATTGCGAACACTATTGCAAAGCACAACTTGTGGCGTGCATGTAAAGACAATAAATTGAGTTATAAAAAAAGAAAAATGTATAGTTTGATTCCAACTGATACTGATGATAAAAGGATATACTTGGATAAGAAGGAGGAAAATCTGTTATTTTTATTAGGATTGATTGACACAATTGAGCCAATAAAGATGTTTAAGAAAATAGATGTTATGAAGCAGTTGGAATTTGGATTTAAATATGAGACGCAAAATTCAAAGATTGATCGAACAATAGAGATAAAAAGTATTGATTTACCGCGAACTGTTGAATATGGAAATGCTATTCAAGAAGCTGAAACATGGTTAGGAGTAAAGGTCGAAAGCATTAAAGAGGGCTATTCCGGAAAGAAGATTTGCTTTTTATAAATTGTAATCGTAGATGTAATAGCCATATGAAAAATATATAGTACAAAAGCGATTAAATACTTAATGTGTTACTGTGATCTGCCCAAAAACACTGTGAGTTGCAACTCACGGTATTTTTGGGGTATTACTGCTTTTTGACTGGAAATTTTTGAACTTGATGGAAAAGCAGTTGTTCGGAAATCCCGAACAACTACTTTAGATGGAAAAATTTTGTTTTTAAAATTGTACAAAATAAATTGCATTATGCAGCTCATGGGCATATTGCAGCCGAGATAATATATGAACGAGTGGATGCAGAAAAAACTTTTATGGGATTGAAATTGTTTAGATGTGAGCTGCCTGCACTCAAAGACAGTGGAATTACGAAAAATTATTTAAATGCGAGCGAACTTAAAGTTATGAATCACCAGTGGACAAATCTGATGCGCAATCTTTTTTGATGACATATGAGTTCTTATTTGAAGAAGTATATGATTGGACAGGACGGTTGCGGACGATCAATATTTCCAAGCCGGAAGAAGTGCTTGGAGGAAAGAGTATCTGATACGAAGATGCGCTTGATCTTCCAGAAAGTTTGGACAGAGCATGTACAGCTATAGCAGATACTGCATGGGTACATTAGGGACAAACGCCGTTTTTGTACGCAGTTTGTATATGTTTTTCCTCCAATTTGGAAAGTACACCCTTTTCGGGATAGAAAGATAGCGCGGCAACATTTGCAGAAAGCGGTGTAGACAGTGGAAAATTGCTTTGTATATAGACTTGAATAACGTATAATATGCCAAAGGACATTTCATCTTTTATGGGGAGGGATGTCCTTTTTGAAATTTAAGGCAAGTTGACATTTCTTTGAAAAATGATATAATAAACATAAATTATAACAATAAAATTCGTATACAATATATCGGGAGAGGAGATTAGGACATGCGAAAAACTTATACAACTTTTGTGTGTGAACAATTGGCAGCGGTGCCGACGGGAATGCCAATTTATACAGCGCAGATTGCAAAGAAGGTTGCAGCGATTTATGATTTGGCAGAAAAAGAAGCGGCAGCAGCGACGGCGGTTGCGGTAAAGCGTGTGCTGGACGGAGAACTCCTACCGGAACTTCGGTGTTTCCAAAAAGGAATTTACTATCGTACAGCAGTGACGCCTTTTGGTGAAACGGGAATTAACAAGGAAAAGCTGATTGCGGATAAATACTTGTTGCCGGATATTGGGTATGAAACCGGTTTGACAACCCTTCATCGTATGGGACTGACTTCTCAGATGCCACGGGAGCGTGTATTGGCGACCAATGCGGCGAGAGATTGTATGAGAACAGATAAAAAACTTGGTGTTGTGATTCGGCCGCCCAAAGCGCCTGTCACAGCAGAAAATAAAGAATATCTGCAAATACTTGACGCATTGGATTTGTTAGAAAAAGCTCCGGTAGATGAAGAGCACCCTTATGAGATTATTGCGGACTATATTCAGAAGAAAGGGCTGACATATAAAGGCCTACTGGCATTTGCTGATCGTTATTATAATCATAATACGGTATTGTGTCTTGCACATACCGCAGGTATGGGAGGAACTACGATATGAAATTGCATGAAGATAAAGATGCGTTTGGCCTTTTGCTTGAAAACATACATGAAAAGACAGGATACCGGACAGATGTACTGGAAAAGGATTATTATGTTCTGTTAATTTTGCAGGAATTATCCAATTTTCAGGCAGATGGACTTCCTGCTTATTTCAAAGGCGGAACAGCCCTTTATAAAGCGCTGAAAACGACCAACCGTTTTTCCGAAGATATTGACCTTTCCGTTGATACTAGAGGATGCAGCAGGACACAGAATGATAAACGTTTGGAACGTGCAGCCAAAAAGTACGTTTCCCTTCCGAGGGATGCGGCACAAGGGAAAACAAACCGTTCCGAGGTGATTGCGGTTTATACATATGATCCGATTACTGCTTTTGATGCAGACGATGCACTGCAGCGTTTTGGCAAACTGAAAGTAGAGGCAACTTCTTTTACGATCAGTGAGCCGGTGGATAGTTTAGAAATATCTGCGATGCTTTACAACCTGGCGACAGAGGAACAAAAGAAGATTCTGGAAACAGTGTATGATGTAAAGCCATTCTTTATCCAGACCATCACTTTGGAACGAATTTTTGTTGACAAACTTTTTGCTGCGGAAGCGTATGTTCGTCATTCTTCCATAAATCAGCGAGCATTTGAAGCTGCAAAGCATATCTATGATTTAGCGGTTATTGCACAGCATCCGAAAGTATCCGCGTTATTATCAGATTCAGATAAATTAAAGAACCTTTTGGAGATTCGTATGAAGGAAGAACAAGGACGCCTTGACGGAATACCTGGCGTTGCTCCGACAGAATTTATATTCTTTACACAGGCTGGAGACAATAGCGATGTCCGAAAAGCGTATGAAACCATGCAAAACCAATATGTCCTCAGAGAACAAGATCGGATTGAGTTTGAGACAGCGGTAAAAGCTCTGATGAATATTCAGGAGAGCTTATTGAAAAATCCTGCATGGGCAGATTTTCATAATACAACAATTTAACAAGTTGAATTGATTTAAAAGCTGATGTGTTTCTCTTAGTCTGTTACTGTAGTTAGAGCAGCTGACTCTTAATCAGCGGGTCCCGGGTTCGAGTCCCTGTTGGTGCACCAAAAACCGTCTCTTCGGAGGCGGTTTTTTAAAAGCCGCGCCAAAACGGCTTATCTGCTCAGAAGATTCCAGAAAGGACACAAGCCGCCTGGAAACCCAAAAACACCGTGAGTTGCAGCTCACGGTGTTTTTGGGTATTACTACTTTTTTTGACTGCGCTTTTTTGAAATCCTCAAAATTTTCCTGGAAATAATATTCGCCAAAATTCCACTCAAAACATCGAGCAAAAAGGACACGCAGCCACCTCCCTCCGGCTCCAGTTTGAAAAGGCAGCGTGTCCAGAATATCACTTCAAGGAAAAGAGTGTCAATATGTAACTCAGATGAAGCCCAATAGCAATCCCAGCATCAGCGATGAACTGTGCTGGGATTTTTTTGTTGGAGGTGACCAACTATAAGAAGTCAAGAGGAAAGTGAAAAAATTTCATCAGGAAAAAGGGGCGCGCAAAACCAAGCCCTCTTCCGAGGACTTCAAAAACAAATTGGCCATAGCTCAGCGAACGAGATCCGGGTTGTAGGACAGATCTTTCGTCTGGAGCGTATAAATAACCCTCAAAAGCTTTTTTGCAACATGGGTAAGAGCGACACGGTGCTCCTTGCCCTCGGCGCGTTTCTTGGCGTAGTAGACCGCAAAAGTCGGCTCGTTGTTGATCACTGTCTGTGCACAGTTCATAATGGCATAGCGCAAATGGGAAGAACCGTGCTTTACCATCTTTCCAGTGCTTTCTGAAGTGCCGGATTGAAAATATCCAGGTTCCAATCCGGCAAAAGAGAGCAGCTTAGACGGACTGCTGAATTTGGAAAGATCGCCAAATTCAGCAAGGATGACCGCCGCAGACGCTACACCGATTCCAGGAATGGTCAGCATGGGCGGAGCAAGCCCAAGGACACAGTCATTGATCTGCAGCTCGATTTCTTCCACCTTGCTTTGAAGCTGGTCGTAGATGTCAATCGTGATCTCCATTTCCTGTAGCAGATAGTCGTGGGCTGAGCCGACCGTATTTCTGGCCAGCGTCTTAAGCTCCACAAAATCCACCATGGAGAATCTCCCTCGAGATAGACGCCGCAATGGTTCGTAGGACTTGGAATTCATGTTGGAGATTTTCTCCGGGGAAGCATAATGGGAAAGAATATACAGCGCTGTCGCCGAGAATCTTCCTTTGAAAAAGGGCTTGAACTCAGGAAAAACCTTGTCGAGAATGTTTGTTAATTCCACCATCTGCCTGCTTCGCTGCCGAATCAGGCTGTCCCGAAATCTTGTTAGTGACTTTAGCTTTTTAAGCGTGTAAAATGACGGTGGATAGGGCTTGTACTCTACCGTCATCAGATATTGGGCGATCATGAGAGCGTCGATGGAATCCGTCTTTGTTTTTCTGAGCGATTTGCTGCGGACAAATCGGTTGATCAGAAGCGGATTGAACTCCATGAATGAGAAGCCGTTGTTTTCGAGGAAAAGCTTCAGGTTTTGCCCATAATGACCGGTAGATTCAAGTCCTATCTTCTTTTCACCATCGAGGGCACCAAGTAACTCCCTGAGCAAAGAAAATCCCTCGTAGTCATTCTGAAACGACCACGAGGGTGTGATGACATCGCCAAGTTCATCAACAATGGCGCAGTCGTGCTTGAATTTTGAAATGTCGATTCCTACAAAGTACAATCGCTTTCCTCCTCTATCTGTTTTTAGCACTGCTGTTTCCACAGAAGGCTTGTCCATGTATTCACGCAAATGAAACGTCAAGCGTTACCCAACTGATCACCAATTCAGACAATCCACTGCGGTTTGAGTCACCTCCAACCAGTCTGAGCTGTAATTTTATAGGTACAAATCCGCAGTGCTTGTTCTGATTATAAAGCAGGTAGCTACTCCTGCAATATAACTTTTTGTGAAAAGGAGAAATAATTAAAACCACCCCTTTCGAGATGGTTTTAATTATACGAGATTTTATTCTATCGATTTTCAGAATGGAAGAGCAGTGGTATAATTTAAATAACTTGATTGAAGAAGGGGGAGACGCATATGACAGAGCGAACCTATTTGGCTATTGATTTGAAATCGTTCTATGCTTCGGTGGAATGCATGGAACGAGGCCTTGACCCAATGACGACCAATCTCGTTGTCGCGGATGCCAGCCGAACGGAAAAAACAATCTGCCTTGCGGTGTCCCCCTCGCTGAAGGCATATGGCATCCCCGGCCGGGCGAGGCTATTCGAGGTGGTACAGAAAGTCAAGGAAGCAAATCTCAAACGGCAGCGCAACGCGCCGGGATATAGATTCACAGGCGCTTCTTCGTCCTCTGTGGAACTGGCGAATAACCCTGGCTTGGCGATAGACTACCTCATTGCCCCGCCCCGTATGGCGCATTACATGGAACACAGTACCAGAATCTACAGCGTCTATTTAAAGCATGTGGCGCCGGATGACATCCACGTATATTCCATTGATGAAGTGCTGATCGATGCGACCTCATATCTGAAACGGGAAAATATCACTGCAAAAGATCTCGCGATGCGTATCATTCTGGACGTTCTTCGAACCACAGGCATTACCGCTACCGCTGGAATCGGCCCGAATCTGTATCTTGCTAAGATTGCGATGGACATCTATGCAAAGCATGTCCAGCCGGACGAAAACGGTGTGCGTATCGCAGAGCTGGATGAGATGAAATACCGCCAGTTGATGTGGACGCATCGGCCGCTCACGGATTTTTGGCGTGTTGGAAAAGGATACGAAAAGAAATTGGAGAGCATAGGCCTGTACACGATGGGAGACATCGCAAGATGCTCTTTAGGCCCGCCCACAGATTTGTACAACGAGGATACGCTGTATGACTTATTCGGCGTCAACGCCGAACTTCTGATCGACCACGCATGGGGCTGGGAACCATGTACCATTGCGGACATTAAGGCGTATAAGCCGGAAGTAAGCAGTGTGGGCAGCGGGCAGGTGTTGGAGTGTCCGTATGATTTTGTGCGGACAAGATTGGTCGTGCGGGAGATGGCGGACCAGCTGGCGCTTTCCCTGGTCGAAAGCAGGCTTGTAACCAGGCAAATCGTTTTGACAGTCGGCTATGATATTGAAAATCTTACGGATAAAACAAGAAGCAAAGCGTATCATGGAGAGGTAAAGGTGGACCGGTATGGCCGGAAAATTCCAAAGCACGCGCATGGTACGGCGAATCTGCCGCGGTATACCTCATCCTCTGTGCAGCTAATGGATGCAGTGACAGAGTTATTCGAACGCATTGCAGACAAAAATCTGCTGGTGCGGCGGCTCAATCTTACAGCGGGAAATGTGCTCACTGAATCCGCGGCTCAAAAAGAGGAAGCGGTGGAGCAGCTCGACCTGTTTTCGCTGTCATCAACCAGCCAGGAAAAACGAGCGGAAGAAGAGAAGAAACTGGTCCGTGAACGCAAACGGCAGGAAGCAATGCTTGCCATCAAAAGGAAGTATGGAAAAAATGCGATCCTGAAGGGTATGAATCTGCAGGAAGGCGCAACGGCGAAAGACCGTAATGGTAAAATCGGAGGGCATAAAGCGTGACGGACAAGTATGAGGATATCATCCATTTGCCGCATCATGTATCAAAAAAATACCCGCAGATGCCGGTGAGTGACCGTGCGGCGCAGTTTATTCCGTTCATGGCATTGACAGGCTATGAGGATGCAGTGGAGGAAACCGCACGTCTGACAGACCGAAAAATCGACTTGGACGAAACACAAAAGAATTTATTGGATGATCTTCTTCGGAGCGCATCGGAATCCGGCGAAACGGTGGCGGTGCTGTACTTCCAGCCGGACAAAAGAAAAGCAGGCGGCGCTTATAGTATGAAAACAGGTATCATCAAAAAGATAGATGAGTACGGGAACTGCGTAAAAATGGAAGACGGCACAGAGATTCCGATTGAAGATATCATGGATATAAATGACGAGCTTCATATAGTGTGAGATATAAAGTTGCGATAATGCTGTTCAAATCAGCCAGTGACGGAGAGACTATAGGGGGAGAAACAATGTCGTTAAGACGTAAGAAAACGGTTGCATGTCCCAAATGCAACAAAGAAAGCGATTACTTGTTTTGGGAGAGTCTGAATGGTGATTTAGATCCGGAAGCCAAAACGCAGTTAATAGACGGCACTTTTTTTCAGTTTAAATGTCCCCATTGTGGACACGAATGCAAAGTGGATTACGGCATGCTTTACCATGATATGGCGCATCAAACTATGATCTATTATGTATCAGAAGACTCTGTAGAAGAAATACAAAAAATGTTTTCAGATAAAGATGGAGAAAGCGGATTTTTGATACCTGGATACAGAAAACGTATTGTAACAAATCAGAATGCACTACGCGAAAAAGCGATCATTTTTGAAAATGAATTGGATGATAGAGTAGTAGAATTGATAAAGCTTCTCTATCTTGTAGATGTGCAAGATAAATTTCCAGAGGTAAATATAGTAGAAGCATACTTTTTGGTACTTGAGGGTAAATACATCATCGAGTTTATAGGCGAGAAGTTTTTAAAGGCTGAAATTCCGCTTGACCTCTATAAAAACATTGAGAATAATTTTGCAGAAAGGCTTGCAGCAGAAGAGGAGAATCAATTTATGATTGATGTGAAATGGGCAAACGAATTTCTGAAGAAATAGCAGCTGTGTGGATATTCGTGAGGAGGAAAATAAAAAATCCCGCAGCCTTTCGGCAGCGGGACAGAGGAAAAGCGGGATATCAGGTTATTCAGGCAGCGCCATGCCAAGCTTATCCGCGATCTCATCCAGCTTCATTCCGGATTTCTGTGCCTGCCTGACAAGGAGTTTGATCTGGTCGGCTTTGCTTTTACGCGGTTTGCGTTTTTTCGGCGTAAGTACGTCTTTCTTTTTGGCTTCAAGTTTAGCGATTTTTTCTTTAACAGCGGCGATCTTGTTATCAAATTCGGTGGCAGACGCCGCTTTTTTGTTTTCCAATTCTAAAATGGAATCTTTCAGTTTTTCAATTTGGACATCCAAATCAGCAGCGATTTGTTCCGGGGTTCTACGGACACGTTTTTCTTCAGACATTAAATAACACTCCAAACAAATATAGATTAAAGATAACTGGTAGTTTAAATATATCACAGTCAAATAAAAGTAACAAGAGAAATTGTGTCGGAAGATGAAATGCAGATAATTGGATATAAAAAATGCTGATGTAACAGCCCCGCGGAAATATTTCCGTGGGGCTGTCTGCATAAATAGACCAGGGGAAAGGAGGGCACACACAATTACAAAATACACAAAGAAAAGCGGGGGGCAATCGGCGGCAGAGCCAGATACTCCCCGCTTTTTTTCGTTAGGCAGGTCATTTCATATTGTCTTAATGATATTGAAGGAGAGTCGGGGTATTTTAATTGCGGTGGGAATAATCAGGAACTGCTGCTGCATCACTGTCCCGTCGGAATTAACGATTGGAGCCATGTTTCGGTAGGAAACGAAACTCAATATGAAGCTGTGATGAGCCGCATACAGGGATTGAGCATCGGGATTGTCATTGTAACCACAATTCTGCTGTTTTTACGTGTCGTTTTAGTACTCTACATATCTGGCGCAGGATGATCTGGAAGTTTGATGCCTGCGGATTTGACTTCCAGTCCGTCCAGCTTTCCGGTATCCAGCCGGAACTGTACAGTGTTTATCAGGCGGCCAAAGCCATCTCCACCGGCAGCCGCAATATCACTCTTGCCAATCTCGCATCCCCGGAATTGGTCACAGATGAGGCGTTCCACCTGATTGTCTGCGCTCTGCTTCTGGCTAAGTACGGAGATGCGATTTTGAATTTTGAAAGAAGGTGATGCAATGTGATGATGAAAGCAGTTCTGAGCAACGCCGACCACCCGGAATACGGTGTTGTGACGATCCCTCTTCCCGTTCCCAGAAATCAATACGACCACTGCGTTGCGCTGTTGGAAGCACTGGAGATCGGCGATGCCTCTGAAGCTGACTGCCGCCTGGACTCGCTCGACAGTGCCTGGCCTGTGCTGAATCAGCTGGTATGCACCAAGGTCAACCTGGATGAGTTGGACTATCTGGCAAAGCGACTGGACAGCTTTGATGTGGGCGAGTCTTCGCAGTTTCAGGTGATGGCTGAAAAACTGAATCTCACCAGCATGAAGGCGCTCATCAACCGGACCTTTTGTTGTCAGCAGGCAACGGTGATTACGGACTTCACAAATTTAAAAGAAGTTGGCCGTGACCACTACATGAACATCCACGGCGGCTGTGCAAGCATGGAAGAATTGGAGCAGTTGGACGGAGAGGAAACCGCCATCCTGCTGATTGAGGACAATGAGGGAACCATGGGAGGCCTTTCCTGATGCCCCGTGAAACCGATTTGCTCCGCGTAAAGCTGGTGGCGCACACCCTCCTCGATGTGCAGATTCAGGAGACCGCTCTCTCCCCGGTGATCGTCAGCCACCCCTTCACGAACTCCGGGATCTCCGCGCTTCGGAATGAGGATGGGAGCCCCTCCATGGTCGACCTGATCAACAATTCGGATGACTGCACAAGATGGCGCAGAAAGGTTGGAGAGCAGATCGACAGCGCCGAAAATGTCCATCAGATCTTCGTACTGCTCAACCCGCCCTATTATCTGACTTTTATCAAGTTTGCCGCCTCTGATCTCTCGGAGAAGGATCTGGGGCAGCTCTTATCCATCGCCTGGACCCAGGAGGAATGCCCCAATCAGGACTGCAATGTGAGCAAACGAGAACTGGTGGCCTTGTTCCGATCTGTCTCTCCGGAGTTCCTGATGGATGAGGAGGAACGCACCGCACACCAGGCGCTGGAGGATACAGTGACGGTCTATCGGGGCGTTACCCCCTACAACGCCAAAAATATCAGGGCGCTGTCCTGGACCCTGGATCGGGAAACGGCGGACAGGTTCGCCCACCGCTTCGGTGAGGACGGAACGGTGTATGAGGCGCAGATTCGGAAGGAACACATCCTGGCCCTGTTCACTGGCAGGAACGAAAGCGAGGCCATCGTAGACCCGCGGCATTTGGAACAGATCATGGAGTCCCCGGAGCCGCAATTTGATATGCAGATGACCTGAGTACCCCCGGTAAATAATCTGATAGACTTTCCGCTGTCATTGTGGTATTGGTTGAGTTTACAAAAACGACGGAGGTGAATTGCATGAAGCGGCAAATGTAAATAAAAACAGATTTGAATGAAAGACTGGGAGGGACGGAAAAATGGCCTTATTGTTTTCTGCGGTGACGGTCACCGCAGGCGAAGATGAAATCGAACTTCTCGTCGGAGGAATCCCGAGAGAATACGACGACCTGGAAGGCTGGAGTGAATTCGACGATTTAATGTACTTTATCAGTGAGGAAACCGAAGTGTCGGTTCGTGCTGAAGCCTATCGTTATGGCGAAGGCGAATCCATGAGAGCCTCACCGGAAGAAATCAATGATTTGATGCAGCGCATGAAAGACGACACTGGCTTTCTGAATCGCTGCTGCAGTAACTTGGAAAGCGTGAACTTCACTTTCGTATGGTCACCGGAAGAATTATTCGGTATGCCGTTTGGACAAATGCTGATGTAACAGCCCCGCGGAAATATTTTCGCGGGGCTGTCTGCATAAACAGATCAGGGGGAAGGAGGGCGCACACAATCACAAAATACGCAAAGCAAAAGCGGGGAGCAATTGGCAGCAGAGCCAGACGCTCCCCGTTTTTTTGCGTTAAAGGGGAGGTGGTGAAAATTCTGAAATATCCATATGGGAAAGGGCGGTCAAGAACACGGCCGACAAGCTGCTGTATTCTGCCGTTGGGCCGTGTCATCGGTCCGGATATCCCGCGTGTGGAAAGTGATGCTCAGTGTGAAAGCTGCAGGCTGGCCCGGCATGGTTTTCTGTGCCGGTTCAGCGATGGGACATGCCTGAGAACAAGTATGCCGAAGAAGAAGGGAGAAGAATGAGTGAAGAGTATCCGTAATGTGGATGTGCTGTACACGATCCACGAAAAAAGCCGTGTGCTGGAAGAATGCATCTGCCGGGCAGAATCCGCATGCGATACAGGCCATTTCGAGAGTGTGGACTCCGCGCTGCGCACAAAACCGGAGCTGCGGGCGGCGCTTGGAACATATATCCGGCAGCTGCTGGCGCTGCTGGGGATGCTGACGCCGCAGGCCTACAGCACAGCCAGTTTGGACGTCCGGGACGTTCAGGATCTGCTGCAGGCATTGCAGTGGGAACCGGACAAAGCGTCCGCGTTCTGGCCGGACCTGTGTGATGCATGCCGGACGCTGTACCGCCTGAGCGGAGAACAGCTTGATATCTATGTCCGCCTGACCCAGCCCGCCTATGCAGCCGACTTGCATTTGGTGGAACCGGACACACTGCCGCCGTCCTGACAGAGAAATTCCAATTTGGAGTACCAGACATCGCTGACTCAAGGGCAGCCGGATGACGAGGCGGTGCGTCTGCTTCAATACTACGAGGCGCTGGCGCTGGAAAATGATCCGAGGGGATACTGCGTCTGCACCAGTGAAGGAAAGGACAGCCGCGTATTAGGCCATCTGTTCCGGCGCGCGGGAGTAAAACATTTTTATCAACATTCCATAACAGGGATCGACCCGCCCGAACTGATCTATTTTCAGCGTTCCAACTTCCAGCAGTACCGTGATGCGGGATATCTCACATACGATGTGATGTACCGCAAGAGCATGTGGCAGCTGATGCTTGAAAAAAAGATACCGCCGCTTCGGACGATCCGGTATTGCTGCGCGGAATTAAAGGAAAAACGCAGTGAACATCAGGGCAAGGCGGTGGTTTCTTTCGGCGTGCGGAAATATGAGAGTGTAAAACGTGCCAGGTCACGCAATGAACTTGAGATCGCTCTTCCACGGCAGAAGAACCTCATCATGCCTTTTGATGATGGAGAGAACCGGAAAATCTTTGAATTGTGCTACCGGGACAGAGAAAAACGCGTCAACCCGCTGGCGTATTAGACCGATGCGGATATATGGAACTACAGCCGCGATGCGAAGTTGGAACAGTGTTCCCTGTACAGCGAGGGCTTCGACCGGCTGGGCTGCATCGGCTGCCCACTCGCACGGGAGCAGAACAGGCGCAGGGAATTTTCCCGCTGGCCGAAATTCTATGAACAGTATCTTCGGACATTTGACAGAATGCTGGAAAGGAGACGGCAGTGCGGAGACGCCATTTTGGACTATGCATCAACGGCAGAAATATGGATGGAATGGTGGCTGAGCGACCATGTGCAGGAAACTGCAGGCGCCGGCCAGCTGTCGCTCTACGAATTGTAGTACGGCCACTGGAGAAGAGGCATCCGCAGACCGGTTTTACACAGAGTATATATATCCACAGGGAGGCAGCTGGAAAAACGGGATAAAGGGAAATCCGTGAAGTAGAACAGGAACACGCGGGGCGCGGAATACCCCGTGTGCGGGGATATACGCCCTGTCCGAAGAAAGGGGAGGCGCATATGGTATAGACAGCTTCATGGCATGGGTGGGCGGCAAAAAAGCACTCCGGGAAGAGGTGCTGGCGCGCTTCCCGCTCTACTATGAGCGATATATAGAGGTATTTGGCGGCGGAGGCTGGGTGCTGTTCCACAAACCGCCGGGCACGGATTTTGAGGTGTACAATGATCTGAACGGAAATCTTGCCGCACTGTACCGTACGGTGCGTGACCATCCGCGGGAGCTGCAGGAGCGGCTTCGGTATGTCCTCAATTCACGGGAGGATTTCATGCGCCTCAAGCAGGTGCTGGAGCATCCGGAGGGGATGGAGGAAGTGGCGCGCGCCGCGGCGTTTTACCAGGTCATCCGGTACAGCTACGCGGCAGGCTGCGGCAGCTTTGCGGCGCAGCCGCACAGCATGTGGGGGAACTTCCCCCTCATCGATAAAGCCTGCGCACGGCTGCAGAAGGTCGTTGTGGAGAATAAGGACTTCGAGAAGCTCATCCGGCAGTATGACAGGCCGGTGAGCTTTTTCTATTGCGACCCGCCGTATGTAGACACCGAGGATTACTACAGCAATATCACCTTTGGCCGTGGGGGCCACGAACGCCTGCGGGACACGCTGCTGTCGATGCAGGGCAAGTTCCTGCTGTCGTACAACGACCATCCTCTGGTATGGGAAATGTATGACCGGCCGGGAATATATATCGAGCGCGTGACGCGGCTCAACAATATGAAACAGCGGTATGACGGCGGCGCACAGTTCCCGGAATTGTTTGTTTCGAACTATGACCAGTCCGAACGCATCCGTGTCCTGCCGGAACAGCTGTCATTCGCATCATAACGAAGGAGAATAGAAAATGGAGAAAACCGGGGAAATGAATCTGTATCTGTACGTAGACGGCCGCGGCCGTATGACAATGCCGCGTGCGCTGCGCAGCCGCACAGGGATGGGAAAGAACAGTTTTGTCCGCGCGCGGCTGGACGGCGGTGCTGTCCGGCTCACGCATGTGACGCCACGGGAGGCCGCGCAGATGACCGAGGAGGAGCTGCTCGACTTCATCCGTGCGTCTCTGCCGCGTCTGAGCGCGGAGGGGGCAAAACGGGTGATGCGGGAGCTGTTGGAGGAAGCATATGCAGAGGCGCAGGATGCCGCGGAATGCTAAACGGGCGTCAGGCGCTGTTGTGTGTGCGGCCGCGCTGTTGAGCGGATGCTCAGGCCATCCGCTGGCAGATACCGCACGGGAGGCGATGCAGGCGGTAACGGCGGGAGAAACCCTGCCCGCGCCGCTGGTACGGGCCTATCTGCTGCTGAGCCTGTCACTGGCGCTGAACGCGGTGATGCTCCTGTGCTGGGCGGGCGGACAGCTCGCCCGCCTGGGCAGGCTGGTGCGGCGGATGAGCGCACGGCAGAAAAAAGAGATCGTCGTGAAGGTAGAGCAGATGGCGCCGAACCGGAGCACGGTGCAGTGTGCTCCGCCCATGCCGGAAACACCGTTCATCATTCCGGAGCCGAAAACGGAAATACGGGCGAAAAAACCGGAACGGAGATCCAGCCGGCAGGAAAAGGGCCAGGCCGTAAAGCAGCCTGTGCCAAAGATGGAAATACCAAATATTTTAAAAGAATTGGAGACAGGAGGATGCGCATGAACAGAATAAAGAAAGTGAGCAGACCGGCGGCAAGCCTGCTTGCGCTGCTGCTGTGTGTGACGCTGTTTGCGTCCACGGCGTTCGCCGCGGGCGGCGCGCTGGGCGCGGACCGAAACGGCACGCCATATACCTACGTGATCGGGTACATGTATTCCGGCAGCTCCCAGACCGTCAACACACGGGAGATCTTCACATCGCCCAACAACTATGACATCTGGCTGTGCCCGGTGTGCGGTCGTGACCCATTGGGGAATTCGCAGGGAACGGCGCTGGCCGCAGATCTATATATGCCGTGCTATGGATACGATATTGCGGCAGCGGGCGGGGAGATGAGCATCCGCTACGCGCTGGTGCGGCACAGGCACAACAACGGGCAGCTGTCGGATGACCGGGTATACATCCCGGTCAACGTGCCGATGTACGCGGGCTGCTATTACGGCTATGACCTCACCGAGCCGGCCGGCGTGCAGGTCAGCGCGCCCACGGGCTGGCAGCGGGACAGCGCGGTGGTGCGGTTCTCCGGCGGCACGGACACAGGCACGAGCCTGCCGGACTGGAGCGCGGCGCCGGGCGACTACGGCAGCGGCATCCATCACTACGAGTACAGCATCAACGGCGGCGCATGGACGGGCTGTCCCGTGGGCGACCCCACCGTGACCATCACCGCGGGCGGCATCACGACTGTGACCGCCCGTGTGGTGGACGGCGCGGGCAACGCCTCCGGCCAGACGGCCACGGCAAAGGTGTACATCGACCCGGCCCCGCCCAATGTGCCCGGTATCACGCTTTCCACGGAACAGTGGACGAACAGCATGGTAACGGCGGCCATCAAGGACAACGGCGACGCACACAGCGGCGTTGCCCGCACGGAATATTCTCTGGACGGCGGAAGCTGGACGGCATACAGCGGCGTGCTTTCCATCGCAGGCCACGGCAAACATACGGTCAGCGCCCGCGCCATCGACAATGTGGGCCGCATTTCCGGCACGGCCAGCAAGACCGCGCTGGTGGATAAGGTCGCGCCGGTCATTTCAAAGGTGGAGCAGCAGCCAGACAGCGGCCATACGGAAATGACGCTGGCCGTTACGGCCACAGACGCGGACAGCGGTGTCAAGGGCTATGCGGTCACCACGGAAGAAAAAGCGCCTACACTGGACAGTTTTAGCACCGACGCTCCCAAGGCAGACCACAACGGAGTTTACTACATCTGGACGGCGGACAAGGCTGGGAATATTTCCGCCGCCGAAAAGGTGAACGTTACCGCGCTGGATATCGTGCCGCCTGTTGTAGTAAAGGTGGAGACACAGCGCACCTGGGACGCCACAGAAAATTGGGCGAAGGTGACGGCGCAGGACGATAACAGCGGCGTTGTGGCCATCGGCTGGGAACGGGCCGAAAAGGATATGGGGAGCCGTCATGCTCCTGACCCGATCACCTGGGTGGATTCCACGGCGGAAGCGGCCTTCATTTTCACTGAGAACGGCAGTTACAACGCATATGCCCGTGATCTTGCAGGCAATGTGTCCGAGCCGTATCCGTTCATCATCGACCACATCGACAAGCACTCGCCGGTCATTGATTCTGTGGAGTGGGACAAGGGCTGGAGCCAAAGCAAGACCATCACGGTAAAAGCCCATGATACGGAATCCGGCCTTGGGCAGTATGCGGTGACGCGCACGGCGGACCGCCCCGCTGAGTGGCAGGACAGCAATGTTTTCGCCAATATCACGGAAAACGGCACCTATTACCTGTGGACGAAGGATAACGTGCAGCGCGTGTCCGCGGACGCGGATGCGGATGGCGACGGCGGCGATGGCGGAGAAGGTACGCCTGATCCCGGCCCCGAAGAGATCGTCATCGACACCATCGACCGTTCCAGGCCCGTGATGGACGATATCCTGCATTCGGCAGCGGACAATGCGCCCGCGGGGATGTTCGGCTATCCGCATTTCAATGAGGTAGACCGCCCGGAGCTGCTGGCCCACGATCTGGCCGATGAAGGCTGGACGGACAGCGGCATCAAGGCCATCTACTACCAATTTGCCGCAGATGAAGATTCTCTCGAAGCAGATTGGCTGACCTATGACGAGCTGGACAAGCCCGCCATGCGGGAGGAATACTTCGGAAACATCTACGCGAAGGCGGAGGACAACGCAGGCAATGTATCCGACGCCATTTTTGCAGGCTTCATGTTCGAGCAGACCGAGCCAGTGGCGGAAAAAACTCTGACCCCGAATTTCTGGACGAACGGGACGGTGGAGATCGACCTGTCCGTGGGCGATAACCTGTCGGGCGTGCGGGACATCACTCTGCCGGATGGCAGCATCGTAGATGCTGCACAGGCAAAGTATACTGTGGACAAAAACGGCGTATACAATTTCTCTGTGCGGGATTACTGCGGCAACGTCCTGTCCTATCCCGTGGAAGTGAGCAACATCGACCTGCTTGCGCCGGCCGCGGACTATGAGGTGATCCCCGGTGACTGGACGAACAAGCCCGTGACCATCCGTGTGACGGCCA
>OHBM01001278.1_pt1 | contig 18790 bp, 10 predicted proteins | sample 1577251 | NCBI WGS metagenome assembly OHBM01 (sample SAMEA3541557, study PRJEB24748) | human gut metagenome | biome: human gut; feature: human-associated habitat; material: faeces | place: China | collected 2012 | reverse complement strand
TCTTCATAGTATCAATCTGTCTTACTCTTGCAAAATGTTCTGGTGCAAATGTAGGTATACCCTCGAATGTAAATTTCTTGTTAGATTTGCAGATAGTATCACCGATAGAGAATATTCCCGGATCAAATACACCGATAATATCTCCTGCATATGCCTCATCAACAATATGTCTCTCCTCCGCCATCATCTGCTGAGGCTGGCTGAGTCTTATCTTCTTGCCACCCTGTACATGGTTAGCTTCCATTCCGGCTTCAAACTTACCGGAACATATTCTCATAAAAGCAATTCTGTCTCTGTGTGCTTTATTCATGTTAGCCTGAATCTTGAATACAAATGCTGAGAAATCCTCAGTAAATGGATCAATAATTCCCTGATCAGACTTTCTTGGAAGTGGTGAAGTTGTCATTGATAAGAAATGCTCAAGGAAAGTCTGTACACCAAAGTTAGTAAGCGCTGAACCAAAGAATACAGGTGTAAGGTCACCTGCACTTACCATCTCCTGATCAAACTCCGCACTTGCTCCGTCTAACAGCTCAATATCTTCCTGAAGCTTGTCATAGAAAGCATCACCAATTCTGTCCTTAAGAACTGCCTCGTCTGACGCATCAACAATCTCAGTATCAACTTCCTTCTGACCATTCATTGCTGCCTTGAATAAAGAAACATTTTTCTCTTTACGGTCATACACACCCTTGAATTCCTTACCGCATCCGATAGGCCAGTTAATTGGGCATGTAGAGATTCCAAGTACACTCTCAATTTCATCAAGAAGCTCAAATGGATCATTAGCTTCTCTATCCATCTTATTGATAAATGTAAATATAGGAATGTGTCTCATAACACATACTTTAAAAAGCTTGATAGTCTGTTTCTCAACACCCTTAGAAGCGTCAATAACCATGACCGCAGAATCTGCTGCCATAAGAGTTCTATAAGTATCCTCGGAGAAATCCTCATGTCCCGGAGTATCAAGGATATTAATACAGTAGCCTTCGTAGTTAAACTGAAGAACTGAAGAAGTTACCGAAATACCTCTTTCCTTCTCAATCTCCATCCAGTCAGAAACCGCATGCTTGGCAGTCTTCTTACCCTTTACAGAACCTGCAAGGTTAATAGCTCCTCCATAAAGCAGGAACTTCTCTGTTAATGTTGTCTTACCAGCATCCGGGTGAGAGATAATGGCAAATGTCCTTCTTTTCTTAATTTCACTTTCTAAACTCACTGTTTTACTCCTTTATAACATAATCATGACTTAATGCGCATATTCCAGCGCCTGTCAAAAGCCCTATACACATAATATAAGCCTGTGACGCAGTCTTTAGCTTCACAGGCTTACTCTAATCAATAGTCTTGGAATTATTCACGGTTAAGACCGAACTTGTATGAAACCTCAGACTTATCATCAATTCTTCTGAAAATGTTGACTACTCTGTCCATAACCGGTTCAAAATCTTCCTCATTCTCAACTTCAACAGTAACAACCTGTCCATCTTCCTTAATAACTGCGTCCTTAACAAGTGCTAATGCCTTGATATCTTCCTCAGTCTGGGCAACCTGCTCAGGTGTTGTTAACATCTTTGATTTACTCTTATACTTAACAGCGTATGTTCTTGTCATCATATCCTCCTATTGGCTTTTCGTAGCAATATAATCTCATATGTCATTATATTATATAACATGTTTTGAGATTATGCAATGTTTACTTTTTCCTTGTCTTTTTTACTAAGTGTTCACAACAACAGCAGATGACAGAAAATAAAACTGTCCCCAAAGTTATTACAGTAAATTCTTTTATACCATATTCTCTCTGTCCATATCTTAATTCATCATATACAAACCATACTCCCATATGAGTTAAATATATGTACTTACTCACCTCACGAATCTCTTTTTGCAATATATTAGATTTTATTCTAATACTTCTAATGACATCAAATAATAATACTGAAGACAATATATATAAAAACTGCTTTAATATATGATTACAAAAAAACATATTTATTATGATAACAGCAATATATGAGCACAGACTCACAAAAACATTCGTTTTAACCTCTGCTATAATCATGCCCAGTAATATATATAATAATCCTGATAACATCCTGATATAGTTATCTTTAATAAATAATGTGCCAATTATCATACATAGCATCGTAATTATACATATACTATTTATTCTACTCAGTTTTCCCATTCTGATAAATATCATAATAATTATTATCGCATATATTGTAGCTAGCAAATACCATAATTGCCATGAGCAATAATTATCTCCTAATAACACAACACGTAATAAATATTTTTTTAAAGCAGATGCTATATTCATCTTTTCTTTTATAGTATATAACATTTCAAACGGAAGATAGATAATCGTCCATACTAAGTACATTTTAATTATTTTGTATAAATAATCTTTCAACACGACATATTTTTCTGTGTCATTCTTTTTTTCATTCATTTTCTTCTTAAGGAAAAATCCTGATGTAATAAAAAAAAATGGAACTGCCTGTCTTATAAATATCTCATACAAATTAATCAAAATACTGCTCGTACAATTATTTAACGGCTTTGTGTGAATAGATATAACAATTATCGCCATTACAAACTTCATTATGTCTATCATAAAATAAGTGTCTTTTTGTTTGTCAAGCAATTTTTTTTGCTTACCCTTCATCACATTTAATACTTGATTCATTATATTTAAAATAATATCATTTTTCATAAGTGCTAATATTATTATATATAATCCAAAAAAAATTGCAGCACTTACAAGCAATATAATTACCAGATTATCTATAACTGAATATTTATTAAATAAAATTAATGCCACCGATGAAAGTGTTACAGCTATGCTATACTGAAGTAATTCTTTTCTGTCTATCATTATATCCAAAAACAATTTTTTCGAATAAAAAATCTGGGTAGACATCTGGGTAAATTCTGCCAACACAGTTGCTATAGCTGCCCCAATTGCACCAAATCTGTAAATAAAAAACGCATTAAATATTATATCTATAATTGCACCTGTTAAAACAGCCTTGAGAAATAAATTTTCTTTATTGTTAGGAATCAGTATCTGATTTCCTGTTATATTTGATATTCCTGAAAATATTAACACCGGCATTATAATAGCAAGACATATATATGAATTTTTGTATTGATTTCCTCCCAGAAAAATAACACATTCTTTAGCCTGAACCATAAAAAATAATGTTAAAGGTAATACAGTCATCAAAATCACTGATATTGATTTTTTTAAGGTAGCATTATATTTATCTTTATAATCGTTATTAATATAAAATGATAATCTTGGCAGTAAAACTACGCTTACAGAATTAACAACCATAATTAAAATACTTTTTATCTTTACGGCTATTGAATAGTAAGCGACCTGAGTATTTGTTGATATAAACCCTAACATAATAGTATCTAAATTAGTATATACATTTATAGCTAGAACGGATGCAAACATTATCAGCATAGATTTTACATGTTTTTTTAACATTTCAATTTTTACAATTCTAAAGCTGAAATATTTCATAGCATATAAAAAATTCACTACATTGCCTATAACATAAGAAAACACCATAATGATTATATATATAATAAAATCCTTTTGTGTTTTTACAAACAAAAAAATAAAAATCAATGATACAGACTTAAAAAAAAGTGAACGTTTCGTAATATAATCATATTTTTCCAATCCATAAAAGAACCATTCTAATGAAAATGGAGATGAAAGAATATAAATCAAATATAATATAAATACACTTGCATTATTTTTAAATTGAGGGATAAATCCCATAAATATCGTCAATAAAAGCAGCATAATTACAGTAGTTGCCACATTTATCGTAAATAATTCAGACACTACCTGTGATAGTGAATCATTATTCTCTCTTTTTATTGCTACACTTCTAACACCATATGTTGAAATTCCAACAGCCGAAATAATTACTATATAGCTCGCGAATGATGAAAAAAAAGAATATATCCCCATTCCCTCAGTAGATAACACTCTTGAAACATACGGAAATGTAATTAACGGAAAAACAACATTTAATAATGAATATATGATATTCATTACCACATTCTTTTTTATACTATTAACTTTCAATTTTATTATCCTCTATAAACACACTTGATATTGACAACGCAAATATAAAAAATATCGTATTCCAAAAAAGTCCTTCAAGCAAAAAGATTTCAAAGCTTATCAAAAATATATTAATACAGCCTATTAACTGTTCTTTACTCATTTCCTTATTTTTGAACATTTTCTTTATTACATTAAATGGAAGCCAAAGAAAAATAATAACAGCTAATATTCCGCCATCTAAAAGCATTGTTATATACATATTGTCTGTAGTTTCTGTCCACACCCCCATATTTGACGGAACACCATTGCACCGCATCCAATTGTAGCTGTATCCAACACCTTTTCCAAAAATTATCTGTCTTATATTCATTCTCTTTAAATACAATACATAATTTTTCAAAATTCCCAGTCTGACCCCCTGATCTTTCATAGAAAATTTTGAAGTAATTGAAGAATATATATTTGCAAAGATTGCAGATATATATTTATAATTTAACAGGCACAAAACCAACACTATCAATCCAAATATTCCGAAAATTATTATCTTATTTCTGGATATATATTTCTTTTTCTGCGTTTTTCTTATTTGTGCACTATTTAAAACCTTAGATAAAACAAAAGCAATAATCAATGCTACCAACGCTGTTCTGCTCTGTGTCAAATATATATTTATTATTATTACGATTTTATATAATATATCATAACCTTTCTTTTTAAACGGATATATTAACGAAATAACAAATGCAGTATTTAAATAAACAGCATATCCTATTGGGTGCTGAAAAATTGAAAATATTCTTCCTTTTACCTTAAGATAATCCTGATAATATGAATTTGAATCAATAAATCTTAGTGTAAAATTCTGTCTGGTTAAATATTCTATAATTCCAAAAAAAATCAAAAAGACAGTAAGAGCTCTGATAAACACATAAAAACTTCTTATATTTTCTTTTGAAGAAATTATATAGATTGATATTCCGCCAATAACAAATAAGTTGATGCAATTATTAATATAGTAATATATATTCTGTATATTATCATTTGCATACCCTATTGCTGTAATAATCGTCAGATATAACATCAATATGTTGAACCAGATTGATATATTATTCAATCTGATTTTATTTAATTTTTTCTTATATAAAACCACATAAACAATTGCAAGTATTCCAACTAAAACACCTCTGGCAGAATAAAAATTGAATTGCATTATAATATATAGCAGAAAAATCCCCGGTAGGAAAAAGTGTTCTGCTTTTAATTTTAACTTCATTTATTTTCCTCTTATCTCATTAACCTTTCTTTTTATTACAGAAACACTCGCTTTTAACTCATCATACATTTCTTCATATAAATTTAGAAAAAACAACCTAATTAAGTTATTTCCTTCTTTGTATTGAATCTGTTTCCAATTCATTTTTAAATATAATAAATCACTTCCATCATAATCAACATCATATATATTTTTTAATAAATTTATATCATGCTTTTTAGGATATCTAAATAAATAATCAAATGTTTTTATTGTTTTTACACTTAATTTCAAAGGAACAGTCCGTTTATAATCGTGTACAAATCTAATAGCATTTTCTTGTAAATTTTGTATTAGTGTATTATTATTACTTTCCTCCTGCTGTGATGCACATATCACTAGATACTTTCCATCAATATCCCGATCAAATCTGACCGCTGTACCTGATGGTTCGAACATAATATGCTCCAGAAGCAATGCATATCTGTTAAACTTCATTGTATATCTTCCTGATAAATTACTGTCGCTTATCCAGCTAATGCATTTATCCTGTAATGCCTCTCTGCATTTTCTTGATTTAACAAATTGCACCCCTAATATTTCAACTGATATATTATTCTTCTGTAATATTTTTTTTATCATCATCTGACCATTTCCATTGATACTGTTATTAACCAAAAAATTTCTTCCATCAAAGAAGCCTTCTTGTTTCAAATATCCTAAAAGATATTCGTTCTGTTTTTTTAATTCTTCTTTAACATCATCAAATACTTCTTTGAATACATCATCATATTTCCCATCTAAAATATCTTTTCTGGAAATCATATTAACATCTCTAAATTTCTTGTAATATTTTTCATTATTTCCCACATATAAAACATTGAGCAATTCTATTATTGAATATGTATTCTTGATTGGCAATGTGTTAATTAAATTTGTCATGCTACATTCTGCATTAAGCAATGGAAACCGCAACAAATTCTTATTAAGGTAAATATATTGTGTTGTATCATCAGGAAACATTTCTTTGTATATTTTCTGAATTAAATATCCCTCTCTTGATACAAAGAATACTTTTTCATAATTATTTCTTGTTTTCTGCTCATGAAGCCAGTCACAAAAAGCATATAATAATGGTCCAACTACTGTATACCCTATTCGATATTCACTTACATCTTCACCCCTGTACTCATTTTTAAAAATAGCATCAAGATGCTTATATTTAATAGTATTATTTCTTCTCTGATATAAATCAATATCCTTGGTACATATTAATCTGGTTTCAGCCTTAATACCTGCTTTTTCTGCCATCTTTATATCTGAATATTCATTATCTCCAAAATGAATTATATCTGATGATCTCACACCTAATATATCTATTACTTTCGGAAAGAGTCTACCGCTTTTCTTTGTTACTCCCTCCTCGCTGGATAAAAATAATCTGTATCTGCATGTAATTCCTATTTTTCTTAGCATTTTCTCAATTGTATCCCTATCCAGATACATGTCCGATACAATGATTATTTTTTTATTACACTCGCTGCATTTTTGCATAAGTTCAAGCATAGGCGTATTCGGTATACAACTATTAATTTCTGTGTATTTTTCTAAATAACACAATTCTTTTTTTATTTCTTCAGTGTATGGTAAGGAATTATATATTTTCTCCAGCGTTATTTCCCTGTTTTTATCTGAATTCCTTAATTTAATCTCATATCTAATTCTGGTTTCTTTGAAATTACGAATTTTATTATCATGCTTTTTATTATATATATATTGAACAATATCAAAAACATCTTCTGGTGATAATACTGTTCTAAAAAGAAGAGTATCAAATATATCAAAAGAAACATATTCAAAATCATATATTTTCCCCCACATTTTCTCTATCTGATTCATGTAAAATTTCTCCCTTTAGCTTTACTCTTCTTACCTTTATAATTATTGTAAGAAATAAATCTACTTATTAGATATTTCATTCAAAATAATTTTCATCTTTTCTTTTGTGGCTTTCATTGAAAAATTATTTTCAAAATATTTTCGGTTATCAACACAAAATTTTTCAAATTCTTGCTGATATAATTCAGCTATTCTGTTTTTAAATTCCTCACCGGTATTACATTCACAATCACTTATTTCATCATATCCAACTAATGCTTCTTTTGTACCTAAAACTCGCTTTCCATACATCAAAGCCTCTGCCGTCTTAACTTTCATTCCTGATCCTGATATGATAGGTAAAACTACAACATCTGCTTCATTGTATATTTGTGATAAATCATCTACCGTTCCAATTATATTTAAATTTCTATAGTTTTTAGTCCATTCTTCTTTTTTTAGCTGCTCCATTTTATATCCTGCAACATTAAAAGTTATATTATATTCTTCTAATTCAGATAAAACTTCTTCACAAAACCATTTTACAGCTATAACATTCACATTCCATGTATATGCTCCTACAAACAACAGTCTAAGTTCATTTTTGTTTTTATACAGTTTAACATTTTCTTTATATTTGTCCTCCAATATTATTGGAAGATATGCGTCGGCATCTCTATGTAAATATTTTTTTAGAAGGCTTCCATCTCTCTCATGTAATGTAATTATATAGTCTGTCAGTTGTGAATCAATTTTTTCTGCCTTAATTTCATTATTCCAAATTGGCAAATACTTAATGTCAAAATTATCTTTCTTCTTTTCATTAATTACATCAGTAATTATATCATTGTACAATGTGAGCGTTTTTACATTGCATTTATTTTTTATAATCTTTATCAATCTACCAGTTTCTGAATTTCCAAAAATAACTAAATCATATTTTTTTTTGTTTATAAGATTGACAACCATTTTTATATCTTTATTACTTATTTGTGTAATATTTCCCTGCAAAAGATTTCTAAGCTTACTTAAAATTCCCTGATAACTTTTTAATCTTAAAACCACATTTGCATTCCATTCAGAAGTATCAAGCTCTGACAAAACAATATCCAGATTTTCATATCCAACAATATCCCGAATTATTTGCACTGTTGCCATTTTATATGTATGTCCACCATTTATATCTCCATTATATAGCATAATCAAATATAAAATTCTCATGATATTCTCCAAATACTCCTATTCGTATATTTTCTTAATTTCATCCCAAATAATACCAGCTGTTTTTTTCCAACTATATTGGGCTAGTACCTTCTTCGTATCTCCCACTTTTTGTTGTAAAATGCTACTCAGATTAATATCTGTATAATTAGAAGGATTTATATAGTGAGCACTATCGCCATAAATTGATGGCAAACAAGATATATTAGAAATAATTATAGGTGTACCCTCAGCTAATGCCTCCATTGGCGGAATTCCAAACCCCTCATATAATGACGGGAATAAAAAAGCCTTGCATTCACTCATTAGACTTTTAACTTCTCCATCAGTAATATAACCCGTAAATATAATATTTTCAGGATACTGCTCTTCATAAATGTTTTTATCATAGCTTTGTTCACCTGCTATAATTATCTTATCGAAAGGATTCTGCTTTGCCGCCTCTATAATCCATTTCATGTTTTTATGAGGTACTCTGCTTCCTAATGTAAAATAAAATTTTTTACTGACCAAATTATATTTGTTAAGTATAGAATCATCTCTGTCTATTCTTAACATGTGCTGCCATGCATTACCTGCTACAACAACTTTCTCAGAATTAGTATGATATATATTTATAATATCTCTTTTAGAAAATTCACTTACCGTGAATATAATTTTACTTTTCTTTAATGCTCTTTTTCTCTGATAAAGTTTCAAAGGTTTTATAATATAACGGCGAAATTTTCCAATATATGCTGACTCAACTAATTCCGGAATACAATCATGAACACATGTTATATCATTTTTCCCTAAAGGAAAAGCCTGTGTTAAATCTATAAGAATACCATCTTTTTTCTTAACATATTTAGGCAATACTAGATTTTTCCATATATTTATAGGCTTATCCCCAACTTTTATAATCTTTATGTTATTAATTTTTAAGTCAATATTGCCATATACTGGTGTAACAATCTCAACATCACTCTGTTCAACAATTTTATCAAGTTCTAAAATCACCTCGGTTGCATAGCGGCTTACTCCTGCAAATGTTTTAAAAGCCCCAAAATCACCATTTATTATAATTTTCTTTTTCATTCTAATTATATTCCTTTATTATATTATGATAAAAATTATTTCCATCGTTATATAACTCATCATATAATTTATATGATAATTTATGAATATTGGACATACTTATTATATGTTTATATTTTTTGTCATTATATTTTTCTCCTATAACATTCAACATCTGATGACAGTAATCACTATTTACATACGGTATAGTTTCTTTAACTTCCATGTGATTTTCAACTGCAATAGTTATAAATATATATGTAAATAAATATTCCATAACATATTTCTGTTTTCTCCAATACTCAAATGTCATATTTCTTACTTCTCTTAATACAATATTACCCGGATTACTATGTAACAGCCAGTTGCTATACAATGCTGGATTATTAACTAACCCAAATGTATCCTGAAACGCAAAAAATTCACTTTCGCTTATATAAGAAGGCATTTTACCTGTCATATAAACGGTTGCATCTATCCATGTCCCCCCATAATGTTCCAACAAGGAAAATCTCAGCAAATCCGAAAATGCTGCCGTAGACATAATTCCTTTTTCTTCCTTTTCCAAAATATACTGAGGAAACTGTATATATTTGCAATAATTATCATCAGATAAAACTATCACCTCTCCATCAATATATCTTTTTACTGATGATATACATGCTTTAACAATTTCAGGTTGTGAATGTTCGCCTTGTTTCCAATATATCCAGACAGGTTTTTTGCAAACGACATTTCCAAATTTAAGTCCTTCTGGATTCTGGTTTCTATATTTATAATACTTTTTCTGTAGAATATTATATATTTTTCTATAAAACAATATCTTTTTATTTTCATAATCTTTCACAAGATGAATATTTCTCATAGTAAATGCCATTCTTCTTATGCCATATCTGTATCCATATCTTTTAAAATATTCTGAAATTCCTATATTTTTGAATCCACTCATTACGCATTCCCATTATTTATATTTTATCACAATTGGTATAATAGACTTTATATCTTTCCAATACCTTTTTATTAATCTTTTGGGGTCTTGAGTTATTCTATAAAGCCATTCGAACCCGGAGTTTGCTATCCATTTAGGTGCTCTTTTAACAATTCCGGCTTCAAAATCAATAGTTGCTCCCAATCCTAAAGAAACAGGAACATTTAATTCCTGATAATAATCGTACATAAAATATTCCTGTTTAGGACATCCCAGTCCTACTACTAAAATATCCGGTTTTGCACTTTTTATAATTTCTTTTATTTTTTTTATTTCCTTATCATCTTTTTCAAAGCCATGTTTCGGTGAGTATGTTCCACATACATTTAATCCATTATACTTTTTCTTCAAATTCTCGGCAGCTTTTTTAGCCACACCTTCTGCTGCCCCTAATAAAAAAATTGAATATCCTCTCTTAGCAGCCATATCACATAGCAATGGAAATACATCTGAGCCTGAAATTTTTTCTTTTATTGTTTTTTTATAGTATTTACTAATCCATATCAGTGGTTTTCCATCTGTAATGATTAATGCAGCCTTCTGATATGCTTTTTGTAATTTAACATCTGTTTCCAACTGAACAATATGATCTATATTAGGTGTAACTACATACGAAGGTACTCTCGTATTAATTAACATATCAATACAATCCAATGTCTCACTCATTGTTAAATTATCTATTTCTGTATTCATTATTTTTATTCGTGACATTTCTTTCTCCAACTCATATATGCCCGTTTTTATTTTTAATATATGAAAGCATATCATTAATATGTAATTACGGCAAGTGATTAAATCATAAAAAAAACCATTAGAGTTAGTATTTATCACTTATACTAACTCTAATGGTTTATAAAATCCTAATATCTGTTCATATTAGAATTCTACATGACCATTAACAACATTCCATGTTCCAAATTCATTAGTTGCTGTTCCTGTATAACCGAAGTCAATTCCGCTATTAACTACATACCACCAGCCATACTCATTCTCTACTAAGCCAGTATAACTAAAATCAATTCCTCCGTTTATTACATACCACCAGCCATACTCATTCTCTACTAAGCCAGTAAATGTCCAGTCAATTCTTCCGTTTGTCACATACCACCAGCCGTTTTCGTTATTTACAAGACCTGAATATGCAAAATTAACCTGTCCATTAGTTATATACCACCAACCATATTCATTTTCAATAAGTCCTGTATAACCAAAGTTGATTGCTCCGTTAGTTACATACCACCAGTCTGCATCAACCTGAACAAGTCCTGTGTATGTCCAGTCAATTGTTCCTTCTGATACATACCACCAGCCATATTCATTATTTACAAGACCCTTATATTCTTTATCAAGACGTCCTTTTGATATGTATCTCCATTCATCGGATACATTTATTAATCCAGTATATTCTCTATTAACTCCTCCGTTCTTTACATAATATACTTGATTATCATATTCAACCATTCCGGTATATGTCCAATCGATTGTTCCTTTTGATACATACCAAATTCCGTTTTCATTAACTGCTAATCCGACATACTCTGTATCTATTCCATTATTTTTGTAATAATTCCATGTTCCATCATCACAATATAATCCGTTCTTCTTCTCAACAACTCCTGTTGCAGGTATCTCTGTAACATCTGTCTTTGCATCACATACTGTACAATGATGGCTCTTGCTTCCTGGTGTTGTCTCTGTTGCTTCAACATCTACTGTCCACTCTGTACTGAACTTATGTCCAGTTGCCGGGATTGTTTCTGTGTATGTCTTCTTGTCACATGTTCCTGTTGTAGATGTACATGTATATGTAAGCACTCCTGCCTCTGTACATGTTGCCTGCTTTGTTATCTTTGACTCATACTTATGTGTATGTGTTGTCTCTGATGTTCCAGATGGTGTATATACCATATAGAAAAGATTCATTGTATCTCCCTTTGTTATCTCTACACTTCCAGCTGCAACATCAACTGTTACTATGCAATTAGAATCTGATGCGTTCTTTTTTCCGTTAATCTTTACATTCTTACCACTTTCTCCAAATACAAGTGTAAGTGTTCCCTTTGATGATGCTGTAAACTTAATGCTTGTTGATGACTCCATCTTAAGGCACTGTGTAAGTGTAAGTCCATTATACGTTACTGTTCCCTTGTTTGATGCAAGATTACCAGAAATCACAAAGAATGAACTATTTGCACCTGATGTTGTAAAATTATGTACCTTAGAATCTCCTGTTGGTACTTCTGGTGTCTCTGTTCCACCTGTTGAACCCTTCTTTGGAATAGATGCTGTTTCTTCAGCCCCGCATACTGTACAAGAATGACTCTTAAGCCCTTCTTCTGTCTCTGTTGCTTCTTTAACTACTTTCCATTCGCCATATGTATGAGCTGTCTTTGGAATCACCTCTGTGTATGTCTTCTTATCACAAGTTCCATTAGTTGCTGTACATGTATATGTAATAACGCCTTCTTCTGTACATGTAGCCTGCTTAGTTACCTCTGATACATAATGATGATAATGTGCATTAGGATCAGCCGCATTAATTGTAATTGAATTAATAGTCATATCCTTAAATGTACCTGCTGCCGGATTAACTCCATTACCACCTGACTGAACATTATATGGCATAACCATATACGTTCCAGCCGGAAGACCTGTAACAGTACCACTTCCTACCTGGAAGCACTCACCAGTCTCATTAACAAGACAACCTGTTGTAGTTAAAGCTTCCGATGCAAATGATATAGTAACATCTACTGTTCCACCTACTGTGAATGCATATACCGTCTTGCTAATCTTTCCTGGTGCTGCTGTATATGGATAATCAGATATATTAATTGGTGTTACACCAGGTGCACAATATGACAACAATGAACACTCTGAAGTTGTAACATTCTCTGGTCTCTTAACTGTCTCTGGCATACATCCATTGTATGCCTTAAGAACCTTGGCTGCATCTGTAACACTTGTCTGTAACTGATAGTCACCACTTGGAATATATGAAAGCGATGCATTAGTATCAAAATTCTCGTACTTATTACCTGATGTAACCTTAGTTGACTTATCTGTAACAACCGTTCCTGTCATTGATCCAATACAAGATGAAAATGAATCATTATAACTTTTAATTGCTCCTGATCTTACATCCATAGGATTCTTTGTCATAAAGAACAGATTGTACTCTGAATATATGTAAGCATTAGCTCTTGTATTCATGGCATAATCTGTTGTACCTATAAACTGGTTATTGTAGAAATGCATATTAGCCTGACGTCCAAGAGGCTGTCTTGCTTTACATCCCTTCCAGATATTATGATGATATGTAAGATTAAACTGTAATGATGTATCTGATGAACCAACAAGGTTAGTCTTGTGACATCCTTCAAAATAATTATATGAAACTGTCAGGTATTCACCACGCTTAAAATCACATGATCCATCACCTTCAGCCTTATCTGATTCTGCAGGTCCTGTTATAGAAGGACTGTAAAACTCATTGTTGTGGATCCAGCATCTTTCAACTGGAGCTGTTATAACAGAGCCCTCCTGAACGCCTTCCATACCAATAGCATCTTCTGGCTGATTCATAAATGTAATATTACGAACCTCAAAGCTCTTTCCTAATCCAGCTGCTGTTGTTGATGTCTCAGACATAAAATGAATTCCCCATCCATCCATAGCTGCATCTGTACCAACACCTTCAATTGTTACATCCTTTGCTGACTTCATACGTGCCATATGACCGTTATCGCCAACACTTCCGCCATAATCATTAGAATCATAATCTGTAAGACCATCAATAAACCCTGCATTAGCTGCTGCCCATGTTCCTGTTTTATAAAGACCAGACTCTGATACTGCTCCGACCATACGAATTACTAATGGTATATTATTCTCAGCAAGTAACTGGAGAATACCCTGATTAGTATTACCCTTGCCGTAATATACCTTTCCACTTGATGTCTTCTTACACTCTGTCTCATGACCTGCTTCCCCGCAAGCCTTACCAACTGAGTTAAGAATATTACCAATACCAGAAACTGTTACTCCACCATAAGAAAGTGTAACTGTATTCTTGTTTTCATCTGTTACATAAAGAACAATTGCGTTATCCTTTAATGTACCATCATCATTATAAGCACCTACACCATCAGTATAATTGTAATGCGCATATCCCGATCTATCCTGTGCATTAACCTCAATTCCTGACTGGGTGTATGTACCTGTCTTAGTAGTAACATTAAGAGTATATGTACCTGGCTTTAACCCCATTACATCAACTCTTGCTCCGTCTGCTGTATCTCTGACAAGATACTCAAAGTCCTCTCCTGTAAGAGAACCACTAACTGGACCCGAATATGATACTGCAGTAACATCGGCATCCTTAACACCTTTGATAGTTGCATACATCATCTCATTCCATCCACCATAAGTAGTAAAACTTGATGCAGCTGCTGCATAAGTCATACTTGGTGCTGCTATTGCAAGATTACTTACGACTAATAATCCAGCAACAACTTTTGCAAAAACTTTTTTTATTTTTTGCATAACAGTTTTTCTCCTCCCATTTTAAATTGTGAATAATAATTAATCCAACTTCAAAATTCATCCAAATTTTAACACTTTTACACAAGACATTCAAATTCTATTAATAATCCATTCATAATTCACAAATATAGAAGTTGTACAAACGTATTTTAATTTGTACAACTTTTATATTTTTAAAACTCTACATGTCCATTAACAACATTCCATGTTCCAAATTCATTAGTTGCTGTTCCTGTATAACCGAAGTCAATTCCGCTATTAACTACATACCACCAGCCATACTCATTCTCTACTAAGCCAGTATAACTAAAATCAATTCCTCCGTTTATTACATACCACCAGCCATACTCATTCTCTACTAAGCCAGTAAATGTCCAGTCAATTCTTCCGTTTGTCACATACCACCAGCCGTTTTCGTTATTTACAAGACCTGAATATGCAAAATTAACCTGTCCATTAGTTATATACCACCAACCATATTCATTTTCAATAAGTCCTGTATAACCAAAGTTGATTGCTCCGTTAGTTACATACCACCAGTCTGCATCAACCTGAACAAGTCCTGTGTATGTCCAGTCAATTGTTCCTTCTGATACATACCACCAGCCATATTCATTATTTACAAGACCCTTATATTCTTTATCAAGACGTCCTTTTGATATGTATCTCCATTCATCGGATACATTTATTAATCCAGTATATTCTCTATTAACTCCTCCGTTCTTTACATAATATACTTGATTATCATATTCAACCATTCCGGTATATGTCCAATCGATTGTTCCTTTTGATACATACCAAATTCCGTTTTCATTAACTGCTAATCCGACATACTCTGTATCTATTCCATTATTTTTGTAATAATTCCATGTTCCATCATCACAATATAATCCGTTCTTCTTCTCAACAACTCCTGTTGCAGGTATCTCTGTAACATCTGTCTTTGCATCACATACTGTACAATGATGGCTCTTGCTTCCTGGTGTTGTCTCTGTTGCTTCAACATCTACTGTCCACTCTGTACTGAACTTATGTCCAGTTGCCGGGATTGTTTCTGTGTATGTCTTCTTGTCACATGTTCCTGTTGTAGATGTACATGTATATGTAAGCACTCCTGCCTCTGTACATGTTGCCTGCTTTGTTATCTTTGACTCATACTTATGTGTATGTGTTGTCTCTGATGTTCCAGATGGTGTATATACCATATAGAAAAGATTGATTGCATCTCCCTTTGTTACAGTTACAGCACCCTTAGCAACATCTACTGTTAATGTACCATCAGAACCAACTTTTTTGCTTGTTCCATTAACTTTTACGCCCTTGCCAGAAGCTGCTGTTGTTCCGCCAAATACAAGTGTAAGCTTTCCAGCGGATGGTGCTGTGAACTTAATGCTTGTTGATGACTCCATCTTAAGGCATTTTGTAAGTGTAAGACCGTTGTATGTTGCTGTACCTTTATTTGTTGCTATGCTTCCTGTAATACTATAGAAATCACTTGTTGTTCCTGATTCTGTAAAGTTATGTACCTTTGCATCTCCTGATTCTGGTGTGTCAGGTGTGACAGGTGTATCTTTTCCAATAGCTGGAATAACTGCTGTTTCATTATAACCACATACTGTACATGTGCGGCTCTTAAGACCTGTTTCTGTCTCTGTTGCAGCCTTAACAACTGTCCACTCACCATATGTATGTGTATGTGAAGTACCAGATACGCTTCCACCACCTACTGATACAAGAGATGTCTTGTATGCATTAAGTTTATCCTTTAAAGGTCTGTTGAGTGAATAGCTTGTATCATCAACACTGTTATCAAATGTCCACTTGAAGTCGCCACCCATAACACGTCCTGCATACTTAGTTACAATTGAAGGAACATCTGCAGGTGCATCAATATCAGCAGTATCAACACCTAAATCAACCTTAGTATCAAAGTTAGAATATGTCTTTCCGCCCTGCTTTGCCTTATAAGTTGAAGGTACTGTCTCACTTCTTGATGCTGCAAGATATGCATCGAAATCAGTTGCACTTGCACTTGTTGTGCCTGTATCTGAATTAGCATATATAACAGACTTCTGACCTTCCATATAGTTGTTGTATGCTTTGATGACACCACCATTCTCTCCTGAGAATATTCCGCCTGCAAGAACGTCGCTGCCCTGCATTGAACTGAGCATTGGATAATTACAGTTTCTAAAATAGTTAGCCTCTACGAATGCCTCACTATCCTTTGCAGCGCCTACACCATATTTAGAATTACCATCATAGTAGTTATTATATACATAAACTGACATTGTTCTGATACGAGGATGTCTTGAATCAGAATGGTCAAACCAGTTATGGTGATATGTAATCCAGTTCTCACCTGACTCTGACTTCATGCCACAAAGTGACATCTTTCCTGAATCCCAGAAATGATTGTAAGATACTGTCACATACTGAGAATTATCCTTTAAATCCATAGAGCCATCGCCCTTAGCCTGGTCACCATCTGAACCAGCATTACCATAGAACACATCGTTGTTATGTACCCATACACCAAGTGACTGCTTAAGAGATATACCATCTCCGTCGCCTCCACCGCCCCAGTTCATAAGACCAAGGTTTCTTACTTCTATGCCTGTTGACTGGAATACAGCCACACCTGCTTCATATAAAGTAGCATCATCACCAATACCCTCAAATGTTACGTTAGCTGCTCCCTTAACACCAATTGCATATGCTGATGATACATCTTTGCAGGCAAGTCCGCTTAATGTAACCTTACCTATAATACGGATAGCAACTGGCTGGCAGTTATTCTTAGCCTTAATTGCCTGTGTAATAGCTGCTACACCTGTATATTCTGTGTTACCAATCTTCATCTTAACTGTATTCTTATTAGCTTCTGTAACATAAAGAACAGATGCATTAGACTTTAATGTACCATCGTTGTTATATGCACCAACGCCATTCTTTACCGGTGAATTACTTGAAAATGTGAATCCGCTTCTGTCATGTGCTTTTACAGTAAGCTTATCTGAAACGATAGCAGCTGCTGTATTCTCCTTGCCATTGTTCAGCGGAACAATCTTCATAACATAATCGCCTGCTTTTAATCCTACAGCATCCGCTCTCATGTAAGACGGATACTTTCTGATAAGCTCATCATCCAACTGGACATAAGCTGAATCTGAGGCACTTGCAGACTTAACATATACATTGTAACCTGTAGCTCCTGTTACAGGTGTCCACTTAACATATGCTGTCTCAAGCCAGCCTGATGCTTCTGTTATTGCGCCAGAAGCTGCATGTACTGGGTTCATGTCAAATGCTATAACTGACACTGCCACCATTACACATGCAAGTAATGCACTCATAAACTTTTTTACTTGCTTTTTCATTTTTCCTCTCCTTTTCCTATATACACATTTTTGTGCAGATTTGATATGTTTTATTCACAAATCAAATTCATATTAACATTATTGCACAATGTTTTCAACCACATTTTACATATTAAAGAATAATTTTGTCATTTTAACACACTATTTCTTTTTCTAATGCAAATGAATATATAATTTTTTCTTTTACATTTTTTCCAGTAAGCTGTGCCAGCGCTTTTGCATAGTAATCAAGCTGGATTGCGTATCTTTTAACAAGCTCTTTTTCACCCGCTTTGCCCTTCATAACCCTGTCGGTCTTATAATCAACAATCACAAGTTCTCCGTCCTCTTCAAAATACAAGTCAATTATACCCTGTATAAGCTGTCCTTCG
>OHBM01001277.1_pt1 | contig 18795 bp, 11 predicted proteins | sample 1577251 | NCBI WGS metagenome assembly OHBM01 (sample SAMEA3541557, study PRJEB24748) | human gut metagenome | biome: human gut; feature: human-associated habitat; material: faeces | place: China | collected 2012 | reverse complement strand
CCAGCACTGCACCAGGTCAAAGGGAATTTCAAAAACAACCGCAAAAAGCAGCACACCGGCGGCAAGTCTTTTGAAATCCTGGGTATTCCGAAAGGCCTCCACCAGCAAGAAGGCAAAAATGGGAAAAGCGAACATCCAAAGCACATTCGCCAGGGAGAAGCTGACGGTTACGCCCGAAGCGAGCTGATAGGGCATTCCCGGAAGAAAGACGGCAAGCCCATTCAGGATCAGCAGTGCGCAGCCCAGCAGATGAAGGATTTCTCTTGGGATTCCCTTGGTTTTCATAGGTTTTCATCCTTTCTGAGTAATCAGAATATGTAGGATTTACGCAGGCGTGCTAGCACACCTGCGTAAAATAAACTGACAATACTTTCTAAACGGAGCCTATACCATCAGTTGGAAACTGAGTAATTGATGGTGCCAGTGATATCTCTGGTGCCGGCATTGTATACATACAACCAGTACATTCCGGTCGGCACATAGATGCTTCTAATCGTTTTATTCGTGACAGAGCCACCAGAGAAACGCACGCCGTAAGGGCCATGCCCTGAGCTGTCGTCACAGGGATAAAATCCGATGATAATGTCGCATGCCTGTGGACTCCAGGTGCAGCTTTCAACATTCAGAGTTGTTTTTCCTTTCGTGACATAGTAATCCACGCCCAAAACGAAATAATTTTCCGATGCACAGGAAATGCTCTTGGATATTCCCATAGGGGCAACAGAAGGAAGTGTTCCTGTGAAGGCTGGCAACGGAACCGCTACGGCATCTACGGTCTCAACATCAGAGGCCGCATTGGCGGGAATCACCATCAGACAAACGACCAGAATCACGGACAGAATACGACAAATGCGCTTTTTCATAAGTAGACCTCCTAAAATAATTATTTTTGTTTTGGGGCTTTCGGGTTTTAGTACTCGACAAATCCAGATACCTTGACCGATGTGCTGGCGTTGTTCCGAATCTTGAGCGTATAGTTCCCGCGTTCAGGAATTTCCATGGTCTTGTCTATACTGCCGCCAGTGACACTGAAATAGTAGTATGTACCGCTGGGCGCAACCAGGCCAAAATCAACCTTTGCGGAAGAAGGAGCGTAGGAAGCTTGAATTGTAACATAGTCTCCGGCTTCCAGCGGCAATGAGGTATCCGCAGTTACGCTTGTCTTTGCCGGAATATTCAGATTAAAGGATCCTGACGCAAAAGGCACAATGGTGTTTGATGGCGAACTCTGGGGGCCGGATACTTCAACTTCGGCTGCATGCACAGGCACAGCTAACCCGATTGTCAGCAGACAGGCAAGAACCATAGAAAGCACATTTCTCAGTTTCATATTTTCACCCCCTTTCTGTGTTAACGTTAGGGCCACTCGAGAGAAAATGTTCCCTCGGAGTACTCATCGCCATCTCCTTCACGGCAAGTGGATACCTCCCGGAAGGAATAAATGTGATCTTCTGACAGCCTGCGCATATTCAGAAGACACCACAGGAGTATGAGTGCTACGATCAAGGTCAGGATAAAAGCAGTGAACCAGCCATACTTCCGCAGGAACGAAACCGTCGGCAAGATTAAATGAGAAAGTAGATTTTTTTGTCCGCACCTCTCTTCCTCCGGTCGAAGGAATTTTCTTTGACGGACAGATTTTCGACGCATACGCTTTCGCCACAAACCTTATCAAATCCGCCAAGAATTCCCTTATCCTGATAGACAACTATATAGATGAAAACACACTTCTCATGCTTTCCAAACGCACAACAGGAGTAGATGCCACCATCTATACACAACGAATCACACCGCAACTTCAACTAGACCTTACCCGACACAACAATCAATATCCTCCTATAAACATAAGAACCTACCGCCAGGCACATGACCGTTTTCTTATTATAGACCGATCCGACGTATATCACATCGGAGCCTCTTTGAAAGATTTGGGAAAGAAACTATTTGCCTTCTCCAAAATGGATATCCCAGCATCTATCCTCACAAAACTGCTATAAAGATGAAAGAAGCAGAACCCAATAATAAAGTCCTACTAGGCATGAGCGGAGGAACAGACAGTTCCGTAGCCGCCCTTCTATTGCAGGATGCAGGATACGAGGTAACCGGCATCACCTTCCGTTTTTATGAAAAAGGAAATGATACAGAGTATCTGGAGGATGCCCGCACTTTATGTGAACGTCTGGGCATCCCCCATCTCACATACGATGTTCGTGGTACCTTCCGGAAAACCATCATTGACTATTTCATCAACGAATATATGGCAGGTCATACCCCGGTTCCCTGTACTTTATGCAACAACTACCTGAAATGGCCTCTTTTGAAGAGAATATCCGATGAAATGGGGATCTATCACTTCGCTACAGGACATTATGTACGCCGACGCCTCATCAATGGATACTATCACATCACTACCGGTGCCGACCCGGATAAAGACCAATCCTTTTTCCTATGGGGGCTGCCACAAGAAATCCTGCAACGTATGCTTCTCCCTATGGGCAACCTGACTAAAGCCCGTGTCCGTGAGATCGCGGCAGAGCGTGGTTTTCTGAAAGCCGCCCATAAACGGGACAGTCTGGGAGTCTGCTTCTGCCCCATGGACTACCGCACATTCCTGCATAAGGAATTGCCTGAAGGAAGTATCCTACCGGGTAAATTCTTCGATGAAATGGGGAATTTTATCGCACGGCACAAAGGTTATCCTTTCTATACCATCGGCCAGCGGAGAGGATTGGACATAGATCTTAACCGAGCTGTCTTTGTCAAAGAAATCATTCCGGCAGAAAACAAAGTCATACTAAGCGACTTGAAAGCACTGGAAAAAACAGAAATGAGACTGAAAGAATGGCGCATCACCAATCCCGCTTTATTACTAAATAAGGACGACATCATCGTCAAAATACGCTATCGGAAACAAGCAAACCGCTGCACAGTAACCCTGCAACCGGATAACACCCTGCATGTACAACTGCATGAGCCGCTGACAGCCATTGCCCCGGGACAAGCAGCCGCTTTTTATAGGGATGATGTAGTACTGGGTGGGGGCATTATCATCTAATTCCAGACACTTTCAAATCATATTTCGGCCCTCTTTTTTGCTGCTTCAAGATTTTCTTGATAACTTTCCGTCGTTTTTCACCTTCAGGTCGAGAAACCGGAAAGTGAAAATAGAGATGTATCCGAATCAAACCTTAAATAGATAGAGATGAAAAGTAGAAATTATGCAGGCATATCCTTACTTGCCTCATTAGCCGCTTGTAACTCTGCAACAGCAGAAACCGTTCAAAAAAACAGTACGCAAGACCCGAAAAAGCCCAATGTTATCGTTATTCTGGCAGATGACCTGGGATATGGAGATTTAAAATGTTACGGAGCCAAGAATGTAGAAACTCCCCATGTTGACAAACTGGCATCGGAAGGCATCCGTTTTACTAATGCACATACTGTAGCCGCTACCAGCACCCCATCCCGCTACTCCTTGCTGACAGGAGAATATGCATGGCGCAGACCGGATACGGATATTGCCGCAGGAGATGTAAAAATGATTATCCGTCCCGAACAATACACCATGGCAGATATGTTTAAAAGTGCCGGATATGCTACAGCCGCTATCGGCAAATGGCATCTGGGACTAGGAGACAAGACAGGCGGACAGGATTGGAATGCTCCTTTACCAGCCGCTTTGGGTGACTTAGGCTTTGACTATCACTATATCATGGCCGCTACAGCCGACCGTGTACCTTGTGTATTTATAGAAAACGGCAAGGTAGCCAACTATGATCCGTCCGATCCTATAGAAGTGAGTTACACCAAGAACTTTCCGGGAGAACCGACCGGAAAAGATAATCCCGAACTACTGTATAACCTACATCCCAGCAACGGACATGACATGTCCATCGTCAATGGCATCAGCCGCATCGGATTTATGAAAGGGGGTGGAAAGGCACTTTGGAAAGATGAGAACATTGCCGATTCCATCGCCGTTCATGCCATCGATTTTATCAAACAGCATAAAGACGAGCCTTTCTTTATGTATTTTGCGACCAATGATGTACACGTTCCCCGTTTTCCTCATGACCGCTTCCGTGGAAAGAATCCTATGGGACTACGCGGAGACGCAATCGCCCAATTCGACTGGACGGTAGGCCAGCTGATGGAAACATTGGACCAACTTGGACTAACTGAAAACACGCTGATTATTCTATCCAGCGACAATGGGCCGGTTGTAGACGACGGATATAAGGACAAGGCAGAAGAGCTGTTGAACGGACATACACCTTCCGGTCCATGGAGAGGGAACAAATACAGCGCTTTCGAGGGTGGAACAGCCGTTCCGGTCATCGTCCGCTGGCCACAGAAGATAAAAAAGGCAGGAGACTCGGACGTATTAATGTCACAGATTGACTGGCTAGCCTCTTTAGGAGCTTTGGTCAACGCCAGATTACCTAAAGGCAGCGCTCCGGACAGCTATGACCGTTTAGGGAATTTGATAGGAACCGATAAGACAGACCGCCCATGGATTGTGGAACAATCCATGAACCACACGTTGTCCGTCCGTACCAAAGACTGGAAATACATTGAACCGAATGATGATCCGACCACTTTCATGAAGGCAGAAAAAATAGAGACCGGAAACCTGAACGTCCCCCAGTTATATGAAATGGAAAAGGTGAACGAACAAGAGAATGTAGCAGAAAAGTATCCTAAGAAAGTATTTGAGTTGCAGACAATTCTGAGGCAAGTACGCAATAAGAGAATAAAGATGTAAACAGGACTCATCCAATAAGAGGATATTTCAAAAGTTCGAAGTAACTATCAAATGTTCCACCGTAGGGGCAGACCCATGAGTCCGCCCCTACAACATAACGACAACAAAAATCACTTTTAACACATTTACATAAAGTACAAAAACATTCCGTCACAGCAACTCACTCATTACCAACCACTTTCTGTGTAATAGTCTTTCAAATCCTCCTCAATCGGTATGCCGGTGACGAAATAAATCTGCTTCGGGGATTCTCTCGGACAGAATGTAAAATCACCCCCTCGTTACCTCCCGGCAACTCGTAGGCATCATAAGAACCTATTCTCATCTTATCTTCACCTCACTCCATTTAATATTTCACCAAGGTGAAGCAATTATTCCACCTAGGTGAAAGCGGCTGTTCACCTAAGTGAAGCTAGCTCTTCACTTTAGTGAAGCAACGAACGCACCCGAACAAAAATACGCCTTATGACGCTCCCCTGCAAGGGAACAACCGTAGCTATGACACAGGAATTAGAACAACCGATATCCGTCAAACCAAATTTGGCAGCAGAAAATGGCAAACCGTTTCAGGGGGATTTAGAATGTATTTGCACAACATATCACTGATTTACAGCAAAATGCTGCGCATAATCCAAGATGATAATATACGTATAATCAAAAAAAACTCCCTTGGTACAACCAAGGGAGGCAGGTATACATTTCCTTTAAAAGTTCCGGATGCAGTTGGGATTATAAAGCAGCCCTTCGGCTGCTTTATGTTTCTCTATCCTCTGTGTTAGTATTTAAAGGAATGATTCATCTTTTACTTATTACTTGCCTTAACAAACTTATAAAGCACGAAAGTCTTCGGCGCCATCTCTACATTCAGTACATTGCCCTCAACCGTAGCAGCACTTTCTTTCGGAGTGATGACATTCGGATGCTCTACCGTGTTATCTTTATCCAAATCGGCAGACTGGAGTGTGATGCATTTACCTTCCACAAGTTTATCACTCTTCTTCAACCCGTTGAAAGTCAATGATACTGGCTGTGTCTGCTCCGAAGTATTGGCTATTTTCACGATATAAGCCTTTTCATCCTTATCCCATACGGCACTGGCAAACAGACCATCCTGTCCTTCCTGACCACTCACAGCTTTTTTATCCATAGTCAGGGGCAACACATGAGTACCTTTGTTATGAGCATAAAGCTGCTGCACATAGTAACTACAAGTACGAACCGAGTTCAGATTGTCAAACCAGATCAAATCCGGACGCCATTGCCATCCTTCCACATGGGCAAACAAAGGCGCATAAGTAGCCATGTGCACCACATCAGCATTCCGTTCCAGTCCGGTCATGAACGCAGCTTCCATTAAAGCAGCGTTAAAATGGTTCCATTTCTTGCCTTTGCCATGGCAGGCATATTCTCCAGCAAAGACCTTCGGTCCTTTGCGGTCGTAATTGTCATAACGGTTGCCTTGTGCCAGGAACCAGCTTTCGGGACGATAGAAATGCTCATCCACCAAATCCACTTTCAGATTTTTCATTTCCGGCCATAAGTAATCAAAGTCTTTACCTTCAGACTGAGGTCCCGAACTACCAACAATCTTGATTTCAGGATGAGCCTTACGAAGCACCTCGACAAACTGTTTCAGACGTTCCGGATATTCCGGTCCCCATTGTTCGTTACCAATGCCCAAGAATTTCAAGTTAAAGGGAGCAGGGTGTCCCATATCCGCACGAACTTTTCCCCAAGTACTTGTGACATCGCCATTAGCAAACTCAATCAGGTCTAATGCATCCTGTATATACGAATCAAGCTTTGACAGGCTGACCTGCTGGTCGGGGTCATTCTGATACTGACATATCAATCCGCAGTTCAGAATAGGCAGCGGTTCGGCGCCTATATCCTCCGACAACTGGAAATATTCAAAGAAGCCCAGTCCGTAGGTCTGGAAATAATCAGGGAAGAAACGATGCTTGAACGTATAATGCCAGCGGTTTTCATTCAACGGGCGATTCTCTACCGCACCTACTGTTTTTTTCCATTCGTAACGGGTAGCCTCATCCGTACCTTCTACAATACAGCCGCCGGGAAAACGGAAAACACCGGGTTTGATATCATATAAAGCCTGCACCAAGTCTTTACGAAGACCGTTCTTACGCTCTTTCCAAGTATCCACAGGGAAAAGAGAAACATGTTCCAGATCCACCGTTCCCACACTTTCAAGGAAAATACGAAGATGAGCCTTGGGCTCCGTTCTCGGCGATTTCAATATCACCTCATATTGTTTCCAATCCTTCGAATTCACTATCAGTTCTTTTGACTCAAAAGCCTGACGTTCCTCCATCGTATCATTTTTGATCAATTCAATACGAAGTTTCTGGTTCTCACCACGTGCCCATACGGAAAAGCGATACTCAGCCCCTTCCTTGACACCTATGCCGAAGAAACCTTCGTTTTCAATTCCTGTGTGCTTTTCCCTGTGTCCGGAATTACCCAGACGGACGTAATGCGGATTTCGCTCGAACGGCCCGTCGTCCATCAAGGTCACATTGCCGAAAATATTCCAACCCATAAAACGTTGCGGGAATTCAAATGAACGGTTCTTTATCAGTTCGGCATACAAACCTCCGTCCGCCCCATAATTAATGTCCTCAAAGAACAAACCATACATGGTTGGTTGTATTTCCGCACCTAATTTATTGGTCTGCACGACCATGTTGTGCGCATTCTGTGCATGTAGCGCTACTCCGGCAGCAAATACCCATGCTGTGAATAGAGTTCTGTGTAATTTCATGATAGTAATATTATTGATTTTTATTAGTCAATTCTCTTTCCCCACACAGAATGCCCTTGAGCATCCAGACCGGTAAAAAGAATGGTTTCTGTTTCATTTTCCCAATCGTGTCCGGCAAAGATAATCAAATTGTTAATATCTTCTGTGGCTGTTTTTATATTAAGAAGTTGTTTTTTAACATTAAAATCCCAAGTTGCATCTCCAACACTGCCATCTGCTTCCAAAACAACACGGGCAGATAACGCCTGCTCCCCATTTCGCAAGTCCCCTTCACCCCACAATATTTGTCCAGCTTCCAGACTACGTTTCAAAGGCGGTTCCTGAATACGGATAATTTCCCACTCACCTACCAAATCTTCTTTAGTGAAAGAACGTGGAGCAGTACCTGCATAGCGTTCGGGAGAAACCACAGGCCATCCATTCACCGTAAAGAACACTTCGCGCACATGCAAATCCATCAACTGGTTCTGGGGGGAAAGCCGTCCCTGATGGACCATAAAATAACGGCCGTCACCGGCATCAATAAGACCGCAATGAGCCGTTCCCGCCCATCCCGGATGATTTTCGAAGCGGTAAGGAGCTGTCAATATAGGAACATTATTCGTTGTATCTTTTATATCCTCTCCGTAGAAATCCACAAAAGGTCCTTCGGGAGAACCGGAATAAGCGACACGTACATTATAGGTAGTCATCAGCGGATCGTAGGATGTAAACAGATAATATTTGCCAAGTTGGGGTTGATACATGATTTCCGGCGCTTCCAAGTTATCTTTCCGGTAATTGGCCCGGCGTGCTATCAAGTGCCCATGATCCTCCGGCTGCACAGTCATTCCTGTTTCGGGATTCAGTTCCACACAGTACAGACCACCGAAATAAGAGCCATAGTGCATCCACCACTTTCCGGTTTCCGGATCCTCAACCACAGAAGGGTCTATGGCATTCATCGCATCCCCTTCTCCTGTCTTAACCACACACCCTTTCTGTATCCAGGGACCTTCAGGAGAATCCGACTCAGCCATACCGATATAGGATGTATTCCTGCCGAATGCCGAAACACAATAATACAAACGATAAATACCCTGATAAGGCATCAGATAAGGAGCCCAGATATTAGTCGCCCCTTTTCCCTCCGCCTGACTATGAACCCATTCTATAGCCGGAGCAGGAATCTCGGGAAAAGCCCAGCCCACAAAATCCCAATGTACCAAGTCTTTTGATTTGCGTACCTGGACAAAACCCAGAGGCACATTCTTCTCTTTCGCCTCTTTCCGGTTCTCAGCAAAAATAGCATCGGTAGAATACAGATAATAAGTATCTCCTATTTTTTTACAAGCCGGGTCGTGTACATTATATGTTCCCCACTGCTTGTAATTCTCCATAGATGAAAGAGCGGTATAATCATCAGCCCAAGGATTGGGAGAAGGGACAGGCACGAAAGCCGTAGGTGCACTGCATGATGCCAATACCCCTACGGCCAACAGGCCTAAACCGACCAACCTATTTATTATTAACCTTTTCATGTCCATGAATAATCTTTGAGGGAAAAATTGCTGTTTCATAGTATTTTTTTATTATGTGACCATTTGCTAATGTACTAATTTGCCAATGACATGCGGCATATAACGCAGCCAACTGTCACATTGACTAATTATTATTAATGCAAATATAACTGCAATCAAAAGCTCGCCAGGTGGACAATATCGCTTAAAGGGTGGACATTTGTGCAGCAGAGGGATAAAAATGATTTATTTGTTTTTGAGGAAAAACGAAAAGGTATATCTTTGTATAAGTAACGGTATATTCTTACGTCATTAATGAACAACACACTATGAAAAAACATTGTTTTCTATTCGCTCTGTTCATCTTTTTATCTAGTCTGTATATGCAAGCTGAAGGAACAGCCGGAAAATGGTCCGAACGTTATAATTTCACTGCCATTACGATGGATGAAGGACTGCCTCACAACTTTGTGGATGATATATTGAAAGACAGTCAGGGCTTTTTATGGATCGCTACCCGCGGGGAAGGAATCGCCCGTTATGACGGTTATGAATTCACCGCCTTCCATATGGGAAACACCCGTATCAAGCTACGAAGTAACTTTATAAACAAACTGTGTGAGGATAACTTCAAGCGTATTTGGGCTGTCAGTGAAATGGGTATTGACATACTGGATATACAAACCATGCAGACAGTACAAGTCACTGATATGAAAGACAAACTTATTTCACTGTGTAACCGCCCCTCTCATCTTATTCTCCATAGCAAAGCGGGAAATATTTGGGTTTGTTCGGAAAACAATTTATTCAAAATTACCTTTGACAAACAAGGAGATATAAAACAAATCATTAAAACATGCGAAGTACCGGCAGGAGAATCCATCCGGACTATTTGTGAAGTAGAAGACTATCTCTGGATAAACTACAAAGACGGTATCTACCGCATCAAAGAATCGGCTATGGAAGTACAGGAACCCACATTCATTTCATCTGCCCTTCAATTACCCGGTGTGTCCATACAAGTAATCTGCCGGAAAGAAAATGAAATTTGGATTGGCAGCGCACAAGGCCTTTTCCGATACAATATGGATACGGAACTGATGAAGCATTATATGTATGATCCGAATGACAATAGTTCGCTTTCCCAAAACTTTATCACAGACATAGCAGAAACAGGAGAACATACCATGCTGGTTGCCACCCTAAAAGGTATAAACCTTTATAATGCGTTGACAGACAATTTTGAGCGGATAAATAAAGATACCGGAGAAGGAGAAATCGTACAAAACACATTAAACTGTGACTTCGTAAACTGTCTGCTGACCGATGGTGATATTATCTGGGTAGGCACCGAAGTGGGAGGTCTGAACAAGATGAGCCGCCGGATGCTGTTCGTACAAAACTATTATCATACTCCCGCCATTCCCGGAAGTCTTTCCCAAAATCCCGTCAATGCCATTTATGAAGACCCGTCGGGTGTTTTATGGGTAGGAACCGTAGAAGGAGGTTTGAACCGGCGGGCTCCCGGCAGCAACACTTTTGAGCACTATACCCGCCCACCTAAGCCATAATACCGTCAGTTGCTTTACCAGCGATAACGATGGAAGACTTTGGATGGGAACTTGGGGAGGAGGCATAGGATGGATAGATATGAAAAATCCGCAGAACAAACAATTTCACCACATAGAAATACCCGAATGCGGAGACTTCTCATGGGGATGGGCCGGAAGTATCTGCTATGACCACTTGAATAATGCCATCTGGGTAGGAACCAGTATCAATATCTATGTTTACGATTTGAAAACACAAACGCTCACCGAACCATTCAAGGGCATGAACCTAGGTGGAATTGAAGGTTGTACAGGATACTACATAGATAAGGATAACCACCTGTGGCTGGGACTTACAGAAGGACTTTGCCGAATAGATTTAAGCAGTTTGAAAACCCCTAGACTGATTTATCAACTCTGGAGGATCAAGCTAGACGAACCGGAGTCAAAGTTAAAGGAAAGGGTAACCTACATCACCCAGTCTAAAGACGGAACCCTTTGGATAGGCAGCAACGGATATGGTTTCTACAAATCCTCACCAACAGAAAACGGAGAATATACCTTCCGCTCCTTCACCACCGAAGACGGACTGATAAACAACAGTGTCCGCTGCATATCGGAAGATAAAGAAGGGTATCTTTGGATTACCACCACCAACGGACTCTCCCGCTTCAATCCTAACAACAACAGCTTCTTCAACTATACCCGGAAAGACGGGCTATTATCCAACCAGTTCTATTGGAACGCAATATGCCGTGCCGCCAATGGAGATTTATATATAGGAAGTACCAAAGGACTGTCTGTGGTCAAGCCGGTCATAGATATAAACCCGAAGGAAGCTGTTCCCTTGGCGTTTACCCATGTCCGTGTGGCAAATAAAGAGCGATTGTACACAAACGGTACCTTACAGTTACACGAACGCGACAAATCTCTCTATATTGAATTTGCCGCATTGGATTATGATGCATCGACATTTGCCAATTATTATTACCGCTTGAAAGGATTTGACGACAAATGGATAAAAGTACCGGCCAACAGACGACAAGCCGCCTATACCAATCTGCGTCCCGGCAACTATACTTTCGAACTGCGTTATGCACCCGACGGCAAACAATGGCTGGAAGAAATGGCAGAACTCCACATTGCCGTATCACCTTATTTCTATAAAACCATCTGGTTCATTCTGTCCATATTGGTTCTTCTATCTTTCCTTATATATAAGGTATTATCATGGAGGCTTCGTTCGTTAAAAGAACAACAAGAAATACTCCACATCAAAGTAGAGGAACGTACCCGTGAACTGGAAGAACAGAAAAAACTGCTTTCCACTCAGGCAAGCGAGCTCTATCGTCAAAACCAACTATTAAAACAGCAAAACGAAAAAATAACCAAACAAAAAGGGCAACTGATCCAAATGTCAAAAAAGGTGCAGGAATTGACGGTTGACAAACTCGCCTTCTTCACCAATATCACCCATGAATTCCGTACTCCGTTGACATTAATCGTAGGACCTATAGAAAGAGCATTGAAACTAAGCTACAATCCTCAAGTCATTGAACAATTACATTTTGTGGAGCGCAACTCAAAATACCTGCTCTCACTGGTCAACCAATTAATGGACTTCCGCAAAGTAGAATCAGGGAAAATGGAAATTGTCCGCAACCCGGGCAATTTTGCCAAATTACTCAATGAACTACTAGTACCCTTCGACGCATATGCTTCCGAAAGAGGAATAACCATCGAACGTCGCTTCCGCCTTCCTTCATGTGAAATAATGTACGATGAGGATGCCATGCATAAAGTGATTGTCAATTTAATAGGAAATGCTTTGAAATTTACCCCCAAAGGAGGACAAATTACCATCTATGCCACCCCCCTCCGCCAGGAAGAGCAGGAAAAGTTATTCATCTGTATTCGGGATACAGGACCAGGACTTCCCGAAGAAGAGATAGACAAAGTATTCAACCGCTTCTACCAATCACAAAATAAGACGCATTCCTCTATCAACGGACAAAGCGGGACTGGAATCGGTCTCTATCTATGCAAACGAATTGTCCAGTTGCATGGAGGTTCAATTTGTGCCAAGAATAATCAGAGCAAAGGATGTTCTTTCCGTATTTTACTTCCTTTGCAATATGCCGATGCGGACAGTCTGCCCACACCAACAGAGCAAGTTAAAGAACCGGTCGACTCTCCGATGACATTGCAACCTGCCACCAATGGAAAACTGACGATTCTGGTAGTAGAAGACAACAAAGATATGCGCGACTATATCCGTTCCATTCTGACCGAATATTATAACGTACTTGAAGCATCCCAAGGTGAAGAAGCATTGACTGTGCTCCAATCCCAAAACGTGGATTTTATTGTTAGCGACCTGATGATGCCTGTCATGGATGGCATGGAACTGTCCCGCCGGGTAAAATCCAATTTCGCCATCTCACATATCCCCTTCCTGATGCTCACAGCCAAAACATCCAACGAATCGCGCATTGAAAGTTTCCGTATAGGTGTAGACGAGTACCTTTTAAAACCATTTGATGACACTTTGCTGCTGGCCCGGATATCCAATATACTGGAAAACCGCAAACGTTTCCAACAAAAGTTCTCATACAGTATGGACGTGGATGCACTGAATATCGAAAAAGAATCCAGTGACAAGAAATTCCTGGACAAGGCGATGCAGATTGTGAAAGAAAACTATAAGAACTCCTATTACGAAATAAGCGATTTCATCGAAGCAATGGGGGTAAGCAAAAGTTTGATGAACAAAAAAATGCAAAATCTGACGGGACAGTCTGCCGGACAATTCATGCGTAACTACCGACTGAATCTTGCGCGGGAACTTATTATCCGTAACCGGCTGACGCACAATATGAATATATCTGAGATAGCATACGAAGTAGGATTCAATGATCCCAAATACTTCACACGCTGCTTTACAAAACATTTCGGAACAACACCCAGTTCGATGATGGAGAATGGAACCGACTGACTTATTCCAGAGCGTAAAATGAACGGATTGTATACCATAAATGCTCCGTTTTTCTACGCTCTCGTCTTGCTAAATAAATTATCTTTGCCCTACATTATAATAGCATATTTAATACCCATGAAAAAACAATTTATGACTTGGCTGCTTGCCATCACTACAATGTCAGCTTTTGCTCAACAAGCTACAGTTACAGGACCCGACTCCTTTTTAAGAGTGAATGTATCCGTAAAACAAGGCATCCCCGTTTATTCCGTTACCTATAAGGATAAGACCATCCTGGAAGATTCACCTTTAGGTTTCATTACCAATGTGGGGGACTTCAGCCGGGATATGACTTTCACCGGACAAAAAGAAAACAAAATAGATAAAACTTATACACAAGACCGTATCAAGCAATCGCAAATACATTACCAAGCCAATGAACTTACATGCACCTTTACCAATAAAGAAAAGAAAAATATAAATATAATATTCCGCGTAAGCAACAACGATATTGCTTTCCGCTACGAAATGCCCAAATATGGCGATACAGGAAGCATAGTGATAGAAAAAGAAACGACAGGTTTTGACTTCCCATCCTTCACCACTACTTTCCTGTGCCCACAAAGTGACGCCATGATAGGTTGGAAACGTACCAAACCCAGCTATGAGGAAGAATATAAGGCTGACGCTCCTATGAATGTACGTTCACAATATGGGCACGGTTACACATTTCCTTGTCTGTTCCATGTAGGAGAAAATGGCTGGGCACTTATCAGTGAAACCGGAGTAGACAGCAAATACTGTGGCTCACACTTAAGCGATGCTACTGCCGACGGACTTTATACCATCGCTTTCCCCATGCCCGAAGAAAACAACGGTAACGGCACGGCATCTCCCGGCCTTGCATTGCCCGGTTCCACTCCCTGGCGTACTATTACTGTAGGCGAAAACCTGAAACCGATTGTAGAAACAACGATTCCATGGGATGTCGTGGAACCTCTCTACCCAACGGAGCATACATACAAAATGGGACGCGGAACCTGGAGCTGGATACTTTGGCAGGATGGAAGCATCAATTTCGACGATCAGAAAAAATATGTAGACCTCGCCGCCGCCATGGGATATGAATATGTATTGATAGACAACTGGTGGGATACCAACATCGGCCGTGAACGTATGAAAGACTTCATAGACTATGCACACAGCAAGAAGGTTGATGTATTTTTATGGTATAGTTCCAGCGGCTACTGGAATGATATAGTGCAAGGTCCTACCAATTATATGGACAATCCCATTATCCGTAAAAAGGAAATGAAATGGCTGCATAATATAGGAGTAAAAGGAATCAAAGTAGACTTCTTCGGAGGTGACAAGCAGGAAACCATGCGTCTGTACGAAGCCATCCTGAGCGATGCGGATGATCATGGACTGATGGTCATTTTCCACGGCTGTACCCTTCCTCGCGGATGGGAGCGTATGTATCCTAATTATGTAGGAAGTGAAGCCGTGCTCGCATCGGAAAACCTGATTTTCCAACAACATTTTTGCGATGAAGAAGCATTTAATGCCTGTCTACATCCATTTATCCGCAACACCATCGGTTGCATGGAGTTTGGTGGCACATTCCTCAACAAACGCCTCAACCGCAACAATGACGGCGGAAGCATACGCAAGACCACTGATGTATTCCAACTGGCAACAGCCGTTTTATTCCAAAATCCTATTCAGAATTTTGCGTTGGCGCCTAATAACCTGACCGATGCCCCTCAAGTTTGTTTGGATTTCATGAAGCAAGTTCCCACCACATGGGACGAAACAAGATTCATTGACGGCTATCCGGGCAAATACGTAGTACTGGCACGCCGGCATGCCGATCAATGGTATATAGCCGGAATCAATGCACAAAAAGAACCGCTGAAATTAAAGTTGAACCTTCCCATGTGTACTAAAGGAGATAAAGTGATGCTTTATCAGGACGATAAAAAACTAAATCCTCACGCTGAAGAGATAACATTAAAAAAGAATGATGAAGTCAGCATTACGATGCAGGCGGAAGGAGGATTTTTACTTGTGAAATAATTCCTTTCAGAGAATTGTATTTTATCCCTCATGTAGCCGGACAGTCCTTCATCAGGTTGTCCGGCTACATGATTTTTTATAAAAAAGCCTTCTCCTGAGCCTATCTCACTGCCTCCAAAAGACATAAACTATAAGCGAAATAAATACATTTTTTCCCATTATTCATTCGTCCACCCTATAAAACCGTTTGTCCACCCCTGTTTACGGCATAAATTTTACTTTTGTCATGCAATCGGTACTCAACTTTCGGAAGAGACCCCTGCTTTTAAAATTTAATCCTAATCTTAAATATTATGAAGAATAGCTCCAGCATATTTATAAACTCTGTGGTTTGTCTACCTAGAGTATTCAACATTGGATTGTACAATAATCCAACATCTCAATTCAATATCAGCAACAATTTAATCTACTAATTTAATACTTAAAAAAATGAGGAAACATTTATTATTTTCCGTAATGCTTAGTCTGTGTGCTATGGGTGGCATGATGGTGTATTCCACACCTGTTATGGCTACCGTGGCGCAATCTCCGACTATCAAGGTTCGCGGTCAAGTTATCGATGAACAAGGTGAACCCCTCACAGGAGCTACCGTCAGAATCAAAGACGGACAAGGCGGAACCATTACCGATGTGGACGGAAACTTCCAATTGGAGGTTGCCGGTAACGCTATCCTTTCGATAAGCTATGTAGGCTACAAGGATCGTGAAGTAGCTGTTCGCAACCGCGCCATCATTGAATCCATCCAATTGCAACCCGACAATCAGATGCTTGAGCAAGTAGTTGTCATCGGTTATGGTACACAGAAGAAATCCGACTTGACTGGTTCCGTAGCCGTAGTAGATGCGGAAGCCCTGAAACAGACATCCCATTCCAATATCTCCACCATGCTAGAAGGTAAAGTATCAGGCGTACAAGTCACCTCCGACGGACAGCCCGGTGCAGACCCTACCGTCCGCATCCGTGGTGTCGGATCTTTCGGTGACACTTCTCCTCTTTATGTTATCGATGGTGTTCCTATGGGTACCTCCATCCGCGATTTCTCTTCAAACGATATTGAAACCATCCAAATCCTAAAGGACGCATCAGCCGCTGCCATCTACGGTTCGCGCGCCGCCAACGGTGTGGTCATCATCACTACCAAACGCGGTCAGAAAGACCAACCGCTGAAAGTAGACTACAATGGCTACGTGGGTATGGACTATATCCCCAGTAATGTCTATGATGTAATGGATGCCGACCAATACAGCCAATACATCGGTCAGGCATGTACCAACTCCAACACTCCGCTGCCCGGCGGTTACAAGCTGGACAGTACCACCGGAAAATATCATTTCCAGGACAACACCAATACCAACTGGTTTAAAGAAGTATTCAAAACAGGTATCCGTCAGAATCACAATGTGAATCTCTCCGGTGGCGGCGCCCACAACACCTATAATGTTTCATTAGACTACTACAACCAGAAAGGAACACTGGAAGGCGCCGGCCCTAACTATGAACGTTACACGGCACGTGTCAACAACACGATGGACACCAAATTCATCAAGTTCCATACCAGCCTTGTCTACTCTCACTCCGATCAAGACAACATGGGGTTGTCAAACGCTTCCGAATACGTTCAAGGTCTGTATGGCGACGTAACCAATGTACTGCGTGGTACTTTGCTGATGCAGCCCACCATCAAAGCCTATGACAACTCTACTTGGGTACTTGACAATCTGGTAGGTATCGCCAATAACTTCAACTATGACTCTTACGGCTATGGTGTTTACTACGATACTGTACATGGTGACATTTCGGCTTCCAACCCCTTGCTGGTCAACAATCTGCTGAAGCGCAACACCCGCGTAGACCGCTTCGTAGGAACAGCTTCTGCCGATGTGGATCTCCTGAAGATGATTGGCGTTGACAGCAAGAATCACAAGCTCAACTATAAAGTCAATCTCTCTTACAGCAAAACCCATTGCAAGGACTTCACCTGGATTCCCGCATGGGTACAGAGCAATCGTGTCTATCTGGCCAAGAGCAACGAACGCCTCACCAAGGCTAGCCGTTCTTATGCCGATGCTTTGATTGAAAACGTGCTGACTTATGATGCCACCGTCGGCAAACACCATTTTAACTTGGTAGCCGGCCAGACTTACGAAGAAGAAAACACCGACCTGTTGACAGGCTGGGGCGTCAACTTCACCGAGCCTTACTTCCTGCAACTTCAGAATGCCGCCAACACTTATGCCGAAAGCTTCGAATACAAACACACCATCCTCTCTTACATCGGGCGTATCAACTACAACTACGATGACCGTTACCTGTTCTCGGCAACCGTGCGCCGCGACGGCAGTTCCCGCTTGTCCAAGAATATCCGTTGGGGTACTTTCCCCTCCGTATCTTTAGGATGGCGTTTTGACAAGGAAACTTTTTTCCCCTTCAACAGAAACATTGTCAACATGTTCAAGGTACGCGCCAGCTATGGTGAACTCGGTAACGAAAACATCGGTGAATACATGTATCAGGCTGTAATGGCACGTAACAACATGACTTATAGCTTTGGTAACACACCCATCACCGGTTCTGCCATTTCTACTTTCGTAGACAATAACCTTTCTTGGGAAAAGAAGAAAAGCTACAACGTAGGTATCGACCTCGCCTTCTTCAACAACCGTTTGGAATTCACCGCTGAATGGTACAAAAATACCAGTGAAGACCTGCTGTATGCCGTTCCAGTTCCTGAGCAAGCCGGTGTATCCAACACCACTGTAACGATGAACGCCGCCTCGATGAATAACTCAGGTTTTGAATTTACGACTACCTACCGCAACCGCGACCACGACTTCAAATATGAAGTGTCAGCCAACTTGAGCACCATCCGTAACCGCGTAACCTCATTGGGCTTCGGTACCGATTCATATATATCCGGTGCCTACATCACCAACGTAGGTGAAGAAATCGGTAAGTTCTACGGATGGGTTTATGACGGCATCGCCCGCACACAAGCCGACCTGGACAACCATGCCACACAAGAAGGTGCCCAGATTGGTGACTGCCTCTATAAGGACGTAAGCGGTCCCGACGGAAAGCCCGATGGAAAGGTCAATTGCCTCCTATTCTAACGATTCCGTCTCTTATTTGTAGGGGATCATCT
>OHBM01001272.1_pt1 | contig 18859 bp, 22 predicted proteins | sample 1577251 | NCBI WGS metagenome assembly OHBM01 (sample SAMEA3541557, study PRJEB24748) | human gut metagenome | biome: human gut; feature: human-associated habitat; material: faeces | place: China | collected 2012 | reverse complement strand
CCGCACGCTGACGTAGCCCTGATCCATCTGATAGTCCGAGGTCTGGGTCACTCACTGCATCCGTAGAGATCCACTGGCACACTACGGAGGGCATATTCGTTGCCTCCGAAAGCATCAATCTCAAATCCCAGCTGTGCAAAAGCATCCTCATAGGTGTGCAGAATGCTTTCCTCCTGCCCTGTCAGGCTGACAATAATCGCCGGCATCAGACGTTGGGACACCACACTCTTTTCATAAAACTGTTTCATCAGGCGTTCATATTTTACCTTTTCATGAGCCGCATGCTGGTCAATGATCAGGAGCTTATCCCGGTATTCCATCAGCCAGTAGGTATCAAAGATCTGCCCAAGGATCTTATATTCATCCCTAGCCTCTCTTGTCAGGATCTTTTCTTCGAACAGATTCATCTGTACTGGTTTTTCTACAAAAATATGGTCAGCAGCCTTGATTACATTGGATCGAATTTCACTATTGACTAAAGGAGTCCCGATTTTATGTGCAGCTGCACCTAGTACTGCACTGGTCAATTTGCGATCCGCCCGGTCAACTGGAGCACCTTGCCCTGTTTCTGGACCTGTAAGGTAAGTCTTTTTTTCCTCCTGTACCAGATTTTCAATCCGTCTGGTTTCGAAGGGCTCCGGTGTCTTTACCTTCTGCGGTGCTTCTTCTTTTTCCTCTGTCAGAAGAACCTTTGGTATCATCTCCAGCTCGTGCAGTCTTTTCTTTATATTCTCCGAAAGAAAGGCAAACATTTCATTCCCGCGCTGGATCCTGATCTGCATTTTGGAGGGATGCACATTCACATCAATCTCCTTTGGATCTATGGAAATGTGCAGCACGGCAAAAGGAAACTTATGCTGCATCACATACTGTCTGTAGCCTTCTTCCAGTGCCTTGGACAACAGATCATCCCTTACAAATCTTCCATTCACAAAGAACAGCTCATAGGCTCTGCTGGAACGGTTGATCTCCGGCTTTCCAATGTAGCCGCTGATATGGCAGCCCGGGGCATGAACACCATGCACGCCTGCTACGCCTGCGGTGCCCTGCTCTGCCCCTTTCTGATCTCTGCCGCGGCCAGGGTCAGCACCACACTGGCCGTGCTGGCACTGGCGGCGCTGGGTCTGGTGCTCTGGCTGGTATACCTGTTCACCCCCATGGCAGGCCGCGCCAAGGCCAAAGAAGCTGTCACCGATTGGAGCTTTTTGCGCTCCTCCCGCTTCTGGCTGCTCACCGGCCTGCTGTTCTGCCAGAACGCCGCCGAGCAGAGCGTTGTGGGCTGGATGGTCACCTACTTCAAGGACAGCGGCATCATTGCAGGCACGCTGGCGGCCTATACCGTCACCGTGATGTGGGGTGCCACCCTGATCGGCCGCCTGCTCATCGCCTTTGTGTTCCCACTCAAACAGCCCCGCAAGGCCATGGTGTTTATGGCGGTTTTCTGCACTGCCTTCTACTTTGCCATGATGCAGACCCACAGCCAACTGCCTGCCATCCTGCTGCTGTTCGCCTTCGCCTTCTCCATGGCCGGTATGAACCCCACCGCCGTGGCCAGCGCCGGTAAAATGACCACCGTGACCAGCATGGGCATCATGCTGCCGGTGGCATCCAGCGGCGCGATCCTGATGCCCTGGGTCATCGGCAAGGTAGCTGAGAGCGCCGGTCTTGCTGTTGGTATGGCAACCAACATCGTGCCCTGCGTGGGGCTGATCATCTTTGCAATTCTGGTGTCCAGAATGCGGGAGGAGTAAATCTCTCCGTCATTGCTTTGCAATGCCACCTCTCCTGCCAGGGGAGCTGTCGCCGCAGGCGGCTGAGCGGTTCATCCCCTCGCCTTTGCGCTGAACTCACACCCACAGTAATCCTGACGGTAAAGCCCGTACTCCTCCGAAAGCTGGAGGGAGCGCAGGTAGCCGTTCTGCTTTTTGAAATCCGAGGGCAGGTGCCTGATGCCGAATTCGGCTTCAAGCTCCTGCCCGATTTGATTGATGCGGGCAGCATCCTTGTGGGGGCTGATGGAAAGCGTAGTGGTGAACCAATCAAAGCCGTGCTCCTTTGCGTACTGTGCCGCCCGGCGCATCCGCAAGCGGTAGCAGACGGTGCACCGCCCGCCCCGCTCCGGCTCGTTTTCCAGCCCCTGCACAGCCGTGTAGAACTCCTGCGGGTCGTAGTGGTCCTCGATGACCGTGACCCCCAGCGGGTGCGCCTGCGCCACGAACTTTTTCAGCTCCTCGCCCCGGCGGTAGTATTCTTCGGCAGGCCAGGTGTTGGGGTTATAGTAAAGCACCGTGATCTCAAAATACCGGCACAGCTTTTCCAGCACGGCGCTGGAACAGGGCCCGCAGCAGGCGTGGAGCAGCAGCTTTGGCCGCTGCGGCCCCAGCGTTTTCAACACTTCGTCCATCTGCTGTGCAAAATTCAACTGTTTTGACATCGGTTTCATCCTTTGTTATACTTGCTTTGATTCAAATAGCTCCCTCCTGCTGCCTCGCCAAAAGAGCCGCAGCTGCCGGAAGGGGCATCCCGGTCATATTATATCACATTTTATCTAATAGGAGAACTGCGATGACAAACGAGAAGATCGCCCGTATCAACGAGCTGGCAAAAAAGAGCAAGACCACCGGCCTGACCGATGCCGAAAAGGCAGAGCAGCAGGCCCTGCGGCAGGAGTATGTTGCGGACGTAAAGGCCAGCCTGCGCGCCCAGCTGAACAACACCTCGATCAAAGAGCCGGATGGCACTGTGCACAAGCTGGGGAAGAAGAACTGAAGCAGCATCACGAAGAGGAGCGCCCTGTGGATAATTGGGAGAAAAGTATTTCTTCCCTCTTTTTTTGTTCCGCGTTTCGTGCTATACTATAATTGTATTGTTGCGGACATTTCCGCGGGCGGTACAGATTCCCAAGGTGGCGTATCCCGGGCAAGGTGCACGGAAAAGGCTGTCTTTTGAAAAAAGGATAAAGAGGTCATTTATTATGCTTACTGCAATTACGGGTATCAACTGGGGCGATGAGGGCAAGGGCCGCATGGTCGACCTGATCAGCCAGGAGTATGACATCGTTGCACGGTATCAGGGCGGCAACAACGCAGGCCACACCGTGAAGAACGAGCGCGGCAAGTTCGTGCTGAACCTGCTGCCCTCCGGCATCCTGCGCCCCAACGTTGTCTGCGTGATGGGCAACGGTATGGTCATCGACCCGCACCATCTGGACGGCGAGATCAACAAGCTGCGGGAGCAGGGCATTTCCATCACCCCCGATAACCTGAAGATCTCCGACCGGGCCACCATTACCATGCCCTACCATGTGGATCAGGACGGCCTGGAAGAGGCCCGTCTGGCCAAGACCGGCGCACAGTTCGGCTCCACCAAGCGCGGCATCGCCTACACTTACGGTGACAAGTACATGAAGAAGACCCTGCGCATGGGCGACCTGCTCCACCTGGACGACAGCGTGAAGAAGCGCCTGGTGACCATGGTGGATTCCAAGAACCTGGTGATGGAGGGCAGCTACCACTCCGCCCCCATCAGCGTGGACGAGATGTGGGCATGGCTGGAGAAGTATGCCGCCATCTTCAAGGATTACATCTGCGACGTGGGCCAGTATCTGGCTGACGCTGATGCCGCCGGCAAGAAGGTGCTGTTTGAGGCCCAGCTGGGCGCTCTGCGCGACATCGACTTCGGCATCTACCCCTACACCACCTCCTCCAACGTCATCGGCGCTTACGCCCCCATCGGCGCAGGCATCCCGGGCCACAAGCTGACCAACAGCATCGGCGTGATGAAGGCTTACTCCTCCTGCGTGGGCGACGGCCCCTTTGTCACTGAGCTGGCCATGACCGAGGAAGAGAAGCACGCCCTGCGTGAGGCTGGCCACGAGTACGGTGCAGCCACCGGCCGTCCCCGCCGCGTTGGCCCCATCGACCTGGTGGCAAGCCACTACGGCGTGTTCTGCCAGGGCTGCGATGAGGTTGCCCTGACCCTGCTGGACGTGCTGGACTACATGGAGAAGATCCCCGTGGTCACCGGCTACAAGCTGACCGACGGCACCATCACCAAGCGTTTCCCCATGGGCATGGCTCTGGACACCGCACAGCCCGTGGTGGAGTATCTGCCCGGCTGGCACTGCGATATCACTGCCGCCCGCAAGTGGGAGGATCTGCCCCAGGAAGCCCGCGATTACGTTGAGTATCTGGAAAAGGCTATTGGCTGCAAGATCACCTACATCTCCGTTGGTGCCGAGCGTGAGGCCTACATCCATCACAACGTCTGATCCGCGCCACAGAACCCGCCGCATTGAAAAGGAAGCGTGACTATGTTTGATATCATCACGGACAGCGCCTGTGACCTGACCCCTGAGACGGCCGCAACACTGAATATTGAGATCATCCCCTTCTATGTCTCGCTGGACGGTGAGCACTACCGCAAGGAAGGCAAGGAGATCGCCGTGCGCGATTTCTACCAGTTCATGGTAGATAACCCCGCGGCCTACCCCAAGACCAGCCTGCCTTCTCTGGAGGATTTTGAGACCGCCTTCCGGGCCCATGCCGAGGCGGGCCGCCCGGTGCTCTGTATCTGCTTCACCAGCAAGATGAGCGGCTGCGTAGGCAGTGCCCGCAACGCCCGGGAGCTGGTGCTGGAGGATTTCCCCGACGCAAAGATCGAGGTCATTGACAGCACCGCCGCCACCGTGACCGAATCCATCGTAGTGGAAAACGCGGTGGCCATGCGGGATGCAGGCTGTACGCTGGACGAAGCCGTGACCTGGCTGGAAGCGGAAAAGATCACCAACCAGATCTTCTTCACGGTGGGTAATCTGGACTACCTCATCAAGGGCGGGCGCATCGGCAAAGTCACAGGCCGTGCCGCCAACATTCTGGGCATCAAGCCCATGATCCTGTTCAAGGAGGGTGAGATCTTCTCCGCTGGTGTGGCCCGCGGCCGCCAGAAGAGCTTTGAGAAGGCCCTCGACCTGCTGATGACCTATCTGGCCGAGCACAACGGCACGCCTGATGACTACTGCATCACGGTGGGCTACGGCTACGATGCCGACGAGGGCAAGCGGCTCTGGATGCAGACCCGCGCCGCCCTGCGCGCCAAATACCCCACCTGCGAGTGCAATGTGGTCCTGCTGCAGATCGGCTGCACCATTGCCGTGCACACCGGCCCCTATGCGTTGGGCATGGGTGTGATGCGGCGGTGGAAAAAACAGTAACTCCCTCAGTCGCCTCCGGCGACAGCTCCCTCTAGGAGGGAGCCTTACGGCAGCGAAAAGCCTTCCTCTGAGAGGGAGGTGGCATTGCGTCAGCAATGACGGAGGGAGTTCCCACATAGTAAAAAAGAAGCCCCGACGAATGTCGGGGCTTCTTTTTGTTTTTCAGCCTTGATTTTTACGATGCACGATCACAGAAGACGGTGACACGGGTCTTGCCGCCGTAGGTGCAGGTGTACAGCACCAGAGCGTAGCCGCTGTGTTCCACTTCCTCCACACTGTGGGGGTCAAGCACTTCGACCTTGTTCACAACGTACTCATTCACGATGCCATCCATATCGGTGAAGATGACGCTGTCCCCCGCTGTGAGGGAGGTCAGCTTGCCGAAATGGCTCTCGTAGTTGTGCGCCGCAATGACCAGATCATCGGTGCGGGAAGAGCCGAACTGGCGGCAGGGAGCGATCTTCAGGCGGGGGTAGCTCCACTCGCTCATCACCGGCAGGTCAATGCCGATGGCGGGAATGGAGATCTCACCCACATATTCGTTGCCATCGACCTCCACCACCGGGAGCTCGGGGTCCAGGGGGCCGCTCTCTGCCTCCGGTTCCGGGGTCTCCACCTTCTGCTGAAGGTCGGCCACCACGGTCTGAGCCTCGGCACCGGCGTGGGCATCTTCGTAGCGGTTGTAGGCGTACAGGCCGCCCGCCGCCAGCAGGAGCACCACACCCAGCACGATGCAGACGAGCCCGGGGGATACTTTACGCATTCTTTTCACGTTTCTTACTGCGCTCCATCAGGTAGGCACCCACAGCCACCAGCACCAGACCACTTACCGTCAGAACAGGTATGGGCCAATTCAGCTGACCGGTCTGGATCAGTTTGGGGCCTTCGGCCGGGCGGGCATCCGCCACCACGCTGGCCGGGGCGGTGGGCTCCGGTGCACTAGGGGTGGTGGTTTCAGTCACGGTCGGGCGGGCATCTGCCGGGGCTGGGTTCTCCGGCGTGGAAGGGGTGGGCGGGGTGACGGGATCAGGGTCATACGGGTCCGGATAGTACGGGGTCTCGATGGCCTTGTAGCTGTTGTTGAAGGTGATGCTGCTCACCTTTTCGTCCATCAGGTCGGCCTGTGTGTGCACGGCCATCCGGGCCACCAGCTTGTCGTTGTCCCACACCACGGAAACGCGCAGATAGTACACGGTTTCATCGTAGGTGCCGCGGGTGTTTACACCGGCGCGCTGGCGCACGGTGTAAACGTAATAGCCGGGCTTGGTGTAGCTGATGGGGCCAAAGCTGCCGGTCTCGCCGTCGGTGATCTCCAGAGTGGTCACCTCGGGCAGGGGCGCATTGTCCACAGCCTCAAGTTCCACAGTCAGTGTTTCCTTTGGGAGAGGTGTTTCCCCCGTGGACTGAATGGAAACCGGAAGCTCCTGCAGCTGTGTATGCTGGTCAGCCGCGGTGGCCGCAAATGCCGCCGGCTGACACAGGCAGAACCCCAACGCAAGCGTCAGGAGTGCTGCCGCGATTTTACGGAACCTCATTTCATCCTCTCCTTTACGAATCCGACGCGGACGGGATCATCCACGCCAGAAGAATGGTGCGTGCATCGGTGAATTCGGTCGAACAGGTAGACAGCGCCAGCACCTGAGCGTCATCGCCCGCCGCTTTCATGGCGGCCAGCGTTTCGGTGTTCAGGTTCAGGGCGTTCTCCTGTGCGAAGGTATACAGTCCCTGCAGGTCGCTGTCCCAGCGCTGCGGATCGAAGATCGCATTCTCAGACGCTGGAACCAGCAGACATGCAAAGGTTTGTAACTCATAGGTGCGGTCGGGCAGGATCAGCTCACCGGTGGTGTTCTGTGCAAAGAACTCTGCGTCCTTGTACAGATCCAGATCACCGAACATCTTGCTCTCTTCCATGTGGTGGCCATACAGCAGAGAGTAGGGGTCGGTGAAGTTCTTGTCGCAGTTCACATCCAAAAAGATGCTGCCTGCCAGCGAAAAATCACCGTAAACATCGGTGTTTACATAGGTAAAGTTGTCCTCGCCCTGTACCACAGGGTAGTCGATGGCGGTGTTGTCCAGTGTGACCCACGCGCAGACATCCGGGTTGATGCCCAGCAGCTCCTCAAAGCTCGCGCCGTTATCCGCGCCCGCCTTGGGCTTGAACTGCAAAAGCTCTGCCTGAACATTGTCTGCGGCGGCGTACACCTGCGAGTTGTCCCACAGGGCATAGGCTGAATACGCCCCGGCGACCACCAGGAACAGCACGACCACCGCGCTCACCAGAAAGTCGGCTGCCCTCAACGCTTTTCTCTGCCAGTTGATACAGCCCACCTCCGGTTAAGCAAATTCAAATAAGTGGTTATTCGTTAGGTTTGTGCTGAGATAACCCCCCAGTCACGCTTCGCGTGCCAGCCCCCGCTAATAGGGGGGCCCTTGGCATGGCGCAAATCTTCACGGTTTTGCCAAGGCCGCCCCTACTAGGGGCGGTGGCATCCCGCAAGGGATGACGGTGGGGTTTAATCTACCGCGAGCAATTACTCCTCGTCGCGGCGGCGCTTGTTCAGCATCAGGGCCACACCACCAATGGCAACGATGGCCAGCATTGCAATGTAAGGTGCATTGTCCAGCACAACGCCCATGTCGGGGGTGCCTTCCTTGGTGTTGATAAAGCCGATGCTACCATTAGCAGTACCAACAGTTGCAGTCACAGTGTTGTTATCATTCAAACTACCAATCGGGGCATAACCATTCTTGACTGCTTCATCGCTCTTGGTCACAACGTACTCAGTGCCATCAGTCTCAACAACAGTCACAACAACGCCCTCGGGCAGATTCTCAAGCTCAATACTCTGATTGCGTCCCAGAGAAATGCTATGTTCGGTAGAATTGTCAAAAGACCAAGTCTGATTCAGGACACCCTTAGTACTGCCATCGTAAGAGATAACCTTTGCACCAACATAGTCATTCTTCTTGCCATCTGCAGGGCTCAACTTGATGGTAAAGTTAAAGCTCTTTGTCAGGTCACTAAAATTACCGGCAATCTGCTTGTTAATCACAACATTATGAACCAAATCACTGCCATCTTGAGTTTTACCATAGGTGTTGGTAAATGCATTATCGCCAGCGACCTTTTTATCAACTGCACCAAGAGTAGCACCATCTTCGTACTCACTGTACAGCTGTGCATAATAAACGAAATTGCCACTCATCGCTGCGTCATTTGCAACGGTAATAGAAAGATAACGCTTAGTATTATCGTACCCAACACCCAAGACTTTCTCAGAATCTTGCGGAATATTCTCAGCAATTTCAAAGACATACTTACCGGGGCCAGCGGGCAGATTGAAATCCTCAATCTTAATTCCCAGATCCTTAGCGCTCACTGCATTTGTATCGGTAGCAGCAACAGAATCAAAATGCACCGGATAAGTTTTACCAGCAAAGGTATAACTATCACCATACGGCTGGCTCTTATCAGGCATATAAGTAGCAGTAAAGCTAAAGTCCACATCAGGAGAAGTGCCCTTCAGGACTTTATAGTTCTTCATAATCTTCAGAGAATCATTAGCGAGAACAGTTGTAGCAGGACGAGTTGCACCTTCGCCAGCGCCAGTCTCCGCCAACACAGCCGTTGCGCCGACGGTGAGCATCATGGCGGCAGCCAGAACGCCCGCGAAGAATTTCTTCAGTTTCATTGTTATTCCTCCCTAGTAAGAAATAGTTCGTCCGGAGGCGAAGGAGTCTTGTAGGAAGAAATAGTTCGTCCTCCTGTGCCGCAGCCCAAACTCTGCGGTTCACAGGCAGGAAGCCGGCAGCTTCTTCCGGCTTCCGTGGTATTACAAACTGCGTCGCCGCAGTAGTGTAATTACTTTTGCTTGCACATCCTCCAGCGGAACCGGGCCAAAGTCCCGGCTGTCCTCGGATTGTGTGCGGTAATCGCCCAGCACAAAAACGCAGCCCTCCGGCACCGTGTAGGGGTACTCCAGCGCGTCTTTTGCGTAGGTGGGGTAGAGGATCTCGCCGCTCTGCACCGCGCCGTTCACCACAAGGGTGCCGCTGTCGTCCAGAGCCACAAGGTCGCCCTCGCGCCCAAGGATGCGGCCCACCCGGAGCTTGCCGCCCTGGGTGTAGACCACAACGTCGTTTTTTGCGTAAGTTTTTTGCAGTCGGTAGCAGATGAGCAGGTCGCCATCCTTTACCGCGGGGAACATGCTGCTGCCCTTGGCCTGCGTGAGCAGGAACACCTGCGTGAACAGCACCCAGGCGCACAGCAGGATCACCACAACGCGGCCCAGCAGGCTGATAAAATCCTGCCGGTTCTCAGCGTCCAGCCTGCGGCGGCGCACCGCCTTTGCCCCCAGCTTCAGGGCTTCATTGTCCAGCGGGTGCATCGGAATGCGCCTCCTTTTGGGGGTCAGAGCTGTCAACTTTGGTGGTATCCAAGGGCAGGCTTCCGGTCTGCTGCTCCAAGAGCACATTATAGCGGGTGCGCTCGGCGCGGATGGCGGCTTCGTACAGGGCGTAAAGCTCTTCCAGCTTCTTCCACATTGCCGCCTCATCCACGCCGCCCAGCAGGTTCTTGCGGAACTTCACCGTCCGGAACCACTGGATGATCGCTTCCTGCTCCGGGCTGATACAGCTTTCCTCTGCACCGGCCAGCCGCTGGGGCTTCTGCTTTTTTGCTTTTGCCATCCTGCGGCCTCCTTAATCGTCGTTTTTGCGGCGCTTGCGCAGCATCAGCAGGATGCCGCCGCCAGCCACCACAGCAAGGATGACGATGTAAGGCAGGGTATCGAGGAGAACACCGGTGTCGGGGAAGAGGGTGCAGTGGTTGGTGACCGTGATAGCATTATTGGGCACCGTCTTGTCAGTGGCATCGGCCAATGCAACAGCGTCAGTATCCACTGCCGTGCCATCCTCCATGCTCAGGAGCATCAGGTCGGCTTCGTCTGCATCACTGGCTGTGGCGGTGTTGGCAACTGCACCATAGGTAAAGGTTACATCTCTACCACCGTTCTGCCCATCGCTATATCCGGTGGAATAAACGGTATAGTGTTCGCCGGGGGCGCTTTCTTTTACTGTGATGGTCGCACCAATGGGCACATTTTCCAGCGTCACAGTCTCGTTGTGTTTCAGGGTAAAGTTGGTCAGGTCAGAAACCGTCTGGTCACCCTTCTTGGCTGTCACGCCGGTGCAAGCAGCATTGTTCTGCGTGATGCTCACACGGAATTCAAAGTCCTTATTGGTATCACCAAGCAGACCGGTGACCTGCTTGGTAATGGTAACATTGGAGGTTGCTTTCTTATAGTGTGCGTAGAAGTTCACCACACGGTCGCCGTTGTTGTTGCTCAGCTCTTCTGGTTTAACGGTGTAGGGCCATTGCTCTTTGGGAATAACAATGTTCTCATTCGGGCCGTCGCCAGCATCGTTTTCAGGATACCAGCCATCAAATTCCCACTTTACGCCGTTCCCATCGGTGTACTCATTCGGAACGGTATTATCTCTTACATATTCAGTTACATTGTTGTCAGTCCCATCATGCCACAGGTACAACTTCCTGTTGACAGTTTCATAACCATTTTTGCCGGGTTTCTTCACGTGGAACATTGCGGTAAAGGTTCTATTACAGGTCACCGTTATGGTACAGTCAATGTGCTTATCCGGATTATCACCACTGTTGTACCTAGAAATTTTGTGAGGAGTGATGGTAAAGGTAATGTCCCTTGCGCTCAGACCAGCAAGTGCCTTATCTACTTCCGGCTTAGTCCATCCTTTCTCATAATACATGTTAGCCAGCTTAACCTCGTACATATCATAGATCATGTTTTCAAGGGTATCACGATTTTCGCCATAGGCTACCTGAATTTGCCGGAACCCGGAGGAATCCTTCGGCGCAAGCACTCTGGGGCCGGTATACTGCACACGATCCGGCCAGGAATAAATGTACTGCTTCGCTGTAAGACTATCAGGGCCGCCAATACTCGCGATGAAAATGTTTTGGCTGTCGGCATAATTGCCCTTTGTCCATTTAGATTCAGCATCGGACAGGTCACCGAGCTCTGCGTGTTGGTGATTATACGTCACAACGCCGGTCCACTTGGCCTTAACGTTAGAGTCCGGGTCTGCCTCAGGGTCAAACATAATGTAAAGCCCGGCTTTTTCATACTCTACGGTGACGGTGTATTCCTCTGTCTGCCAATTACCACCCACATGCTTGTATTTGTGGATAATCGTCGTATTGCCCACACTCTTGCCGGTAACCGTAACATCCCTGCCGCTACCAGAGACGATTGCAACACGAGTGTCCTTGGATTCCCATATATGATTTTCATTCAAAAGGGGCCAATACGGTTCTTTTTTTATCGATTCACTCTTACCAACAGTGATGGTGATTTCTTTGGCTGCCCGTTCATCCAGCAGTTCAGCATCATACCCATCCGTCCGCACAACCACAAAGGGGCTGAAGCTGGAGGTCTCGAAGGTCAGAGTGCCATTCTCATAGCTGACAACATCCAGTTTTTCCACGGTATTGTCGTCTTTCTGGTGGAGCACCTTCAGCGTGTTGGCAGTAGCTCCTTCCATTTCCGGCAGTTTGTCCAGACCGGAGACGGTAACGGTGGCCTTTTCACCCTTGGCAGGCTGCACCGTTTCGCCCTTGGCATTCTTGGGGGAGATCTTCAGGCCCAGAATGGGCATCATTTCCCCAAAGCTGTCCTCGTGGCTCTCGTAGAAGGTCTGTATATCGTCATCGCCCATGTGGCTGACGCTGAGGCTATGGGCGGCAGAGGGCAGATTTTTCACCTCCACCGGCAGGGGTGTGGTCTTCAGTTCGCCGTCCTCGTCCTCGTAGGAGGCAGAAGCCTTGGCAGTCAGATCCACAGGCACGGGGTTCTTGTCCACCAGATCCTCGTGATCCACGGGCTTTTCCTCATCGGAGCCAACGGTACCGTCCTTCCATGCGGCGTAGACGTTCACGGTGGTGGTCTTGTCGTCCAGAATGTTGCTGGTGGGGTCGGTGAGGTTCAGGCGCACCCGGTTGCCAAACTCGTCCAGCGTGTACCAGTAGTCAAACAGCCGCAGTTCGCCCTTGGGGTCCCGGTTGGAGGAGGGGTTCTCGATGTAGCTGCTGTAGTCCGCAATGGTCTCTGCCCGGGGCACAGCCTGAATGAAGTACAGGTTCCACAGAACCTCACCGTTCCGGGCCAGATACTCACTTTCCGTCATATTGTTGATCTGTGCCTGAGCGGTAATGTCCTTCAGGTCGTTGGCGTTCAGCTCCTTCAGCCAGAAGCGGTAGACCACCATGTCCTGCAGCTTTTTGATCTCGTCGCCGGAAACGACCACTTTGTCATCAGGCTTTTCCACCACGTCGTCCTCGCCGGACCACTGGGTCTCGGTGCTGGAGCTGGGGTCGGTGCTGGTGCCGTAGTCAATGACGGTGCCCCACTCTGTTTCCTTAACGTTGGGGCCGCCGTCGAGGTTGTCCTCGCCGCCTTCCACAGGCCGGGCAGCTTCGTCCCCGCCAAAACCGGCAGCCTCGCTTTCATCGTATACTTCGCGCGGCTCGCCTTCGTCCACGGCAGGGAAATCCCCGCCAAAACCGGCAGCTTCGTCCCCGCCGAAACCGGCAATTTCCTCCTCACCGGAATCGACAACTTCCTTGTACTCGGTTGCAAACACCGGCACAAGGCAGGTGCAGATAACCGCAAGCGCCAGACAAAGCGCAAAAACACGCTTCACCAGCCTATCTTTTTTTCCGTGATGATTTTTCCGCACAGTGGAGCCCTCCCTGCATCATAGTATTTTTGGCAAAGCCGGAGGAAAAGATATTCAACCTTTGTCGGCCTTCTTTCTCTCGGCAGGTTATTTTTACCAGACAAACCCATTATCGTAATTATAGCATGTATATCCAGTATTTTCAATAGTGAAATTTTATTTTTCCTTCCCCTTTTCAGACAAAATATTCTGCGATATACAGCACGTTATGAACCGCCGTAATATATTGCGGGGAGTAGCGCAGTCTAACTTATCCGCACCGCCCGCCGCATTGATATATCACGCGGTTTTGTGTTATACATTCGCAGTTTCACTCTCTATAATACATGAAACGCAGATTCCTTTCACTTTTTTTCAAGATTTTTTGAAAAAAGTTTTCGGAGGAGAGGAATAACCCCACCGTCATCCCATCGGGATGCCACCGCCCCTAATAGGGGCGGCCTTGGCAAAACCATAAGGCTTTGCGCCATGCCAAGGGCCCCCCTACTAGCGGGGGCTGTCGCCGCAAGGCGACTGGGGGGTTGTACAGAGGAGCAGCTGCCGGGTTAAACCCTACCGTCATTGCTTCGCAATGCCACCGCCCCTAATAGGGGCGGCCTTGGCAAAGAGGCAGAGCTTTACGCCATGCCAAGGGCCCCACTATTAGGGGGGCTGGCACGCGGAGCGTGACTGAGGGGTTTAGTCCCGGGGAGCTTTATTTAATGCTTATAATAATTGATCAAACACCCGTCTGCCAAAATCTCCCGCTCATCGGAGGTCAGGGGTGCCATATAGAGGGCAAAGGGCTTCACTTCCTCCCCCAGCACATAGGCAGGGATGTTCTGCAGATCGCCCTTGAGGGCTTCCCGGACCAAAAGGATTGTCAAACGCTTGCACTGTAAACGGACAAAAGACCATGTTAAGAAACACGGAAAATATTGCTAAATAAATTAGAATTTTATTCTTTTTCATATCTAATTAGCTTTCCTTTCTGCAAATTGCTATGTATAATGAAAGCATCGGGAGGGAAAAAAAATGATTGATATACTGCTCATTCTCACAGGATGCTTAATAGGAGTATTCTGTTCATGTTTTGTACTCAACGACTTAATTATTTACAATGTCGAAAAAGAATTGAGAGACAAAGGCTTAAAAGTAAGACTAAAACGTTCAAAAAAAGGAGATTCCCATAATGCTTAGATGGATTGAATTACTCGCGCCTATTCCTGTTATCGTATTTATGGCGTTTCCGATTTCAAAAATCATAGCCGGAAACATAGTACAAAAAATGATTGCTAACGAAAAAGAGGAAATGTCCGAACGTTCGGACGAATAAAAAAAAGAGGAATCATGTGATTCCTCTTTTCCTTTACCTTGCTCTTGATGCGCGTATAAATGCTACCGCCAACGCATAAGCGCAAAAGAAGATTAAGAAAGCAAGGTAATCATTCAATGGTTCACAGTCGGCTATTGCACTTAGCAAGTCGGCGAATATCCCTACCATGTAAGTTATAAATCCCATTTACGCGCCTTTCCGGGCTTACGCCCGTTATTTTGCCGCGCCTTTCAGACGCTTAAAAATGCCAATGCCTACACCCAGTAAGCCAGCCGCCATAAAGAACACTAAGTAAGCGTTCCCGGTCATAACGGTAAAAATCTGACCTACCACATCCACTACGTTACTGATTGCACCAGTAACAACGGCAATACCAGTATTTGCTCCTTCCTGCATACGTTTGTTCTCCTTTCTACAATTTTTTTTATCATCAAGCCACGGAGAGCGATTCCGTGAACGGGAGCATCCTGTCCGCGGAGTACGCGCTTACATCCATGTAAGCCCTGTCTGTGGCTTTGTGACCTTGCTTTAAATTGTCCGGGTAATCAACGCGCATCGTGCGCGTTCGTGGGTTTCTGCTCCGCATCAACGCCACTGTTTCCGGTTTTTAAGTTTCTCCCCTATAATTTGAGGGGAGAGAGAGCAACGTAACGGCGAACCGCTTAGGGGAACGTTACTCCCTCGAGAATGTATACCCAACACCGCGCAAAGCGCGATGCAGATAGCGATTATTTGCTCTTTACAGCCTGTCCGGGGAGAGTACCCGTAGTTCCGAACGCTTCTTCACAAAGAACGGAACGGACACTAAATTGAGAGTACTGGCTTTCACTGTTATAAAAAGCCGTAAACGCATACGCTTTACCCTGTTCGATACGGTTGTAAATTTCCTCGTTAATCTTGATTGTCTCGATGCTTTCGCCCTGGTCAAGCATTACTGTATATGTAACGCCTTTCTTACCGTTCAGTTCATACTTTTTCGCTAATTTCTTGTAAACAAATCCTTTTACTTCACATGCAATTTTCATCTTTAATTTCCTCTTTCTTTCTGCCCTCTATGGGGCTATTGATTATTATTGTTTACTGTCCGAACGTTCGGACTTTTTTACCAGTGTGGGGAGAGCCTAAGCTACATTCCACCACACAGATTTACAAATTTGAATTGCCCCATTTAGGCGGTTTGGGTCTGCTCCGGGGACTTCTCCGGGGCGGTTGCGTTGGGGGCTTCCTCGCCCGTCTGAGGCGCCTCAGAGGGCACTATATTGCGCTCCTTGAACTCCTGTTCATGCTCCGGGATTACATCACAAATATAGATTTTGTGCCCCATTAACAAAAGCTTATCTATAGTGCTATGTAAAAGAACGTTGTCCAGTCCGGTACTATGCGTAACTTCCGCAACAAGGTTAAAGTACCGGGAGTCATCTGCATCCGATGCCTTTGCCTTACGGGATGCTTTGCCGTCTGACTTGCTTTCCTTTTTGTCGTCCGGTTTCTCGCCCTTAAGAGCCTTTTTGATTTCGCGGACACTCATGGACGGATTGATTTTCGCGTCTTTGATTTCCGCATCGTTATAGCCTTTCATAGCAAGTAACTGGGAATTGCCGTACAACTCATACTCCGGGCGAATTTCCGTAATACATTCTTTTTCGTTTCCGGAAATCTTGCCGAACCGCTCCACCATGTTAATAAAGTCATTACAAGTAGTCCGGGAAAGACCGTAACGCTCTAACGCGTAGTTATATACATTCTTGTAACCATCCACGCGATATAATTTTTTGGTGTAAATGGTGTGAATCGAAAATGCCACAGCATAGCCGGATTTGCTAATACTGTTCATGCTTTCATATATAATGTTGTCCAGATGCTTAAACTCGTTCTTATCCTCTACAGTGATTATATCCTCTGGGGGATTCATAGCCGGAAGAGCCTTTTTAGGCGCATCGGCTTTCTTTGCTACAGATTTCTTTACAGTAGATTTATTTACATTTTTAGTCATTTTTTTTATCCTCCTTGCATGCCGTCCGAACGTTCGAACATTCAAACGGCACACATCAATATTTTTTTTTAATAACCTAAGCCACAGTTTTTTACAATACGCGAAATCAAAATCCTTTCGCTTGCGTTCATATCTGTTTTCCTTAATTGTTCTTCCAACCAATCAGAACAAATACCGAGGTATTCCGTTTCCTCTCTAACGGCAATGATTTTCCCGTTTCCATCAAAGTAATCAACAGCTTGCTTTTCATCAAAAGCCGGAATGCGGACTCTAAAAACATTCCGTCCATCATCAACATACACTTTAAAGATTTTCATTTTTTCCATTCTCTTTTTCCCTCTGCTTTCCGGGGCTGTCCGAACGTTCGGACTTTTTTTGTACCCCTCGTTTGTTTGTAATTTAATTTTACATGCCGGAAGAAGCATGGCACCCGCTTTTTGTGGAAGCCTTGCAGAAGCAATCCCATGTGGAATATCTGCTGGATGTGCTGCTCTCCCCGGATATGGAGGAACGGGCAGTCCTTATCGTTGACTATGGAAAGGAAGTGAGCAATCTTGAAAGACGAATGGCAGAGCTTGCCGCCCAAGATACGGCAGGCCGCAGAACAGACCATACAAGAAGCACCGCCGCCCCGGAGCGTTGAGGAAGTTAAGGCCATGCTGGAAAGCACCGAGAAAGGCGGCATCCGTAACAGTATCCGCAACTGCCTGACCGTCTTTCAGAATGACCCACTGCTTTCCGGAGCAATCGCCAAAAATCTGCTGACCGAGCGTACCGACATCATTAAGCCCATCGGCTACCACCGTACCGGCACCGCCATCACGGACACGGATATGAATTATCTGCTCCTGTATCTGGAAGAAACCTATGGGCTGACCAGCGAAAAGAAGATTGCCGCCGCCATCGGGATCGTTGCCAACGAAAATAGCTATCACCCCATCAGGGACTACCTGAACGGCCTGACCTGGGACGGAACCGAGCGTATCCGTACCTGTCTGCACCACTTTTTAGGAGCCGACAGCGACCAGTACACCTATGAAGCCCTGCGGCTGTTCCTGCTGGGAGCCATCCACCGGGCATTTTGCCCCGGCTGTAAATTTGAAGTCATGCTCTGTCTGGTGGGCGGTCAGGGAGCCGGGAAATCCACCTTTTTCCGGCTGCTGGCTGTGAAAGACGAGTGGTTTTCCGATGACCTTCGCAAGCTGGACGATGACAATGTGTACCGCAAGCTGCAAGGTCACTGGATTATCGAGATGTCGGAGATGATCGCCACCGCAAACGCCAAGAGCATTGAGGAAATCAAGTCTTTTTTGAGCCGACAGAAGGAGGTCTATAAAATCCCATACGAAACCCACCCGGAGGACAGGCTGCGGCAATGTGTGTTCGGCGGCACTTCCAATGCCCTTGACTTCCTGCCCCTTGACCGTTCCGGCAACCGGCGCTTCCTGCCGGTCATGGTGTACCCGGAACAGGCCGAGGTTCACATTTTGGAGGACGAAGCCGCTTCCAGAGCCTATCTTGCACAGGTCTGGGCAGAAGCCATGACGGTTTACCGCAGCGGGGATTTTAAGCTGTCTTTCAGCCCGGAAATGGTGCGCTATCTCAAAGAACACCAGCGGGATTTCATGCCGGAGGACACCAAGGCCGGGATGATACAGGCATACCTTGACCGCTATACCGGCGGCATGGTGTGTTCCAAGCAGCTTTTCAAGGAAGCCCTGAACCACCCCTTTGACGAGCCGAAGCAATGGGAAATCCGGGAAGTCAACGACATCATGAACCATTGCGTGACGGGCTGGAATTACTTTTCCAACCCCCGTGTGTTCCCGGAATACGGCAGGCAAAAGGGCTGGGAGCGTGAAACGAAAGCAACGGACATCAGCAACGGAGCTGAAAAAATCCCGGAAGGATTTGAGGAAGTCACGGAACAGATGGAGCTTCCCTTCTGAAAAATGCAGCCGGTTGCCGACCCTGTTGCACTCCCGTTGCCGAGCCGGTTGCCGGGAAACCCCCCGTAACTGCGGGCTTTTCCCCTTATCAGCAACCAAAACAACAGAAAAATAAAAGAAAATAAAAATAAGAGCCAAACTGCCAGACAGAGATAGTTTTCAGGTTTTTTGAAGCCCGTTGCCGGACTTCGTTGCCGACCTTCTCCTTGTCTGGCTATTCTATTATGGAGGACAACTGCCTATGGCAAAAACGAAAACAGAGATTCATGTTACCACAGTTTTTGACGGCGAACTGGACGCCACAGACGTCTTTGTGAGCCTGATTGCCCAAAAATATGGGCAGAATACCAGCAAAGAAAATCTTGCGAAAACACAAGATTTAGAGTATAATAAGGATGAGGTTCAGAAGAACCGTGTTCCGTCTGGATTGTGCGGGTAAACGGTTATGATGAACGGATATGAATACACAGGCATGGACGCAATTCTGGCGGGCAGCTTCCGGGCGGCCATCTATTGCAGGCTTTCCAAAGACGATGACCTTGACGGGGAGAGCGCCAGTATTGCCAACCAGCGGGATATGCTGGAAAGCTACTGCGAAAAGCAGGGATGGGAGGTTG
>OHBM01001271.1_pt1 | contig 18893 bp, 9 predicted proteins | sample 1577251 | NCBI WGS metagenome assembly OHBM01 (sample SAMEA3541557, study PRJEB24748) | human gut metagenome | biome: human gut; feature: human-associated habitat; material: faeces | place: China | collected 2012 | reverse complement strand
GAGAAGTATAAGAGTTCTCATTGTCGTACCAAGAAACTACCTGTACCTGATATGTATCCTCGTCGATCTTGCTAACCATTGTCTGAGTAGCATCGAAGAGTGAACCGAAACGCATACCGATGATATCAGAAGAAACGATCTGCTCATCGTTGTAACCGAAGCTCTCGTTAGAAGCAGCCTTCATAGCAGCGTTGATACCCTCTACAGTTACGTCCTTACCCTTAACAACAGCAACGAGGATAGTTGTAGAACCTGTTGGAGTCGGAACACGCTGTGCAGAACCGATCAGCTTACCATTCAACTCAGGGATAACCAAACCGATAGCCTTAGCAGCACCAGTAGAGTTAGGAACGATGTTCTGAGCACCTGCACGTGAACGACGGAGGTCGCCCTTGCGCTGAGGACCGTCGAGAATCATCTGGTCACCTGTGTAAGCGTGGATAGTAGACATGATACCTGACTGGATAGCTGCATACTTGTTCAAAGCGTAAGCCATAGGAGCCAAGCAGTTAGTTGTACAAGAAGCTGCAGAAATAACTGTGTCGGCCGGAGTCAAAGTCTTGTGGTTTGTGTTGTAAACGATAGTTGGGAGATCGTTACCAGCAGGAGCAGAGATAACAACCTTCTTAGCACCTGCTGCGATGTGAGCAGAAGCCTTCTCCTTTGATGTGTAGAAACCTGTGCACTCGAGTACTACGTCAACACCAAGCTCGCCCCAAGGAAGCTCAGCAGCGTTTGGCTTAGCATAGATAGTGATTTCCTTACCATCAACGATGATAGAGTTGTCTGTTGCCTCTACAGTGTGCTTGCCCTCACCGTACTTGCCAGCGAAGCCACCCTGAGCTGTATCATACTTAAGAAGGTGAGCCAACATTTTTGGAGATGTAAGGTCGTTGATAGCAACCACCTCATAACCCTCTGCCTCAAACATCTGACGGAAAGCCAGACGACCGATACGGCCGAAGCCGTTAATAGCAACTTTTGTCATTTTTTTAATATTTTAATTAATGGTTGAAAATAAATCTTACTTTCAAGCTCCACAGTACTTGCCAATGAGCTGAAACATTCAAAAAGCAATACCTTTGAGCATTTTTTTCTTTATCGAGCGCAAAGTTAATAATTATTTTCTAATTTTGCAGCCAATAGAGGTATTAAATTATTTAAAAAATCGCTATATAATTTCACTGGGCTATATACATTATATATAATAAGCGCAGTTTGCTATATACACTTTGCAAAATAAGTTAGTTAGAAACAAGAAACATACAATCGGACATTCGAAATTAAACAATTAACAAACAGAAACTATGGGAAAAATGCTAAATGAGTTCAAGGCGTTCGCCGTAAAGGGCAACGCTGTCGACATGGCTGTCGGTGTGATCATCGGCGGTGCGTTCGGAAAGATAGTTAGCTCTATCGTGAACGATATCATCATGCCGCCTATCGGATGGCTCATCGGCGGCGTCAACTTCAGCGACCTGAAGTTCGAGTTGCCTGCCGTAAACCTCGGCATGGAGACAATGAAGCCGGCTACCATCAACTATGGTGCGTTCATCCAGACTATCATCGACTTCACTATCATCGCTTTCTGCGTGTTCCTCCTCGTGAAGGGCATCAACAAGCTGGCTAACCTCAAGAAGAAGGAGGAGGAGACCAAGCCTGCACCTGCGCCCGAGGAGCCGAAGCCTACAAAGGAGGAGTTGCTGCTCACAGAGATTCGCGACTTGCTGAAGAAGAATTGATTAATTATTAATTCGTAATTATTAATTATTAATTCGTAATTACGACCTTGCCAATTAATAATTAAAAATTAATAATTAATAATTCGTAATCACGACCTTGCCAATTAATAATTAAAAATTAAAAATTAATAATTCGTAATTACACCCTAACAATTAATAATTAATAATTACGAATTAATAATTAATAATTACGAATTACTAATTAAAAAAAGGCGCTGGCGAAACAATCTTCGTCAGCGCTTTTTTGCTTTTATATGATGCGTTTTGTGTTGGTCAAATCTGGTTTACGTTTCTGTTCACGTTGCAAATTTACTCATATTTTTTGCAACACGCAACCCTCATTTTACCGAATATGGAACAAAACGCATTATTCTTGGCTTAAGTGTACCAAATTCATGCTTAACCTGCTAAAACTTTTACTTCGTTATCATTATCTTGCGTGTGACGGTTTCGCCGGCTACTACGGCTTTCACTACATATACGCCAGCGGTCAAGCCGTTGAGCGATACGGTGTTGCCTTCTGCCTTTGCTACAACAGCGCCTGCTGCCGACACAAGTTCTACCGACGTCACGCCCTCGCCAGTTACGGTGAGCTCGTTCTCGCCCTGGCGCATCTCGATGCGTCCTACGGTGTTCTCGTCGATGCCTGCAACGGCGATGAGGAAGTTGGTTACGCCGCCCTTCACGCTTGTCGACTTCACTGTGTAGTATACGTCAACGCGGATAGTGTGCTGCTGCTTGTCGTCGGTACCGAAGTCGTGGGTGTATGTTCTCTCCGTGAGCTTCGCCGCGTTCTTCTTAGCGTTGTCGATGAACACGTCGTAGCCTTCGATAGGCAACGTACCTGGTTTCGGGTTCTCCAGCACGAGACCGATCATCCAGTTAGCCATCACGCCGGTAGAAGATATTGAGCTCCACGACTCGCCGTCGAGCGAGTAGATGTCAGAGTAGCCTTCCAGCGGATCGCTGCTGTCAACGGCGATAGCCGGTTCCTTCGGCGTAACATCATAGCAGTCGATGGCAAGACGGTATGTAGATCCGTTCTCGATGATGATAGGCTTCGTGAGTTCCACCTCGTTCCACTTGCCTACGGTGTAGTCGTCCACCTCGGTCTGGCTTATCAGCTCGTCGTTCTTGTAGACAAACACTGTGTATGTAGCTTCTGTGAGCGGATAGAAGCGTGCCTTCTTGATGGCGTATCCGGTGCGACCGCGGAATGTCTTCGACGGATAGAGCGCGCCTACCATGATGTTATAGTTGTTGTCAGCGGGAGCTGTCACGCCCTGCGTTGATGCAGAACCAGTGCAATACTGCACCTGAACCACGTCGCGGTCAACCGGTGCTGCCCAATTAGCCTTCACAGCCGAAGCGCTTACCGGCGCTACTGCCACGCCCTTCACAGCCTGAAGCTGGCTGTCGTCAGGAACAACCGCAAGCTGAGCTACGGTCGGCTCCGACTCCGATCCGTTGGCATACACGGCGCTCACGCCCAGTGCATGGTCGCCCTTGTCGAGAGAAGGTACGGTGAAGCTCTTTGTAGCAGACGAACCTACCTTCTTGCCGTCTACATATATGTTATAGCCCGTCACGTTGTCCTTTGCAAGATCGGCACCTTCCGGCGCCACGATAGCGTCGATAGCCCACGAAGCGGCATAGAGATAGTTGCTCTCCTCCATAAGGTTGCCCATTGAGTAGAAGTCGGGCTCGGTTGTAAGGCGGAGCAGGTCGGAAGAACCCTTCACGGCACGACCGAAGTCGAGCGCTGTGATGCGCTGCGAAGCCTCTGTAACCTTCACCTCAACCGACACGAGCAGTTCGCCTGAAGGCAGATTCTGCGGAGTGTCGAGCTTAACGACGTTGCGCTCGCCGTAGTTCAGCTTCTGCGTAACGGGCTGTGTGTAGAACTTCTGCAACTTACCGTCTGCGCTGCGTGTGTAGAGGTTGATAGTCCAGCCGCCCTGAGCCTCCATCGGGTAGAAACCTACAGATGTGAGCTTCTGTCCCTTGTATGCGCTGAGCGTAACTGCGTCGAAAGCGATGGCTGTCTCGTAGCTCTCGCCGTCGAACGACAGACCGAATGTCTCGAGGTTGGCGTTGTCGGGGTTGAAGTATGTGAGCGCTCCGAAGTTTGTTGACGGATCGCTCCACTCCATGTATGCTGCGCTGTAACCATGCTGCTGTGCGAAGAGGTTTGTAGGCGTAGAAAGCTTCTGATTCTCCACCTTGACAGTAGCTATCTCGCTGTTTGCCGACTCAACGTCGCCGTACACTGCCGTAACCACATACTCGTGTTCGCCTACCGGCACACCAGCATCTACGAATCCTTCAGCGGTAACAACATCGCTGCTCACCTTGTTGCCGTCGCGATACACCTTGTATCCGGTTATGCCAGTAGCTGCAACGTTCGGTTTCCATGTAATCTTCACCGAGTTGAGTCCTGACATCTGCTTAGCCTTCACGCTTACCGGAACCATAGCCGAGAACATCGGACTGCCGAACTTCACAATCATCGACTGCGACGAAATGGCATAGTTGCCGTCCGAATCCTTGTCGTCATTGTAGAAGAGGAAGCCCATGATATGGTCGTCGACCGACACAGATGTAGCGCGTGTCACGTTGTAAAGGGTTTCGCCTTCCGAATCCTTCGGCGAGTCCGGATTGACGAAAACATGATAGTCGGCGAGGTTCACGCCTTTCTCCTTCAGATACTTGTATGCGAAGGTGCCTTTTCCGTCCTGGTATATATAACCCAAATTGTTGTCCTCGCACATCACGGTGCCGTTACCGCTGATGTCGTAGAAGTCGAGGTCGTCGTTGGCGCCTGCCGGAACAATAGCACTCTTCTTGCCTGTTTCCATATCGTACACAGCCCAGGCTCCGCGTGTTTTGCCAGCTCCGCCAGCCTCATCTTCAGTCTGCCAGCCGCCGAAGTAAAGCAGCTTCTTGCCGTCGGGCGAGAACTTCTTGCCTACACAGAACGGCGACTGCTGGTCAGAGAGTGTTGTGAAATTGCCGTCGGGTCCCCATAAACATGCCTGGCGGTTCTTGTTCATAACCCAACCCGTAGCATACTCTCCGTCGGGCGATATTGCATAAGGCATCGCGATACCATTGTTCTCCTTCAGTTGGCGGTGAATCTTGCCATCCTTCCACACGTATCCCAAATACTTTCCACCTACATACACGTTGCCCGTGATGTAGTGTCCGTCGGGCGATATGCCAGAAGCGCCGCTACTGCTCACTGCGTCAGAAGGCATTTCGAGACGGTTCCAGCGGTTGTTCTGCCAATAGCCAGCGAGCAGCGCCGAAGCACCATTCTTCTTGTAGCTATTGTCGGTGTACAAGCCCACAACAACGCCGTTGTTAGACACGCTGTAAGCCTGCGAAGGCGACGACGGATTGAGCAAATCAATTTCTCCGCTCTCCAGATTCCAGCGGAATCCATAAGCCTCATTGCCACTGTCGAAGTACATACCACACGCCCACTTGCCGTTTGGCGAAGCAGCCATGATGTTGTAGTCGCTTGGGGTGACCATCACTAAGGGTGATGTCTGTGCGAAAGCTGCGCCACTTAAGAGTAGCGACGCAAGTAACATTTTTGTTTTCATCTCTTGTTTATAAGGTTTTAAAATTTTTCTTTCTCGTTACAAAGTTTTTGGAGGGTTCGTATAATTATAATCTCTCTTTGCGAAGCATCTACTACCGTCTAACGCTGTACTTGTAGACGCTCTGCTTGCCGTCCTTCTCTACACATATTATATATGTAGCAGCCGGAAGCTGAGCGAGCGACACGGTTCGTGTGCGTTTGCGTGCGTATACACGTTCGCCCGAAACATTGTAGACAGATACGTTTGCAGCATCGCTGAGCTGAACCGTGTTGCCTGCAAAGATAGCCTTTACAACTCCGTCAACGCCGATGCGCTGCATGGCTGTATAGTTACCGTTTTCTATGTCTGTCATCTTCACGGTGATGGTATCGGAGAACGCCTTGCCGTACTTGTAGGTCGTAACGACATACGCCTCTACAACGTCGTCAAGAAGCATTACGTGAAGCGTGTCCTTCGAAGCCTCTCTTGTTTCGTTCTCTGGCACATTGCTTCCAACGAAGTAGAGCGTATGCTTGATAAAGCCGTAGTCGTTCATGTCGGCAGGATTCTCCCAACCAAAGAAAGCGTTGTACTCCTTTTCAGGATTCAAAGCCGTACCTACATTCTTCACCTCGCCGCCTACGAGAGCCAGATTGGTAACGGCAGGCAGTTCGTGGTCGAGCGCCACTTCAATCTCAGTAGGAGTGGTGCTGTAGAAACCAACCCACTCCGAGTCGGCAGCAGGCTTCACTATCTTGCCGTCCTTCATGGCGAAGAGCGGCTGAATGAAGTAGGTGTATGTACTGTTGCTGAGTTCGTCGTCCTCGTACGCACACTGCATTGTTTCGGGGTCTATCACGTCGGCAAGGTCAACGGTATCCTGCGGTATGCAGTTGCGGAAAATGACGAACTTGCAGCCGTACTCGAGTCCTGCCTTCGGCACATTGAAACGAAGGTCTACGGTGTTCGGCTTCTCCTTGTCGAGCGTAGCCGACATAATCATCATGGCTGTCTTCTCCTTCATGCCACTGAAGTCGCGATATTCATAGCGCATGGGCAGACCGCTACGTGTCCACTTGTTACTGCTGTAGTTGTAGCTGCAAACATCCATCAGGTTCAGATTGCCGTTCACCGGCTTATACTCGGTCTTTGCGCTCGGTATCTCCTTGCCGCTTGAATCGTAGCGGAACTTCTCGTAGAGCGTGAGCGCACCGCTGGTATAAGTCCATGCTTCGCGCTGCTTAGCCAACTCATTGCCGTCCTTCAGCTTGTACTGATACTCCTCCACCTTGTTGCCGTCGGCGTCGTACTTTATGTTAGCCTCGAACTTGTGCGAGTCGTATTCGCCAGTTGACGAGTAATGGGTGAGCACGCCGTCGGTATAGGTATACGTAATCTCCTGCTTGAACTTCTTAGTGTCTCTGATATATGTAGACTTCTTAGCCAGCGTTCCGTCGGTGTTGTACGCATACTCGTTGATGTACATCGACGTAGTGTCGGTAGCCAATCGTCCCTCGCTGTCGTAAGTATAGCTCTCGCAGTTCTGCGTCTTGCGGAAGCTGAAGACGCCGCCGTCGTATTCGCCCCACTGGTACGTGTCCTTATTGGTCATCATGCCGTCGGTGTTGAAGACAGCCTTGCAGAAAGTCATAACATCGAAGTCGTCCGAGTAGCCTTCGTCGGTGTAGAGACGTCCGTAGTCGGCTCTACCGACGAAGAGTCCGTCGGTGTTATAGTAATACAGACTGCGTTTCGACACTACATCGTCCGGGATATCGCCCATCGAACTGCCGAAGGTGGCAGTATTAACCAAGAATCTGTTTTCTGGAGCCGCCTGCTGAGCGTCAGCCGTTGCCGGGCAGCCGAGCACTAATGCCAGAGCTGCAATCGAATTAAGTAATCTTTTTCCCATAATTCCATGTTTTTGGTTAATTAATAATCTGAAAAGACACACATTATATTATATACTCTACGTAATATACATGTGTGTCTTTTCACGAAGTGCTATCCAGGCGTGAGCTTATGCTACTTCACGCCGTACTTATAGAAGCTGCTCTTGCCGTCCTTCTCTACACATACTATATATGTAGCAGCCGGAAGCTGACCGAGAGCTACGCTGCATGTATTCTGCTTTGCGTACACCTTAGCGCCTGCAGCAGAGTAAACCGATACGTTTGCGGCGTCGCTGAGCTGCACTGTGTTGCCTGCGAATGTAGCCTTCACAACACCATCGGCTGTAACGCTCTCCACGCCGCTGTACTTCTCGATGTCCTTAACAGTAACGGTGATGGCGTCAGAGTAAGCCTTGCCGTACTTGTATGTTGTGATGACATACACCTGCATCTCGTCGTCCATAATCTGCACTCTGGCAGACTCGGCGGCGCCTTCCAACTTAGTATCAGAGAGACCCATACCCACGAAGGCAACGTCGTTTCTCACGAAGCCGAGTTCTTCGAGATTAGCCGGGTTCTTCCATTCGAGATCAGCGTAGTATTCTATCAATTGGCTCATGATAGAACCGATGCGCTTCACCTCGCCACCTACGAGCTTCAGGTCGGTAACGGCAGGAAGCTCCGTAGCGAGAGCCACGTTCACGTCCATAGGCGTAGAAGTATAGTAGCCCACCCACTCCGAGTCGGCAGTAGCATCGCTTATCTCGCCGTTTGTGAGGGCGAAAAGCGGCTGAACAAAGTAAGTGTATGTGTCGCTCTTGAGTTCCTTGTCCTGATAAGAGCACTGCTTTGTTGCGGGATCCATAACGTCTACAAGGTCGAGCGTGTCGAGAGCCACGCAGTCGCGGTAGACTACAAACTTGCAGCCATGAACGAGACCGGCTTTCGGAGCTGTGAATTGCAGGTTAATAGTGTTCTTGAGTTTCTTGTCGGGTGTAGCCGAGAGAAGCATCGTCTGTGTAGCTTCCTTCATTCCGCTGAAGTCGCGGTAGGTCTGACGCACGGTCAAGCCCATTTTGTTCCATGTGTCCTTAACCGAATTGTAGGTATAGTCGCTAACATCCATAACGTTCATGTTGTTCTTCACGGGGACATACTCTTTCTTCGAGTCTGCCACTTCCGCGCCTTTACTGTCGTAGCGGTACTTCATGTAGAGCGTGAGCACACCGTCGGTGAATGTCCAGGTTTCGCGCTGACGCGGCTTCACATTCTCGCCCGACTTCGCATACTGGTATTCTTCTATCTTGTTGCCGTCGGCGTCGTACTTAAGGTCAGCCTCGAACTCGTAATACTGTCCGGTAGACGAGTAGTGAGTAGCCAGTCCGTTCTCATAAGTGTATGTAATCTCCTGCGCAAGTTTCTTTGTGCGTTTGTTGTACGACGTAACCTTTTGCAGCGTGCCGTCGTCGTTGTACGTATACTCGTTGATGCGCATCGAGGTAGTGTCGGTAGCCAGTCTGCCCTGCGCGTCGTATGTATAGCTCTCACAGTTCTGTGTCTTACGGAAAGCGTTGTCGCCGTCGTCATAGTCGCCATACTGGTAGAAGTCTTTGTTGGTCATGTTGCCGTTTACATCGAAGATAATCTTCACGATGTCGGTGAGCGAGAATGTATCCGAATAGCCACCGTCGGTGTAGTTGCGTCCGTAGGTAGAACTGCCTACCAACTTGCCGTCGGTGTTGTAGTAATAATACTCGCGCTTAGAGTCGAGGTCTTCGGGCATATCGCCCATCTGACTGCCAAGTGTGACAGCCTTCACTAAGAATCGGTTCTGTGTCTCTACTTTCTGTGCGAATGTCGGGGCTGCAGAGCCAAGCATCAACGCCATGGCTGCTACCGAATAAAGTAAACGTTTTTCCATAATTCTGTGTTTTTTGATTATTAATAGCGTTAAGACAGCGCAAGTTTAGCGATAAAAGACTACTTCTATTACCCAAACGCGGTCTACCATATTGCAAAGATACACAATTACTTTTTAAAAACAAACCTAAATAAGTGTATTTTCAACTAAATTGTTGCATATATTTGCAAAAAGCCGTACATTTGCAAGCAAACTATCAGCAAATAGTTATTACACGTTATTAATATAAAGAGCGTGTAAATATAATTGAAACTAACAAACAAAAGAACAATTAATTAATATATACTATGAGAAAAACCTTACTTAGCATCGCTTCCCTCCTCCTTGTAGCAGGGAACATCAACGCCACCAACATCGGCTACTCTAAAGATGAGATTTCGCGCAACAACGTATTCCGCCTCGGCAGCACCGAGAAGCAGGGACAGGCTATGCGCCTGAGCCACGCCAAGCTGCAGGCTCTGAAGGGCAAGACCATCGACTTCGCCGAGTTCGTGTTGGGCAGCAAGAATGTCACCGACAAGAAGATGCACGTTTTCCTCACCAAGCAGCTCGACGGCACACCTATCGCCGAGGGAACCGTTGAGGTGAAAAAGGCGCTGAGCAAGATAAAGTGGACGCTCGATAAGCCGTACACCATAACCGGCGATGAGGACTGTCTATACGTAGGCTACACAACCGAAGCTGCCAACACATACAAGGTGCTCATGTCGGACGGTTCGTACGACATCGAGGGCTGCAACTACGGCTACAAGGACGGAGCGTGGGTAGACACCTACGGCATGAACAAGGGCAGCGCGCTTATCTTCGTCAACGCCGAGAACGTGGGCGACTATACCGACGCCATCATCGCTCTGAGCAACTTCGAAGGCTACTATAAAGCGGGCGACAACTGCAACTTCTCGGCTTGCTTCGTGAACGCCGGCACCACGGACATAACCAGCTTCGACGCCATCGTGGAGGTGGGCGGCAACAAGACCACGCAGCACTTCGCCGACCTCAGCATCAAGCCGAAGGAGGGCTACAGCTTCGACCTCAAAGACGTGGACACAAGCAACGAGGGCGAGCAGAGCCTCAGCGTAACTATCGCTAACGTGAACGGAGCGGGCAAAGAGACCGACACGTCCGACAACAGCATCAGCGCCAACCTCTTCCTCTACCCGAAGACTATGGAGCGCTCGTTGCTGCTCGAAGCGTTCACGGGTCAGGGCTGCTCACAATGTCCGGGCGGTCATCTGAACATTGCGGCTGCCATCAAAAAAGCTGAGAAGAACATCATTGAGGTGGCTCACCACGTAGGCTACAAGCCAGACATGTTCACTATGAGCGAAGACCCTACATATATATTCTTCTACCCTAACACGTCGAGCACATTCGCACCGGCAGCTATGGTCAACCGCAACACTTACGCCAACGTAAGCACCACGCCGATAGTGAGCGCCACCGACATCAACAGTCTGCTTTCTACCATCTACTACGCCGACACCAAGGAGCCATACGTATCGCTCTATCTCAAGACCACACTGGACGAGAGCACACGCGAACTGAACGTGAAGCTCTACGTGCTGCCTCACAAGACCGTGCCTCACAACAGCTCTGTCTTCAACGTATACCTCGTGCAGGACGGCATCGAAGCGAGTCAGGCGAGCGGCGGAGAAAACTACATACACAACCGCACCTTCCGCGGAACGGTGACGGGCAACGCATGGGGATACCTGGTGAAGGACATAAAAGCGGGTCAGCTGCTTTCGTGGGAGAAAACCATCACCATACCCGAGAGCATCCACTCGAGCTATTATGCCGACGAGACCAAGAACAACGTCGAGGCTGTGCTGAAGAACATGAGCGTCGTGGCTTACATAGGCGAGTTTGACCAGAACGACAACAACAAGCACACTATCTATAACTGCTGCGAGGCGCGCCTGGGCGAGTCGCACAAGCAGACGGGCTTCGTCAAGCCTACCGACGTGAACAGCGCCGAGGCAGAACAGAGCGTGAGCATCTTCGTAAGCAACGGAAAGGTGCACGTAGGCGGCGAGTACGACCGCTTGCAGGTGTACAACCTCGCTGGTGCGCAGGTGGAGAACGCCGATCTTGCCAAGGGCGTGTACATCGTGAAGGTGACTGCCGACGGCAAGCAGACCACAAAGAAGGTGCTCGTGAAGTAATACGGGCAGCCGAAAACAGATACATATAATATAATAAGGTATATCATGCGCAAGTCATACATATATATAATAGGTGCAACGATGTTGCTCGCGCCAGCCTCAGCGTTGGCGCAGGCATCGCTTTCGCCTCGCACGGCTATTGCCGTCGCTTCCCCCACCCTGCTTAAGTCGCCCGCTGCGCAAGCCGCTGCAGTGGGCGCCGCAAGCAGTCAGCTTTCAGCATACGTAACAATCGACCCTGCGCGCACATCGTGGCAGCAGTTGGGCATAACGCCTATCGCCGAGAACGCCAATACGGCTACCGTACGCCTCACGCTCGACGCCTTGCAGCGTCTGGCTAAGCAGCAGGGTGTAGAGTACATCCAGATTACTTCGGGCGCAACGCAGATGCTCAACCTTGCACGCCAGGAGGCTGGCACCGACCAGATACACAAAGGCACCAACCTGCCGCAGGCTTACACAGGCGAGGGCGTGGTTGTGGGCGTGGTCGACGCCGGATTCGACTATATGCATGCCGCTTTCCGCCGCCCTGCCGACGGAGCGCTGCGCATCAAGCGTGTGTGGGAGCAGAGCGCTACGACGCTCGACGGCGCTTCGGCTCCTGCGAAGTACGGCTACGGTATTGAGCTGAACACGCCCGAACTGATAGAGAAGGCGCAGGGCGACAGCGACTCTAACTCGCACGGCACGCACGTGGCTGCCATAGCTGCGGGTAGCGACGCCTACAAGGACGGGGCGTACGTGGGCAATGCGCCCGACGCCGACATAGTGCTCGTGGCGCTCGACCTCAACAATAGCACCAACGCCGACATCAGCAACGCCGTGCAGTATATCTTCGACTATGCCGACGAGGTGGGCAAGCCGTGCGTCGTCAACCTCAGTCTGGGCAACCAGGACGGACCGCACGACGGCACTTCTACGTTCGACACCATGACCGACACCATGCAGGGACCGGGCCGCCTCATCGTGGGCGCTGCCGGCAACCACCGCACCGACGCCTTCCACATCGACCATACCTTCGCTACAGCCGACGCTGCGCCGCTACGCACGTTCGTGAAGTACAAGGTGGCGCCGTCTAACTCGGTTTCGGGTGGCACGATAGAGATTTGGGGCGAGAAAGGCGTCGACTTCACCGTAGACATCGCCGCCTACAGCACGTTCAACAAGAAGGAAGCGCGGTCTACTACCGTTTATCCGGCGGAGGGCGTCACGAATGTAGACTTCGGCAAGTACGCTTCGGGCACGTGGAAGGTGGCTTCGGAGGTGAGTCCGCTCAACGGCAAGCCGCACGTGGTGCTGACATCTGCGCTTACCTCGATACGCAACAACTACGCTATAGCGCTCACCGTGACGCCGAAGACGGCGGGCAGAGTGAACATTTGGTCGGACAATACGTATCTGGCGTTGGAGTCGCGCGACATAGAGGGCTTCTCGGCGCCCGACGCAGCGTCGTCTACGCTCTGCGAGATTGGCGGAACGGGCAAGCGCATACTCACCGTGGGTTCGTACACCACACGCAACGAGTACACGACAAACGGCGGACAGCAGGCTACGCTGCAGGAGACCGTGGGCGACCTGAGTTCGTTCTCGAGCTACGGCCCCACAGTAGACGGACGCATGAAGCCGAACATTACGGCGCCGGGCTGCTTCATCATCTCTGCCGTGTCTAACAACGACGCATCGGGCAACTTGATGTACGCCGAATACAACGAGAACTTCGGACGCTACAACCAGTACGGCTATATGCAGGGCACGTCGATGGCGTCGCCGTTCGTGGCAGGCATTGTGGCTACATGGCTGCAGGCTTATCCGCAACTCACGCCCGAACAGCTGCACGAGATTGTGCAGAACACGGCACGCAAGGACAGCTTCACGGCTACGGCGCCCGACAGCAACTGGGGCTACGGCAAGATAAACGCGCTCGACGGACTGCGCCAGTGCATCGAGAAGCAGGAGACGGGCTGCGAGAGCATCGGCATGCCGTTCGACGGAACGGTGCGCATCGCAGACGGAAACATCTTATTGGGCTTCGCTCGCGACACGCAGGCTACGCTCTGCCTCACAAGCATGACGGGCAGCACGCTGTTCAGCAAGCAGCTCGGCAAACGCTCGGCAGGCGAAACGCTGTCTGTTGCCGTGCCGCAACTGCCAAAGGGCGTGTATCTGCTCAGCGTAAAGACGCCGACAGCTACAAAGACCTTCAAGTTTGTTTGGCAATAATCCCATACTCTTTCATCGTCAACCGAACGCCGTCCGATCGGATTCCGTTCGCCGTCCGATTGGATTCCGAACGCCGTCCGATCGGGCAGCGTTCGGTTGACGATGACTTTTCTACACACTAACAAAGACTCTTCTCCACACAAAAGTGTGGAACTATTCTACACTTGTTCCACACTTCTCCACAACTTTTTAGTCTATGCCAAAGCACTAAAAATTTTTATTCGCACTGACTATCAGACACTTACGCAAAACACTTCATATTCTGGCACGCAGATTGCATTCTATTAAGTGAACGACGCAACGAACAAACATCAGTTCAAGACGGAGTTCTACAGATAAACATTATAATTAACAATTAAAAATTTAAGAATATGAAGAAGTTAGTTTTTGCAGCTTTCGCAGCTTTCGTTATGGTATCAGTAAGCAACGTATTTGCAGGTAGCTCTAAGGCAGAGCTTGGTTTGAACATGCCGGTTGACTCAACCGTTGTTGACACAGCCGACACAGTAGGCGCTCCGGCAGAGGGTGAGCCGGCAGAACAGCAGGCAACTCCTGAAGAAGTGGCAATGCTCAGCGACTCGGTTGACTCGGTTGACTCTACAGCACACCTCTTCTCGAGCGTAATGCTCATGGACTCTACATCTACAGATACAACCGGCACAGAGGCTCCGGCAGTGGTTTAAGAGAAGGTAAGGGTTTCAGACATAAATAACAACACACTAATTCCTTTCAGTCTGCATCGTTCTTGTACGAACAAGAATGGTGCAGACTTTTTGTTTTCTACCACCAACGAATGTTTTATAAAATAAAAGCCAAGATTCTGCGTTATACAGAATATAGGAATAAGAATTTTGAAGCATATATGTTCAGCACCAGAATAAAAATACTTGTAGGCTACGCTTTGCTCGCCATCGTGTTGCTGTCTGCCACATGGATGGTATACGACAATACGCGTTCGTTGTCGGCGGTAAACCACGCCTCGGAGCGCTTTATGGCACGCCGCGACATTGTCGACTCGCTCGTGTTTTCGATGCTCGAGACCGCCAATGCCGAACGCAGCGTGCTGCTCGGCGACGCAAGCAAATGGGAACGCTTCGACCGCGCACTCAGCGGTTCGAAAAGGCACGCACGTAAGTTACGCCCGCTACTGAACGACACGCTGAAACAGCAGCGGTTGGATACGCTAATGGCACTGCTAATAGCGAAACGCGAGAACACGCTGCTCGTGATGAACGTACTGAAAAACAACAGCCGCGACATATATTACAACAATAAGGTGGAGGCGTTGCATAGCGGACGCGACTCGATAGTGATTAGTCCGCAGACGAAGGAGCGCCACGAACAGCACGAGACGGTGTACGAGGTGGTGAAGACGAAACGCGGCTTCTTCAGACGTCTGGGCGACGCCTTCCGCAAGCAACGCACCGATACCATAAGCACTACCCGACTGACGCATCAGCCGTCTACCGACACCATCCATCACCGACTGAACATCGCCGACTCGGTGGCTAACGCACTTGCCGAGATTCATAGCGAGCAGCAACGCGCCAACGACCGCCAGCAGGACATCATCAGTACGCGAAACGACCGTCTGCAGCTGGTGAGCATTCAGCTGACGAAGCGCACATGGCAGCTGCTGGAGGACATACAGAGCGACGAGCACAACGCCATGCAGCGTGTTGTGGGCAAGGCTATCAGTTCGCGACGTGCCATGATCGTGAGAATTGCGGTGCTGGGGCTGTTGGCGATTCTCTCAGCGGCGATTCTCGTGGTGTACATCCTCAGAGACATAAAGCGCGAGCGCCGCGACCGTCAGCGCATTCTTGAAGCGAAGACGGAGACGGAGCGCATCATGCAGCAGCGAGAGCGACTGCTGCTCACCATCACACACGACATAAAGGCACCGGCGGCGTCGATTGCCGGTTTCATCGACCTGCTCAGCGAGTATGTAGACCGTCCGAAGGCTGTGGGCTACCTGCAGAGCATATCGGGCTCGGCTAATCATCTGCTGCAACTGGTGTCGGCGCTGCTCGACTATCATAAGCTGGAGAGCGGAAAGGCGGAGCGACACGAGGTGAGCTTCCAGCCGACTGCGCTCGTCAGCGAGTGTGTGGCGCAGATGCAGCCGCTGGCTATGGCTAAACAGCTGCGCTTGGCTACAGATATAAACGTTGCGGAGGATATGTTCTGCCGTTCGGACGCGTTTCGCATCAAGCAGATCGTGAACAACCTCGTGAGCAACGCTATCAAATATACCGACGAGGGCGAGGTGCGTGTCGGCATAACCGTTCTGAACGGTTGGATGACGCTGAGCGTGAGCGACACTGGCTGCGGCATGACACCCGAAGAACTGCAGAGTGTGTTCAACGCCTTCACGCGTCTGCCCGGCGCTCAAGGCAAGGAGGGCGTGGGCCTCGGACTGACTATCACTCGCGAGATTGTGACGCTGCTCGGCGGCAGAATAAATGTTGTGTCGACAAAGGGCAAGGGCACAACGTTCAGAGTGTGTCTGCCGGTGAAGGTGGTCACTAATCAGGGGATACACTCAGGGGGTGCACTTGTCTCAAGTGCACCAACAAAGCAACAAGTGCACCAACAAAGCAAACAAAATCAGGGGGTGCACTTGTCTCCGCTCGGCTTTCGCCGCTTGCCAGAGCAAGAAGTGCACCAACAAAGCAAAGAAGTGCACCAACAAAACAAACATACTCAGGGGGTGCACTTGTCTCAAGTGCACCAACAAAGCAAAGAACTGCACCAACAAAGCAAACATAACAGCATGGTTGGTGCACTTGAGACAAGTGCACCCCCTAAAGGCAATTCTCAACACCACAACACCTCAACATCTCAACCCACGATCTCCGTGGTGATAGTAGACGACGACCGCCTGCAGGGTCAGCTTCTCAACGAGATGCTTCGGCGCATCGACGGCGTGCAGTTCGACATCACGACGACCATACACGCCGACGAAGCCATTAAGATTGCTGTGGAGAAGAATCCGCACATCGTGTTCACCGACATCGAGATGCCGGAGATGAACGGCAGCGAGATAATGCGCCGCATACGCACCGCATCGTCGGCTACGTCTGCAACCGACAAGTCCGTACGCCGCACGAAGTTCGTGGCTATGACAGCACACGAGCAGAGCATCATGCCGCAACTGCGCAGCGACGGCTTCGACGCCTGTCTGTTCAAGCCATTCTCGGTGCAGACGCTCGCCGCCACCATCTGTCAACTGACGGGCATAGCAGTAAGGGTTTCCGAGAAAGGGCAAAACTCAAAACTCACAATCGCAGGCGAAGCCGAGAATAACTCAAAACTCAAAACTCAAAATTCAAAACTCAAAACCGCTCTCCTACCCTTCACCGACGGCGACCCTGAAGCGGAAGCGCAGATAATAGGCGACATACGCAAGTCGATAGAGGAATACCTGGAGATGATTGGCGACGGTTCTGACCCTGAGCGCGTTGCGAAGGCGGCGCACAAGGCGATGCCGCTGCTTGAGATGATTGAGCCGGGTGAGAACGCATGGGTCGCACCACTGCAAACCTCAGGGGGTGCACTTGTCTCAAGTGCACCAACAAAGCAACAACACCCACAAAGCGAAGAAAAAAACATCTTGGTTGGTGCACTTGAGACAAGTGCACCCCCTGGGGAAACAACAGCACCCCCTAACGAACAAGAACGCGAAAGATTGACAAAACAACTGATAGAGAAACTTAAGGAAATACTATGCGACATATACTGATTGTAGAAGACGACATCGCTTTTGGCACAATGCTACAGACATGGCTGCGCCGAAAGGGATTTGAGGTGGACAAGGCGACATCGGTGGGTGCTGCCGTGAAGCTGCTCGTGGACATGAAGAGCGTAGACCTCGTGCTCTCCGACCTCCGACTGCCCGATCACGACGGCCTCCGACTGCTGGCTTGGATGCACGAGCACAGCATCAATGCGCCGTTCATCGTGATGACAAACTATGCGGAGGTGCAGAACGCGGTGCTCGCCATGAAGTCGGGCGCTGCCGACTATATAGCAAAGCCTGTGCAGCCCGACATTCTGCTGCAGAAGATTAACGATGCGATGGAGCAGAACGCGCAGCAAAGCAATGCAACAATTCAAAACTCTACAACTCAAAATGCGCCAACGGCGCACAATTCAAAACTCAAAACTCAAAACTCGGAAGCCGCTCCCCGCTACATCGAGGGCAAGAGCGAAGCCTCTCGACAGCTATACAGCTACGTAGAGCTGGTGGCGCCCACGCCAATGTCCGTTCTCATACTCGGAGCGTCGGGCACAGGCAAGGAGTACGTGGCTCACCGCATTCACGACCTCAGTCAGCGCCGCGACCGTCCGTTCTTCGCACTCGACTGCGGAGCGATTCCGCGCGACGTTGCAGCATCCGAGTTCTTCGGTCATAAGAAGGGAGCATTCACGGGCGCCGACGCCGACAAGCGCGGTGCGTTCGAGATAGCCAACGGTGGCACGCTGTTCCTCGACGAGGTGGGCAACCTGAGCTACGAAGTGCAGGTGCAACTGCTGCGTGCGCTGCAGGAGCGTCGCATCCGACCCGTCGGCGGAACGAAGGAGATAGACATCGACATCCGACTTGTCTGCGCTACGAACGAAAACCTTGAGGAGGCTGTCAGCGAGGGCCGTTTCCGCGAGGATCTCTACCATCGCATCAACGAGTTCACCATCTACATGCCCAAGCTCTCGGAGCGTGGCAGCGACCTTTTCCTCTTCGCCGATCTCTTCATCCGTCACGCCAACGAGGAGCTGAACCGCAACGTTGAGGGCTTCGACTCTGGCGCTGCGGAGATGCTCGCCTCACACTCATGGCCCGGCAACCTCCGCGAACTGAACAACGTGGTGAAGCGTGCGGTGCTGCTCACACGCGGCTCGCAGATCACCACCGCCGAACTGACGCTGGCGATGGGACAGATACGCACAGACAACGTCCTGCAACTGCACGACGAGGACACGGAGCGCCAACGCATCATCACCGCTCTGCAACAGACCAACGGCAACAAAGCCAAAGCCGCCCGTCTGCTCGGCATAGACCGCAAAACAATATACAACAAGATTGAGAAACTGGGGATATAAGAAAACGACATAGCATGCGTATCAACCATATACGCATACTATATCTATCCCGGCACCTGAACAATCTTTAAGTTTTTATAAGAAAATAACGCCTAAAAAAGCAAGAAATAGCAGAATGATGCTTTTATTTTGAGTTTCAAGTGGTTGTGGCAGTCGTTGGCTTTAAGTGGCATATACGAGGAAAAGCGAAAAACGCAGATTGGAGAAATAGAAACGCTTTCAAATCATTACCTCGCAGAAACGCCCTAATAAGCATTTTTAAC
>OHBM01001267.1_pt1 | contig 18926 bp, 9 predicted proteins | sample 1577251 | NCBI WGS metagenome assembly OHBM01 (sample SAMEA3541557, study PRJEB24748) | human gut metagenome | biome: human gut; feature: human-associated habitat; material: faeces | place: China | collected 2012 | reverse complement strand
AGAGAGTCCCCTTTGTCGCTCCGCGACATTTCCCCACACTGTGGGGAATCACCCTTTTCAAGGGAGCCTGAATAAATCCCTCAGTCTACTCACTTCGTTCGCAGACAGCTCCCTTTTCAAGGGAGCCTATTTAAGCCCTCTGTTTTTACCCGAAAATCACCGTAAAAATGTTCAAAACCGTGTTCAATACTTGTCAAAAAGTTCAAAACTCGAAAACGTTAACAATTTGTTCATAATTTTACAACAACATTGCCAATTTTGTTTGCCACTTTTGCCCAAAAATAACAATTCTATTTGTTCAATACAGAAAATCAACAAATTTGTGTGAACAATTTATTGACTTTTTTCGTTTAAAATTCTATACTTTAACTAACCATAGGAATGGTGTAATAGGGCGAAGTGCCCCCTTTTTTGAGGGAGCGCTGCCGCACGGCTGATTTACCGTGCAGTTTCCATCCCGTTTTGATACACATCCTACGGTAATATGCTCGGGTGTGTATCATCAGTTTTCCACCGATTCATTTTTACGGAAGTGGAAACGGTGGAAACCGACCGAGTTAACGTGCCGAAATCGGTTTGCTTTCTTGTAAATCAAAGAGCGGTCAGAAGTACAGCGGATTTTGTGCGAGGAATTGTTGCGGGGAGTGCCGCCCGCAGAAAAAATCAGGTACGCATACATGGTTTTAATGTAAATCTTTTTAGGAGGAAAAAACACGTATGAAAAAATCTACCAAATTGTTAAGTGTCATCTTGGCAGTTGTCATGATTTTCTCAACTATGTCCGTAATGGCGTTTGCCGCAAAGACGAAGTATCAGACCTCTGATAACCTTACCGCTCTTGACGCATACAGCCCGGACGGCGCGGTAACAAGACTCTCTACCGAAGAGAGAATGTCAGTCGTATTTGACTTCCTCGATGTTACCCTTGCCGCCGCGAACATAAACATGGGCGATGTTATTAACAAAGCAGGTTTGCATCTTGTTATCGACCTTCGCTCGGTTAATGCTCTTTGCGGAACCATCGACAGCGCACAGGCTCTTCTTAACAACGGACTTGTTAAGCTTGTCAGCGGCTTGCTCGGTATAGTTAAAAATGCTAACCTTAAAAACTGGAAGTCGGGCATGACAAGAGAAAAGAACGCTCAGCTTGACATAGTCAACGGTATTGCAACCATTCTTAACGACAACGCAGGTCTCGTTAAAAAGGTTATCAACGACGGCAAACTTGACGTCGGCATTATCGGCAACTTTGTTGATATCTCCGGCGTTAATAAGTACCTCTCGGATCTTCCGGGTATGTTAAAAGGCCTCGTTTATCCGATGTTCGCAAGAGTTGACGATGACATGACGCTCATCAACACTTATTCGACAACAACCGCAAATCCCGACACTCTTGTCAAGAATGTCCTCATCAACGCTATGTCTAAGCCGCAGAGCTATACTTCTTATAAAGAAGACGCTTCCGGCAAATGCATAAGCAATCACATTGCTCTTCCGACAAGCGCTAAAGCAGGTCTTCGCGATTATTATGTTAAGGGTTCAGACTCTAAGGGTGCTTACATCGAGGTATTTGAATATGATACCGACAAGAAGATGTATGTAGCTCAGGAAGAGAAGTATTATAAGACCGAAGAAACCGATATGGAAGGCAACGGCACAGGCGTTTATGTTTACGCTAACGCTGCCGGCGAAAACGTAAAATATTACGTTAAAGACAGCTACTTCCTTCCCTCACTTGCTACAAGCGATAAGGTTTCCGAAATTTTCAACCTTGACAGCAATACTCTTGTTTCGGCTCTCTATCAGATAGCTCCCTATGTATTTAAGGATCTTGCTCCCGTTGTTCTCAACGGTTCGGTTAAGATGCTTCTTGCACAGTGGTTCGGCGCTGAAAAGACCGAGCTCTTCGGCGGCAAGGCTTCAGAGGCCACCGCTGTTCTCGCTAAGCTTCCGTCAGATGTAAAGGCATTCTATTCTAAGGCTGCCGGCGCATATAACTGGGAGTGGTCGGACTTCACAATAGGCTCCGACGACAACGGCTATTATCGCCTTGTCAGCAAAGACGGTCTCACAGAGACCTGGCTCAAGTTTGATATGTCCACCGCTAATTCGTTCGCTAAGCTCATTAACTGGAACTACACCATCTCCGGTGATTTCGTTAACGAGTTTATGCCCACAGCTGCAAGCGACGGCTCCGTTACTGCTTCGGCAGCGGGTTATACCACCGTTCTTGCGGCGCTCAACGATTTTGTCGGCAAGGCAATCGACACAATGCTTTCGGATACTGCAAAGGCCGCAATCAATTGGACAAAGGGCGATAACTCAAACCTTGTTCCCAATCTTCGCAAGGCTCTTCAGTATGTAGCAGCTTATAACCCCGAGTATCTCTTCGGTACCGGCTATGAGACTGTTTATGCAGGCTACTATGACACAGTTGTAGATAAGTCCGCTTCCAATCAGGATGTTGTTACCGCTCTCGGCGCAATCGGCGTTAAGGCTCTTATGCCTCAGATAATTCTCCCGTCGGCTGCCGAGCTCAAGGGACAGAACGTAACCGCTCTTCTCGCTTGCGTAATTCGTGAGCTTGCAACTCAGTTCGTTCCGACTTACAACTATGACGCACTTATTTATGCCGATTACAACTCGAAGACCCTCGTAAAGGGTAAGGACAGCGGCTATTGGCTCGATGTTATCTTTACCATGGGCACCGACATCGGTATGAAGTATCTCTCCAAGCTTGCCGACCTCGGCTCCGATAAGGCTGACGGCTACAGCGTTGCAGCCTCCAAGACTTATAAGCTTGCAGACTTCGAAAAGAACACACGCGCTTGGGAAGACACCATTGACTGGATAATCGACTGGGCTCTCACCTCTGACAACGAGTGGTGCTGGAAGGTACAGAAGCTCATCAACACCGATGGCCTTGACCTCAACCTTGCTACCGCACAGGATCCGTGGGTTAAGCTCGACAAGATTATCCGCGACGTTCTTCCTGTTGAGAAGATAATCAACGAAACCGCTACTGACGGTAAGACCTTCCTTGAGACTGTTCTCAGAGAAGACATTATTGACAGACTTCTCAACCTTGACGTAAGCAAGCTCCTCGGTACAAACAGCGTTACGGGCATATTCAATATTCCTGCTAACAGCACTCTCAGAACCGAGGCTCTGTATCCCGCAGTATTCAGAATCGTAAGAGAACTCCTTAACAAGGTTCTCGGCAAGGTATGCGGCAACACCGCTCTTATCGCCGATTCTTACAATTCACTTGACGCTATTCTTCAGAAGGGCGCTATTGCAGACCTCGCAGAGAAATTGATTGTAGGTATTGCCTATGCCGTTAAAACAGGCGGTCTTCTTGACGTAGCTCTTCCGATCGTAAACTTCTTCCTCGGCTGGACTACTAACGCTCAGTCCTATGCTGAGCCTAAGCTTACAGTAGATAAGGGTACACTTAACTATGTACAGCTTACAAACGGCCAGATGAATACTACTCTTAAGGTAACAAACGCATCTGCAGGTATGATCTTAAAGCACGGCGATACATATGATCATCCTTATATGCTCACTCTTAAGTCTGTTACCGTTAACGACACCGAAATGCTCACAAGCGGCGAAAAGACTCTTTCACCGTATGAGAGCACCGATGTTACTCTTAACGCGGCAGTTCCCACAGACAGCCTTGTAAAGGTAACCGCTGTTTACAGCTTCACCTTCAAGGACGGTACTGCTTACAACGGCGACATTACTTCCACTACCTTTGAGTATGCAACCAACGATACAGCCGATACCGTCGGCACCCCTTGGTCTAAGGAAGATAAGAAGACAAACTTATATGAGGTAGTTAAGATGAAGGGTGAAACCACCACAGATTACCTTGTAACAAGTGCATCGGCTCTTGCTTCTGCTATTTCAAACATTGCCGTAACCTGGACTAACCAGAGAGATTCTGATTGTAAGTTCGACGCAAGCTCTGTTTCCGCTTATAATTCAACCTACTTTGAGTCCTCGGGTCAGGCAGAGGCTCTCGTCGGTCAGAAATTCTTGACAGGCGATCCCAACGGTATTGTTACCGTTAACCCGCTCAGACTTAAATCCGATGTTGACGCAGCGACGGTTCCTTCGGGTGCCACATATGCTCTCGGTAACAGCTCGGTAACTGTTTATGGTGCACACAGGAATCGTCACGGTACTCTTACCATGACTGCCCCGTTCGGCACTCTCTATTACTACAATGCGATGCCGATTAAATCTCTTGTAGACAGCGAGTTCAAGGCTAACCGCGATTCTTCTAAGTATCCGGCAGAGGCTTGGGACACTTACTGGACAGCTCTTACCGCTGCTGCTAAGATTGCTTACGGCCCGTTCAAGAAGGCTAACCTCGGCAATTACAGTGACGACAATCTCACTGCAGCCGTAACCGCTCTTGAAACCGCCGTTAAGGCTCTTGATACAGCAAGCACAACACCTTCAAGCGGTTCAGCAACCGTTACACCGGCTCCCATTGAGGCTGCTCTTAAGGCTGCCGGCGACATCAACTATCAGAACTTCGACCTCTATGCTTATTGGGCTTACGAAAAGGCAATGAAAGCCGGCAACGCTATCATTGACGCTTACAAGGGCCCCGTAGCTCCCGAAAAGTACATTGACGGCAGCTCACTTTCAGAGGCTGAAATTACTGCTATTGCCAACAAGGCAAACGCTACATATAAGAGTGCTATCGTAGCTTCCATGAAGGCTCCTTCAATCGAAGCTCAGAACGCTTATATGGATGCCGTAAAGGCTTACAAGGCTCCCAGTTATTCGGAGCTTGAAATCCTTAACAGCGCTAAGAACATTACTTGGTATGCAAGCTTCCTGAAGAGCGCTGCGGTTACAACTCAGAAGCAGTTCCTTGATAAGGAAATCAAAGCCGCTAAGGCTCAGGGCTACAAAGAGGCTGATTACACAGCAGGCTCTTATGCAAGATACACCAAGGCTCTTGCAGCTGCCGAGGCATTAAATGCCAACGCAAATGCTCTTCAGTCCGAGGTATTCGATGTTAAGTATGAGCTTGAAATCGCTCAGCGCGCTCTTATGCCGAAATCGGCTTCTGCTCTCGAGGCAGGTGCTTACACCGAGCTTGAGGCAGTTATAGCTCAGGCTAAGTCAATATTCACTGAAAACAGTGCATATACATTTGACGCATCAAAAGCTGACGGCCTTTCAAAGACCGAAGCTTATGCTAAGCTCGTTTCCGTACTCGGCTATGAGTACACCGATGAGAAGGGCAACACAGCAAACCTTTACAGCGGCTCCGCTGAAAACTATGCTGCAAATGACCGCTTCTATTCAAATGTTGTAGCAGCTCAGATTGACGCTGTTATCACAAACCTCAAGAATGCTATGGCTCCGTTCGTATGCAAGTACGTAGCAGTTCCCACCACAGCGGGTTCAAATGAGGGCGTTTCCGTAACAGAGAACGCTTCTCTCATCACCGGCGTAACACCCGGCTCGCTCGCTACTGCCGACGACGTACTCGCAAGAGTAACGGCTAAGGATCCTTCGGCTACAACTCTTAATGTTGCCGCTAACGCTGCAGGCCTTTATGGTACAGGCGCTACCGCAACACTCAGCCTTAAGTCGAGCGGTGCTCCGGTTGCTATCTACACAGTCGTTATCTACGGCGATGTAAACGGCGACGGTGTTGTTGACGGATTCGATGCTTCCTCCATGGACCTCGCAATCAACAACAAAGCTGCTCTCACAGGCGCTTATAAGACTGCAGGCGGCCTTGCTACCGGTAAGGTTGACCTCGCTAACTACGGCCTTGTAGTTGACGCTGCTTACGGCGGAGCTGCAATCGCTCAGAAGTAATTTCCTTTAAGATTACTTAAGTTAAAACCCGGTGGGGGAGCTTTCTCCCCCACAAGGGCGTATGTAATGGGATATTCTTAAAAAGATTAGAGCATATACTTTAAAAGTGCGGCGGAATAGTTTTGTGAAAAAACGGTACAAAGCTTGTAAGCCCGCAAGGAAATAACTTTATTTGTGATAGCGTAAGGGATATTTTCTTTCGGCGTGCCATTTTTATTCACAAATTATTGACATTGTGCTCTCAAAAGTGTATATTTAATATTGATTAAGAATAGAAGGAGGCAAAAAATGACCAAGGCAAAAAAGGCTATTAGCCTTATTGTATCTGTAGTTATGCTCCTTGGCGTGCTTGCAGTCGGCGTTTTCGCAAATGATAATACCGGTGTCGCAGAAAACGGCACTATCGCTTTATCGTTTGACAAGGCGTCATATAGCGCAGGCGATACAGTCAGGGTTACCGTAAAATTAACCACAGATTATTATGCTGCAACGGTTTCTGTTCCTGTTCAGTATGACAGGAGTGCTGTTAAGTTTGTAAGCGGCACAACCGCTTCAACGCTGTTCGGTGCAGGCGATGCAACAAAGACGGTCGTAAATGATGCTGCTGCGGGCGGCAAGACTTATGTCTATGTCGGCGTATTACCGCAGGCTGCCGGCGGAGCTGTTGCTCAGAAGGCAAACGGCGTCGTACTTTCGACCCTCACCTTTACCGCTTCTAAGGCCATTTCCGATACCGCGGCCGCTTTCGGTGTGCTCAACGATCAGAAAACAATGACCAATCTCGGCGGTAAACTCTATGTAGGTTCCTACAAGACCTCTGATGTAACCTCAACGGTTTATACCACAGGTCAGAAACTTACTTTCCCGGTAATGAAGGCTGCTGCTGCAGCTGATCCGGAACTTCAGCTCTCTGAAACAGGAAAAGCTAACGGTGTTATAATCGACAGAGTTTCAACTTGCACCGATGGCAACGGTTTCGTTTACGGTGTCGCAACCGATAACGGTGATTCCATTGCTGACGCTTTGCAGACCCCCGCCGGTTCAATTCAGGTAACTGAAAACGACCAGGGGCAGATGAGCACAGGCGCAAAAATCAAGCTTCTTAACGATAGCGGTGACGTTGTTGAGACATACTATTTCGTATTCTTCGGCGATGTTAACGGCGACGGCTTGATTGACCTTTCTGACTCAGGTGCAATTGAGGCTTCAGATGCATTTATCGAGGAAATAGAACCCGGTACGGCAACTTATATGGCTGCTGATGTGGAGGTTGATGGAATGGTAGACCTTTCTGATGCAGGTAAAATTGAAGCACAGGACTCATTTATTGAGGATCTTCCTACACAGCGTGAACTTGCTGCATTACATGCAGAGCTGCTTTAAATTTCAACAAATATTATTAGGAGGAAAATAGAATATGCTTAAGACAAGCAAAAAAGTACTCAGTGTAGTTATTGCTTTGGTTTTGGTGTTAAGCACGTTGACAGTATGCTCCTTTGCGGCTTTTGATTCCAGCACACAAAAACTTGGCTTTGTTCTTGTGCCGGATAAAGACATCACAAAGGTTCAGAATGGCGATAAGGTAACATTTACACTCTATTTGGATGTTGCTGATTTTAGCCAGAATGTTTCGGTTGCTAAACTCATGTTCTTATATGACAGTTCTGCATATTCAGTAGATAACTCATATACATGTCTTAACGACTTTGCAAAGTTCTACAAGGATGGTACTGCTTCATCTTTGGCTAGCACATCTGCTAACTGGAAAAAGCTTATTGCTGGAACAACTCAGGATATTTCAGCATTTGACAAGGCTTATGTATGGTCAGGTGCCGCTGATTCAAACAAAGACTGGGATGAGGATGGTACAGGTAACACTGCTAAACAAGGATTCTCCCTTACTCAGGAAAAGGGAACCCGAACTCCTGCTGAACTTCAGTTCACATTTACAGTTCTTGACAATACTAAGACTTTGGATGTTATGGTTTGTAACAATTTCGCTACAAAATCAACTCTCCAATACTTTAAGACAACTGATGGTGCAACACAGACAAACCTTGACCAGGGCGAAGTTAATACAGAACTTGCTAGTGCAATGGTCAATAACCCCGGAGTCGCAAACCCTGCTGTAGCTAAGTATAAGACTCAGGTTAAGTTCACAGGCGATAAGACAACTGCTCCGGATGATCTCTTCCAGTTCAGACTTACTTCGGTTATCACAGCTGCTGACTTCGCTGCTATGAACTCAAACGGCAATAAAATTAAGAGCGTTGGCTTCATTGCTGCCAACACAGGCGCTGCCGATGCAGATGCTGCTAAGGCAGCAGTTGAAAAAGGCACCGCACTTCCGTCAGCTTGGAAAGCTGCTTCTACCGACTATGTAAGTCAGGCAGACGCTTCTTCCGATGCATACTTCGGCGCAATCGTCAAGAATATCTCTCATGCTTCTCAGGCAACTGATATTGACTGCATCGCTTATGTATGCTACAATGACGGTACTGCCGATCATTATGTTTGGTATTCCGCAGCTGTAACTGCTAAAGTTGCTTCAGGATATGATGCTGCTGTTGCTGCTTGGAAAGCTCAGTAATTGAATTTTACCAAGAAACCACAGCGAAACTTTACTATCGGTTCGGCTGTTCAAAACTGAATATTCCGTTCCGACATTAAATTTTATTATTATATCTTGAAAGGAGATTAAATCTCAATGAAACAGGTTTATCAAACACCGGATTTCGATGTTTCTGCATACGAGCTTGATGATATCATCACAATCTCCATAGGCACCGGCCCCGTAGAGGGCGGCGACTCGGGTTGGGTTGAGATCTGACGCTCACGTAGCAATCGATCCGATTTATTAACAATCATAAGCAGAGCAAGGTTCGCCTTGCTCTGTTTTTTTGTGCCCTGTTTTGCATTTTGTGCACCATTCCGTTTCTGTACCCCATTCTGATATCGTGTGCCTATTCTGTTTTTGCACTTAATTTAGGTGCTGTATGCCTATTCTTTTTTTGTGAGTCATATGAGGAGCTTTCCACACACCCCTGCCCGCCCTTTTCACTATTCGTTTTCCACTTCCGTTTTCGTCTTTTTACTTTTCAGCCTCCCTTGCAGAGAGCAAGCCTCGCCAAAGCAGTTTGGAAGCTTTTTGCCTCCCTTGTAAAGGGAAGTGGGTTGCCGAAGGCAAGCCGGAGGGATTTCAAAGGAATTTACGGAATTTAAAAAGAATGTGCGTGACCTTTAATCCGCTTTTTGCCTCCCTTGTAAAGGGAGGTGGGTTGCCGAAGGCAACTCGGAGGGATTTCAAAGGAATTTACGGAATTTAAAAAGAATGTGCGTGACCTTTTAATTCGCTTTTGTCTCCCTTGAAAAGGGAGGTGGGTTGCCGCAGGCAAGCCGGAGGGATTCTGCGGAGTTATATGGAATTTAAATAGAAAGCAAATTACTTTTTAATCCCTCAGTCTACTCACTTCGTTCGTAGCCAGCTCCCTTTACAAGGGAGCCTATAAAATCCCTCAGTCTACTCACTACGTTCACAGCCAGCTCCTGACGGGAGCCCGTCCCCTTTGTCACTTCGTGACATTTCCCCACACCGTGGGGAATCACCCTATTTGATGTAGCCTGAAAGCGGCTGCAATGTAAATTCGGCAGTCGAAAGAGACATTTATGCAAAAAATCCGCGATTTTTTGCCGCAATTTCGAAATTTCGGCAGATTGACGAATAATTAACACATCGATTATTTATTTTGACGGAGTAATCATCAATATATTGTGTAGTTGCTCATTTACACCCCACAGATGTATTCGTCATTTTTTCAAATTCGCGGCTGTTTAGTTTAATAAATTCAAATAATAGTTAAAAAACATCTAAACGTTAGCAATTTTGAGTTCGATTTGTTTGCCGCGTCGTATTTTTGCGTTGACAAGAGTCTTTTTTGTGCTATAATTACAAGTGAACGGTAATTCACTACACGTGGTTATCTATGGTGCGCCGCTTTTGCGCAGCACCGTTTCGTTAATTTTATTAAACGGAGGTCACGATATGGACACAAGATTTGCAATTTCGGAGTACAATGACGCTGTTGCAGTCAACAAAGAGCTTGATGAGCTTATTAAAAAGCCGATTTACACCATCAAGCCGGAGGCTCTTAAAAAATACGAGGATGAGTATTACAACAAAAAGTGCCTCAAATCAAAAGCACAGATTGAGGAAGCTCGCCAGATAATCCCCGGCGGCGTTCAGCATAACCTTGCTTTCAACTATCCCTTCCCGCTTGTTTTCACAAAGGCAGAGGGTGCATATCTCTATGACGTTGACGGCAACAAGTATTTTGACTTCCTTCAGGCAGGCGGCCCGACTGTTCTCGGCTCCAACCCGAAAGCTGTTCGTGAGCAGGTTATTGACCTCCTTAATACTTGCGGTCCCTCAACCGGACTTTTCCACGAGTTTGAGTACAAGCTCGCCAAAAAGATTTCCGACAGCATTGAAACCGTTGATATGTTCCGTATGATGGGCTCGGGCACCGAGGCTTGCATGGGTGCGGCTCGTATCGCGAGACTTGCTACAAAGCATAAGAACATAATAAAGATGGGCGGCGCTTACCACGGCTGGTCAGATCAGATGGCTTACGGTATCCGCGTAAACGGCACAAAGTTCACACAGGCTCACGGTGTTCCGCTCAACTGCTTCATGTTCATTCAGGAGACTACTCCGAACGATCTTGACGAGCTTGAGAGAAAGCTCAGACTCAACCAGTTCCGCGGCGGCACAGCAGCCGTTTATATGGAGCCGGTAGGACCCGAGAGCGGTACTACCCCCATCACCGTTGAATATGTTAAGGGCGTTGAGCGTCTTTGCCGCAAATACGGCGCACTCCTCGTATTCGATGAGGTTGTTACAGGCTTCCGTATCGGTATGGCAGGTGCTCAAGGTTACTTCGGCGTATCGCCCGACCTTACCATATTCGGTAAAGTTATTGCAGGCGGTTATCCGGGTGCAGGCGGCATCGGCGGTAAGAGAGAGTACATGAAGTATCTCGGTGCAGGCCTTGATTCGAGCGGTAAGAAGATCCACAAGGCTCTTGTCGGCGGCACAATGACCGCTAACCCGCTTTCATGCTGCGCAGGTTACTTCACTCTTGAAGAAATCGAAAGAACCAACGCTTGCCAGAAGGCAGGTCAGATGGGCGACAGAATTTGTGCGGGTCTTAAAGAGCTCGTTAAAAAGCACGGCCTTCCCTTCGTAGTTTGGAACACCGGCTCTATCTGCCACCTTGAAACAGTCGGCACAATGCACTATCAGATTAACTGGAAGAAACCGTGGGAAATCCCGGCAATTCTCGGCGAGACCGGCGTAAGACAGAAGGAAATGGAGCATATGGGCGCAGCTTATATGGCAGAGGGTCTTGTAACTCTCGCAGGCAGCCGTCTTTATACTTCAGCCGCTTATACTCCTAAGATGATCGACCAGGCTCTTGCTTGCTTCGACAGAGTATTTGAAAACGTCGCTGTTAAGGCTGACTGAATTTAATCCCAAGAAAACGGGGCGGACGGGTTTTCCGTCTGTCCCGCTTTGTTATAAATAACGAAGAGGTGAATACAATGGATATAATGGAAGCAAAACAGCTCGTCATTAAAGCCGGTATAGAGGTTGTTGAATACGGCCTTATCGCGAGAACATGGGGTAATATTTCATGCAGAGTAGACGATAAGAGATTCGTTATTACTCCGAGCGGACGTCCCTATGAAACTCTTACTCCCGACGAAATAGTAGTTGTTAATATCGACGATTGCAGCTATGAGGGTGACATTAAGCCGTCCTCCGAAAAGGGCATTCATGCCGAGGCATATCGTCTTCGCCCCGAGGTTAATTTCGTAATTCACACGCATCAGATGCAGGCGTCCGTCATAAGTGCGCTCGGTATGGATATAAACGAGGTTGAACCCGCGTCGGCCGAAATAGTCGGCGATAATGTCCCGATTGCGGCATACGGACTTCCCGGAACCGGCAAGCTTCGCAAGGGCGTTGTCGAGGCTATAAAGCGTTCGGACTCCAAGGCCGTAATTATGGCTCACCACGGTGCTCTTTGCATGGGCAAGGATTACGACGAGGCGTTTAAGGTGGCGGCAGAGCTTGAAAAGATCTGCGAAACTACCGTTAAAAACAGATACCGTCTCATCACCGGTAAGGTAGCCGAGACCCTCGGCGACGTAGCCGAGTATATCGGCTCGCTCTTTGACTCGAGTGCCAAGGAGGCTCCGGTATTTGAGCCGTGCAACAGCGAACGTGACGGCAGCGTGTTTAATATAAGTGCCGTAGACGGCGACGGCTCGATAGTCAGAATAGATATTAAAACGGGTGAGCTTGTAGCAGGCAATGATTATCCGGCTTCGGCTGAAATGCACAGAGCCATCTATAAAAAGCGCAAGGACGTAAACTTCATTATGCACACCAAGACTCCGGCGGAAGTCGCGATGTCTAAGTCGGGCAAAACAATGAAGCCGCTTCTTGACGATTTTGCGCAGCTTGTCGGCGCAACCGTTCGCTCGGTAACATTTAATCCCAACAGCACAAAAAAGACTGCTAAGAAGGTCGTAAAGGCTCTTAAGGGAAGAAACGGCGTTCTTCTTAACAACAACGGTGCGCTTTGCGTATCGGGCAGCGAATATGATGCCACAGCGGTTGAAATGGTAATGGATAAGGGCTGCAAGACCGCAGTCGGCGCAAGACTGTTTGAGGCAGGCAAGCCCATAAACCCCATTGAGACAAGACTTATGAGATTTATATATCTCAAGAAGTACTCAAAGCAGGCTAAAAAGTGATATTTGAATATGGTGTAAAAAAGTGTCGCAAACCTCGTGTTTGCGGCACTTTTGCATTTTACGGACTTTGTTTATTACGGTTTTGAGCGGCTCGCTTCGTTCTGCGTCGCGGCAAAACCGGAGGCTTGCCGGGCTAAAATAAAATCGCGCGTTAATTCTCAACCGAAGAGCTGCCGCATATACATATAGTGTTGTACCTGCCATAAGGGACACGGTGTTTATAAAGCGGCAGGCATAGTGTAAACAAAGCAGGTGAGAATTATGAAAAAATATTACCCCGAGGGTGCACGCGCAGACATTGAAGCCGTCGAAAAAAGACTTTCAAGCCCGGCGGAGCTCAAAAACGCCTTTTGGTCGGGAGAATCGCTTGAGGCGCGCGCGGTTCTCTGCGACCGCGGACACAATCTCGACGTGGATTTAAGGTGTATGAAGGGATTTATGCCGCGCAAGGAATGCGCTATGGGGATTGAAAATAACACGGTTCGCGACATAGCCATAATATCGCGCGTTAATAAGCCAGTTGACTTTGTGATAACGGGATTTTCCGAGAATGAAAGGGGCGAGACATTCGCTCTGCTCAGCCGCCGCAAGCTCCAAGAGGAGTGCGCGGCAAATTATACTTCAAGACTCATTCCGGGCGATATAATCGACGCGCGCGTGACGCACCTTGAGCCGTTCGGCGCGTTTTGCGACATAGGCGCAGGCATTTCGGCACTTATGCCGATAGACGGTATCTCGGTGTCGCGCATACCTCATCCGTGTGTTCGTTTTTCGGTTAATCAGGATATAAAGGCAGTTGTGAAATCGATAGACGAAAACGGCAGAATCACCTTATCGCAAAAGGAGCTGCTCGGCACTTGGGAGGAAAATGCTTCAAAATTCGCGCCCGGAGAAACCGTGCCCGGAGTAATACGCTCTGTGGAGGATTACGGTATATTCGTGGAGCTTGCGCCCAATCTTGCAGGGCTTGCCGAATGTGCCTCCGGGCCGCGCGCAGGCGACAGTGCCGCGGTTTACATAAAAAGCATAAATCCCGAAAGGATGAAAATAAAGCTTATTATCGTGGACTATTTTACTGGTGACGGCAAAAGTCCGGCGGCGGATTATTTTATAAGTGACGGTCACATAGATAAATGGACATATTCGCCCGAAACGTCAATTAAAAGGGTTGAAACGGATTTTATAAGCTGATTGTATAAAAAATATTGCAAAAATAATATAATTATGGTAATATCTACTTAACTGTTTAAAGCAGGGGGAGAATAATTATGTCAAAAAACAGGATGAAAAAGCTTGTCAGTGTACTTTTGGCACTGACCATGACAGTTCTTTGCTTTGTTCCCGCGGCAGCCGCAGAGCCCAAGGATAATGTTACGCCTATCCTGATAATAGCCGGCTTCGGCGAATATGTGCTGGTGGACGGTGACGGAAATCAGGTTTGGGGGCCGTCGCAGGACGCAATAGTTGAAATGGCGAAAAACGCCATAGCTCCGCTCGGCGCGTTTTTAAAGGGAGATTATGAAACGTTTTGCACGGGAATAGTGGAAATAGCAAACAATCTTTTCGAGCCGGTTTCGTGCAATCCCGACGGCACGGCGAAGCACCCCGACGTCACCGTTATAGACCAATATACCGAGCCGGTATCGCACTACGGTCTTGATGAGGTAACAAAAGCCGATGCCTTCGATAAGGATATAGTCGACGCGTGCTGCGACGAAGTCGGTGCCGACAACGTTTACGTTTACGGTCTTGCTTGGCATAAATCTATGCAGGAGCTTGCAGCGGACATAAACACGTATGTTCAAAAAATCAAGGCAGATAAGCACGTCGACAAGGTGTCGATTGCCGGCCACAGTATGGGCGGAGCGGTTTTGGCTTCGTATTTGGGACTTTACGGCTGTGACGACGTCTCAAACATAACCATGCTCAATTCCGCATTTACGGGGCTTGATATGGTGGGCTGTCTCTTTAAGGGCGAGATAGCCATCGGCACAGATGAGCTTATCCCGTTTATAAATCAGAGTATGAATTCCGACACTCTCGGCAAGGTTCTTGACACCTTAAAGCTTTTGCAGCTTGCGGTGCCGAAGCTTGAGGGCTTCCTCGAGACCGAGCTTCCCGACGGCAGCGGCAGAACCTACAAGGACCGCATTTTTACCGAGTGCCTTGTTTCCGGCTTCGGCTACACGCCGAGTCTTTGGGCGTTTGTACCCGATGAATACTATAATGACGCAAAAGCCGTAATGCGGGCGTATATGGAGAAAAATCAGCAGCAAAAGGGCGTTTCGGCTTCCGTGATAGCTGCCAACTGGGCGACCTTTGAGAGAAAAATCGACGAGATACACGATATACAGGCGAATATTTCTTCGATTTTACAGAGAGCCAAGGCAAGCGGCACCTCTGTTTGCATATTCTCAAACTACAATCTTTATATAGCGCCGTTTACGCCTACCGCCGATTACACGAGCGACGGAGTTATAGAGACAAACCGTACAAGCGGCGGTGCCACCTGCGCCCGTCTTAAAACGACTCTCGGCGACGATTACGTTCAGGCGAGGGACGACGGGCACAATCGTCTTTCCGAGGACGGCATTATCGACGCTTCCTCGTGTATGCTCCCCGAAAACACCTGGTTTATAAAGAATTACGGGCATTCGATGTTTGATTACCGCAAAAACGGCTGTGACCTTTATGTGCGGGCAATGACGGCGAAAACGCAGCCGACCGTTGACACTTGGGCGGAGTATCCGCAGTTTCTCGTTTATAATGCGGGAACTCACTACGTGGCTCCGCTTACGGCAAAGTTCGGCGACGTGGACCTTGACGGCAGCATAACGCCCGTTGACTCAAGGCTTGCTTTAAGATACGTAAACGGTATGGAGGAGCTGTCCCCTACGGCTAAATATGTTGCGGATGCAAACCGCAGCGGCGATATTTCGACCTTTGACGCGGAGTACATCTTAAAGATGTACGCGGGTCTTGTATAATTTCATTTCCGAAAGGAGCTGTAATTTTTACGGCTCCTTTTTGATTTGCGCAGTTGTTATTCGCAAAAAACGGCGTGAAACTTGCATATTTTCCCCTAAAATGCTCAAAATTATATTTTGTGCTTAATTTATTTCGCCGAAATACAAAAAATTCGCAAAAACTATGGAAATGCCGTATTTTTTCTGTTATAATATCAAGCGGTTTATAATGCCCATAGCTTTAAAGCGAGGGCAGCCATTAACACTGTAATTTATAATTGGAGGTATTCTCAATGGCAAAAAAGTATTGCTACCTTTTTTCAGAGGGTAATGCTAACATGCGTGAGCTCCTCGGCGGTAAAGGCGCAAACCTTGCCGAAATGACCAACATCGGTCTTCCGGTACCGCAGGGCTTCACTATCACAACAGAAGCTTGTACTCAGTATTATGAGGACGGCCGCGAGATCAATCCCGAGATCATGGCTGAAATAAACGAGTACATCGTAAAGATGGAAGGCATCACCGGTAAAAAGTTCGGCGATAAGAAAAATCCGCTTCTCGTATCGGTTCGTTCCGGTGCGCGCGCATCAATGCCCGGTATGATGGACACAATCCTCAACCTCGGCCTTAACGAGGAGGTTGTTAACACAATTTCCGAAATGTCAGGCAATCCGAGATGGGCTTGGGACTGCTACAGAAGATTTATTCAGATGTATTCCGACGTTGTTATGGAAGTCGGCAAGAAATATTTTGAGCAGCTTATAGACGCTATGAAAAAGGAAAAGGGCGTAACTCAGGACGTAGAGCTTGACGCCGACGACCTTAAAAAGCTCGCTATGCAGTTCAAGGATGAGTATAAGGCTAAAATAGGCGAGGATTTCCCGAGCGATCCCAAGGATCAGCTCATGGGCGCTATCAAGGCTGTTTTCCGTTCATGGGACAACCCCCGTGCAAACGTTTATCGCCGTGATAACGACATCCCGTATTCATGGGGTACCGCAGTTAACGTACAGTCAATGGCATTCGGCAACATGGGCGATGATTGCGGCACAGGCGTTGCATTCACACGTGACCCGGCTACCGGCGCTAAGGGCCTCTTCGGTGAGTTCCTTACAAACGCTCAGGGCGAGGACGTTGTTGCAGGCGTTCGTACTCCCATGCACATCACAGAGATGGAGCAGAAGTTCCCCGAGGCATTTGCAGAGTTTAAAAATGTTTGCAAGACCCTTGAGGATCATTACAGAGATATGCAGGATATGGAGTTCACCGTTGAGCACGGCAAGCTTTATATGCTTCAGACCAGAAACGGTAAGAGAACAGCTCAGGCAGCTCTTCAGATTGCTTGCGACCTCGTTGACGAGGGTATGAGAACCGAGGAAGAAGCGGTAGCTATGATCGACCCGCGTAACCTTGATACTCTTCTTCACCCGCAGTTTGACGCAGCAGCTCTTAAAGCAGCTACTCCGCTCGGCAAGGGCCTCGGTGCTTCTCCCGGTGCTGCTTGCGGTAAGATAGTATTCACCGCAGAGGATGCAGAGGAGTGGAACGAGAGAGGCGAAAAGGTTGTTCTTGTTCGTCTTGAGACCTCTCCCGAGGACATCACCGGTATGAAGGCTTCTCAGGGTATTCTCACCGTTCGCGGCGGTATGACTTCACACGCTGCCGTTGTTGCACGCGGTATGGGTACTTGCTGCGTATCGGGCTGCACAGCTATCGATATGGACGAAGAAAATAAGAAGTTCACTCTCGCAGGCAAGGAATTCCACGAGGGCGACTACATTTCAATAGACGGTTCTACCGGTAACATCTATGAGGGCATTATCCCGACTGTTGACGCTACAATAGCAGGCACCTTCGGCAGAATAATGGGCTGGGCTGATAAGTACAGAACCCTCAAGGTTCGTACCAATGCAGATACTCCGGCTGACGCTAAGAAGGCAAGAGAGCTCGGCGCTGAGGGCATCGGCCTTTGCCGTACAGAGCATATGTTCTTTGAAGAGGACAGAATTGCCGCATTCAGAGAGATGATTTGCTCCGACACCGTTGAAGAGAGAGAAGCTGCCCTTGATAAGATTCTTCCTTATCAGCAGAGCGATTTTGAAAAGCTCTATGAAGCACTTGAGGGCTGCCCGGTAACAATCCGTTTCCTCGATCCGCCTCTTCACGAGTTCGTTCCCACCGAAGAAGCTGACATCAAGAAGCTTGCAGACGCTCAGGGCAAGACCGTTGAGCAGATTAAGGCTATCATCGCTTCTCTTCACGAGTTTAACCCGATGATGGGTCACCGCGGACTTCGTCTTGCAGTAACCTATCCGGAAATCGCAAAGATGCAGACTAAGGCTGTTATCCGCGCCGCTATCAACGTTCAGAAGGCTCATCCGGACTGGACTGTTGCTCCCGAAATTATGATTCCGCTTTCATGCGACGCTAAAGAGCTTAAATATGTTAAGGACATCGTTGTTGAGACTGCAGATGCAGAAATTGCAGCTGCCGGCTCCGATATGAAGTATGAAGTAGGTACCATGATAGAGATTCCGCGTGCGGCTCTTACCGCAGGCGACATCGCTAAGGAAGCTGAGTTCTTCTGCTTCGGTACCAACGACCTTACTCAGATGACTTACGGCTTCAGCCGTGACGATGCAGGTAAGTTCCTCGGTGCTTACTATGACAAGAAGATATTCGAGAGCGATCCGTTTGCTAAGCTTGACCAGGTCGGCGTAGGCCAGCTCATGGAAATGGCTGTTAAGAACGGTAAAGCTACCCGTCCGTCACTTCACTGCGGTATCTGTGGTGAGCACGGCGGCGACCCGTCTTCTGTTGAGTTCTGCCACAAGATCGGCCTCGACTATGTATCTTGCTCACCGTTCCGTGTTCCGATCGCTCGTCTTGCTGCTGCTCAGGCTGCTATTGCAAATAGGTAGGAGTTCTCTTTCCTTTGAATTGCCGCTTAGTTTCGAGCAGGCAGCAGCCTATCGAAAGGCTAACGGACAGTATGTAAGGAAAAATCAGTGGAGAGATACCACTGTAAGGGTATTCATAGACCTTGATTAACAGTTAAATACGATAAGCGTATCATTAGAAATAGTGGTACGCTTATTTTTTGTCCCTTTTTGCAGATTTGTCCTTTCCCCTACTTTCCAATATAATGAAGCTAAAGAAGTGGAGGTGTGCTTATGAGAGAGAAATTTAATCATCTGTATTTGGATAGCCACGAAAGAAAACTTTTGATACATAGCCTTGTAGAGTTAAAAAATCAGCTCATTCAGCAAGGCAGATATACGG
>OHBM01001264.1_pt1 | contig 18945 bp, 12 predicted proteins | sample 1577251 | NCBI WGS metagenome assembly OHBM01 (sample SAMEA3541557, study PRJEB24748) | human gut metagenome | biome: human gut; feature: human-associated habitat; material: faeces | place: China | collected 2012 | reverse complement strand
AAGATAAGGTGCGGCGGCAGGAGTGTATCGGAAAGCTGATAAAACAGCGATCTACCAAGACTTTATTTGTCTTAAAACAATATAAACAAAGTGGTATTGTTATGATTGACAAGCCTGAAGACAAAGAATCAAGATTGGTTGTGACTCCATAATGAAATGTTTATCTACAAAAGCAACATCCATTAAACCGAGTGGGATCCGAAAATTTTTTGATTTAGCAAGCACCATGGAAGGGGTTATCTCTTTAGGTGTTGGTGAGCCTGATTTTGCGACACCATGGCACATCTGTGAAAATGCAATTCATTATATGAGCACAGGTCACACACACTATACTGCTAATCGTGGGTTATTAGAACTTCGTGAAGAAATCTGTAAATTTCATAAAGAACACTACAATCAAGTATATGATCCTGAAAATGAAGTCATTGTTACAATTGGTGGAAGTGAAGCCATTGACCTATGTATGCGTGCCCTTTTAAATCCTGGAGATGAAGTCATTGTATTGGACCCAAATTATGTTGCCTATGCACCTAGTGTTATATTAAGTGATGGTGTCGTTGTTCCTTTAAAATTAAAAGAAGAAAATGATTTTAAAATTCTTCCAGAAGATTTAAAGAAAGTGATCACACCAAAGACAAAAGCTATGATCATTAACTACCCTAGCAATCCTACTGGTGGTGTCATGACTAAAGAAGATTACGCAAAGATCATTGATATCATTAAAGAATCCGGTATTTATGTCATTAGTGATGAAATCTATGCAGAACTTAGTTTTGATCAGCCATTTGCTTCATTAGCTCAATTTGATGAAATCAAATCTCAAATTATTGTCGTTAACGGATTTTCAAAAGCCTATGCGATGACAGGATGGCGACTTGGCTATTGTATGGCCAATAAAGAACTATCTTCTGTAATGAATAAGATTCACCAGTATGTGATTATGTCAGCTCCTGTTATGTCCCAATATGCTGGTATTGAAGCCATCAAAAATGGATATGACGATGTATTGATGATGAAAGAAGATTATCTAAAACGAAGAAATTTCTTAGTCAACCGATTGAATCGTATGGGTCTAAAAACAAATATGCCACATGGTACATTCTATGTTTTCTGTAATATTCAATCAACTGGGCTTGATTCAGAAACATTCTGTGAAAGACTACTACAAGAACAGAAAGTAGCCTGTGTTCCAGGAAACGCTTTTGGAAATAGCGGAGAAGGATATGTCCGTATCTCTTATGCGTATAGTATTGACCATATTAAAGAAGCTGTTGTTCGCCTAGAACAATTCTTAAAGGATTTAGAAAATTAGTCTAAATCCTTTTTTTCAAATAACCACATAAAAAAGGATGCCATTTTAAAGTGGTTCAAAAGTCAAGGACAAATATCTGACAGTTCTTACTAAATGAGTGTCACAAATTGGTGATGCTCATTTTTTAATGCTTGTAATTTATATATCCTGAATTATTCATGACAAGATAATAAAAGAAGATTAGCCTTGTTGGGGGATCCAAATCGGCTAATCTTTTTCATTTTGTTTTCGAAGGGTTTGAAATGAGTATATAAAAGGATATCAGACATTGCTGATTTTTTAAAATATAGGTTCAAAACGTTAAATCTGCAACACTTTATTCCAGTACTGAATAAACTGAGTTTTATTTTTGTAGGCACTGCTAAAACTAAGCGTTGCCTGTCTTGCGTGTTGTATCACTTTGACTGCTATTTTCTGATATTTCAATCGATATGTATTCATTCGTATTGTCTGATCTTTTTCTTCTAATATTGTTTGCTGGAATACATGATAAAGATTGTAGGCTAGACTTGAAATTAGAAAATCCATTTCATTTTTTACGAATTCTTTATGCGAAAGAATTCCACCGTTGAAATCATCTTTTAATTCTTTTGTAAAGTTTTCGCTGTTTCCTCTTGCTTCATAAAAGTCCATTGCTTCTTTGGGACTTTTCTCAAAATCATTTGTGATAATGCAATAAACCATAGGTACTAACTGAGGCATTCCATCCTTTTCAAGGCGAAAGGCTTTATATACAATTCTTCGCTTTTTTGCCTTGCTTATTTGAATTGTATATTCTCCATAATAAGGTTCTGTATAGTCAAATTCATTCCAGTCAATATGATTCATGACCATATTCATTACAGATTCTCTAATGTTTTTCTTAAAATTCTTAACTCTGATATAATACGTAACCTGGTTGTTTTCCAGATATTTAAACAAATCCCTTCTGTAAAAGGCGCTGTCGCCTCTGAATCTTATGTTTCCAGTATTAGTCAATTGCGTAAATATCTGTTCCAGTTCTTCGATGATTCCATTGGAAGAATAAGCAGAACCGGTTCTCAACAAAGATGAAAGTAAGAGTTTTGAATGGTATTCATTGATTACAAGTGGATGATATCCGTTTTCCTGATAATGATGAATATAGGCACTAGCTTCCTGACTGCCACAAGTTGTAATCATGGTAGAATCGGCGTCAAGAATTGGAGCATCTATATTTGTATTCACAAAATCACATGTAAGTTGAGTAATGATTTTTTTAAATTCATTGGTCGTATTTAAAGATACACGGTCATAGAAACGACTTACTGTAGCTTGAGAACATATTAAGGATTTGAGTGACAGTAAAGGATCATTAATTAATATTTTCTGATCAGACTGGTCATTATATCCCAGTAAACATTTGATGATTTGTTGAAACAAGATATTCGTGTTTGAATATACAGGAAGATGTCTTAAATCCACAAATGGAATAGAATCTAATAGTTTTTTCAAATTTATCTTTTCAAGAAATTGAGAAAGAAGAATGGATCCACCATCACTGGAAAGATTCCCACCGTTAAAATTAATCTTGTCAAAAATTGAATTAGTTTGTATCATAGATATGGCTCCTTTTTTGGGTTTCGTCGCCTATATTATAAAGGAGCTTTTCTTATATGAAAAGTTCACCCAATGGGTGACCGGAGACGACAGGTATAATGTAAAATTTTCTGAAACAGAAAAGAAGGAGGACATTAAGATGTGTGATGTAATGGAAAAAGCAGTAGCGGAAGAAAGAATCAATTCCATAAAGATTTTAGTATCTTCGCTTGAAGAGTTCGGCATTTCAAGTGAAGCTATTATTGAAAAAGTTATGGAAAAATTCAATTTTTCTCGTGACGAAGCAACAAAGTATGTGAATAAGTAAACGCTTTTAAAGAGGAAGGTCTGCCGGTTTGGCGGGCCTTTTTCTACATCGCAGATTTTCTGATTTCTACCTTCAAAAATATCCTTTGAAAAACCAAACCAGCCTTCAGGGAAAGAAATTTGCTGCTGGGGTAAAAAATCAAAAGAGGTTGTGAAAAATTGGAATCAGAGGTTCCTTGATATAAAAGTTCTCATTTCCATAGTGAATTTCGGAAAAGGAAGTAATTAACGGGAAAAAAGAACGAAAACATGCGGTTTTCGAGCATCTAAACGGAAGTAATTAAAGGGGAAAATACATGTAGAAACAGCAGTTCCAGGTAAATGGGGTTATCGTTGTACGGGAATGTCTTATATCAATTTTCCAAGAATGCTTTTGTGTACGATGAATAATGGTGTTGATCTTACAAGTAATAAACGTTTTACAAAAGGATATGGCTATTTTACGGAAATGGAAAGTTATGAAGAACTTTTAAAAGCATGGGATAAAACAATAAGGGAAATTACTCGATATAGTGTTATTGTAGAAAATGTAATTGATAAAGCATCTGAAAGAGATGTGCCAGACATTCTTTGTTCGGCTTTGACAGATGATTGTATTGCCAGAGGCAAAACCATCAAAGAAGGTGGAGCAGTTTATGATTTTATTTCAGGACTTCAAGTAGGAATTGCGAACATGGCAGATTGTTTGGCAGCTATAAAGAAGTTAGTGTATGAAGAAAAGAAAATCACAAGACAAGGGCTTTGGGATGCGATCTTAGATGATTTTTCATCACCTAAAAACAAAAAAATTCAGGAAATGTTGATTCGTGAAGCACCAAAATATGGAAATGATGATGATTATGTCGATCAGTTAATTGTGGAAGCTTATGATTCTTATATTGAAGAAATCGAAAAATATCCGAATACACGCTATAATAGAGGACCAATTGGCGGAATTCGTTATGCAGGAACTTCTTCAATTAGTGCGAATGTTGGACAAGGTATGTCAACGATGGCTACGCCGGATGGACGAAATGCATTCGAACCCTTGGCAGAAGGTTGCAGTCCAGCGCATAACAGCGATAAAAATGGACCTACAGCTGTGTTTAAAAGTGTGTCTAAGCTTCGTACAAATAAAATTACGGGTGGAGTTCTGCTAAATCAAAAAATGACACCTCAAATGTTGTCGACTGAAGAAAATCGACAAAAATTAGAATTGCTGATTAAAACTTTCTTTAATCGCTTACATGGATATCACGTGCAATATAACATTGTTTCTAAAGAAACTTTGATTGATGCACAGAAGCATCCTGAAAAACATAAGGATTTAATTGTTCGTGTAGCCGGATATAGTGCTTTCTTTAATGTCCTTTCTAAAAAGACGCAAGATGATATTATTGGTAGAACAGAACAATCTTTAATGTAAGAAAATGTAAATAATTTGAAAAAAGGTATTGAAAACGGATTTTATTAGGTGTATTCTATAGGCAACCGATGCGAAAGAGATTAAACTAAGAACCGGATACAAAGAGATTCTAGTCATGGTGGAAGCTAGATTATTACGACTTAGTAAATGGACTTTCAAGGGCAAGGTGAAAAGATTTTCTTAGTAGCTGCGACGTGTTCCGTGCGTTAAATGGATCGAATGTGATGGCATTCTAGAGGTGGGTATAACCATACCAATTCAGGTGGTACCGCAGATTATTTTGATATTCTGTCCTGTGTCAAATTTTTAATTTGATGCAGGATTTTTTATTTATAAGGAGAGTGATGAAAAGTGTTAGCTGACTGGTGGTGGTACAAAAAATAAATAATTAGGAGGTAAAGGAATATGTACAAAAAATTATTAGTATGTGGATTAGCTTTATTAATGTGTGGGTGCAGTACAAAAGCTGCAGGTAATGATCAAGTGTTGACAGTCGGATTGAGTTCTGAAATGAATGGCACATTTTCACCTATGTATTATCAAACGACAAATGATTCTTATGTGGTGGATTTGGTGTACCAAGGATTGTTGAAATACAACAAAAAAGGAGAATTAGTTGCGGATTTGGCTAAGTCCTTACCAAAAATAAGTGAAGATGGAAAGACAATGACATTTAAATTAAAGAAAGGCATTAAGTTTAGTGACGGATCCAAGTTTACTTCAAAAGATGTGCAGACAACATTTACCGTTATGGCAGATCCAAGTTATACAGGTCGTTTTGCGAACAATGTTGATTTTTTAGATGGCTATAGCGAATATCACGATGCAAATGCGTCTAGCTTTACTGGAATTGAAACACCAGATAACTATACAGTTGTTTTCCATTTGGATAAACCTAGAATCGATGCGGTTTCTACACTTGGAACACAGAAGATTTGTAGTTCAGAATATTTAAATTATAAAAAAGGAAAAACAGAAAGTATTGAAAAGAAGAATAGTAAGCCAATTGGAACGGGTGCTTATGTATTGAAAAAATTTGAGAAGACAAGTGGAGCTAGTTTAGTTTCAAATTCAAAGTTTAAGGCGAAAAAAGGACAATATCAGATTTCTAAAATCATGATCAAAAAGACAGATACTTCAACAGAAGTTAAAGAATTGGAAAATGGAACAGTGGACTATATTCCAGATGTGATTGAGGCAAATAAAATAAAATCTGTACAAAAGAATAAGAGTTTATCTGTTGATTCTTATCCAAGCGATCGAGAAAGCTTTATTATCTTTAATTCTTATGCAGGAGCTTGCAGTGATGTTGCCATAAGAAAAGCCATCGGATATGGATTTAATGCCCAAGAATATATTGATAATTACTATCAAATTGATGGTATGGCTTATAAGCCTGGTACTTTTGGAAATCCTGTTTCTTTAAATAATGGAAAAATGATTCGTAATGAAGAAAAAGTGAATGGTGTCACTTATTATGATTATGATGTTGAAAAGGCAAACCAAATCTTAGAGGATGCAGGATATACATTGGCAGAGGATGGGTATCGTTATAAAGATGGTGAAAAATTAACCATTCGTTTCTTGGCAAATAAAGATAAAGATTCTTTGGATTCTTTGATTCCAGTTTTGCAGAAGTGTTTAAATGCGATTGGAATTGATTTTAAAGCCAATACCGTTGAATTTAATACGGTTATTAACACAGTGCAAGATGATGCACAAACAGATAGCTGGGATGCAACATATCTTGGATTTTCTTATGGTTCACCAGATGATACGGGTATTAACTTTATCTTAAGAACGGGTGCTACAAATAACTTTGGCCGTTTAAGTGATGAACAACTCGATGCTTATCTAGATGCCGGTATGTATACATCCGATAATGAAGTGTCAAAAGAGAATTATCATAATGCTTTAGTTCGTCAAAGTGAATTGTGTGGTTATTTACCTGTAGATTCGACTAAAACATATTGTTTAAGAAACAAGAATATCAAAGGAATGCATACAACATCTATTTATAACTGGGTTCAATCTATTGCGACGGCTTATATTGTAAATAAATAACGTATGATGTATCCTAATGGATATTAGGGCAAAATATAGTCCTGTACTAACTTAATGTTGGTGCAGGATTTTCTTGTATGGGGAGAAATTTTATGCCTAGAGTTTAACTTTAATGAAATATAGGTTGTCATTTGAGTTGATTTTTGGTATTATAATTCTGCAGAAGTGTTTTTCTGATTTTGGAGGTCTTACTTATGGTCTTAAGAAGATTTACCACAATTGATAGAGAAGAATTGCTTTTTTAAGCGTGCCTACTATAGGTGCGCTTTTTTTGTTTTGAAAGGAAGGTCATTTATGGAAACAAAGCGTGTTTTAATTGTGATGGGTTCTCGTTCAGACTTACCTAGTATGGAAGGCTGTATGAAACAATTAGACGATTTTCAAGTCGGCTATGAAGTTCGTGTATTAAGTGCTCACCGTACTCCAGAAGCTGTTTTAAAATTGTCAAAGACAGCGTGCGAACGTGGAATTCAGGTTATTATTGCGGCAGCTGGAGGAGCAGCACATTTAGCTGGAGTTTTAGCTAGCTCTACACCGTTGCCAGTTATTGGAATCCCTATTCAGACATCTGCTTTAGGTGGATTGGATTCATTATTATCAACAGTACAAATGCCTCAAGGAGTTCCTGTTGCGACTGTAGCAATTGGTAAATCGGGGGCAAGAAATGCAGCTATCTTAGCTTGTCAGATGATTGGACTTAATGATAAGTCATTACAGGATAAGATTGTTGAATTTAAAAAAGAACAAGCACAAAAAGTATTAGAACAGTCAATTGTTGAATAAGGAGAAGGAAATGGATACTCGTATTTTTGTTCATAAAAAAGAACAGTTTCAGGTTGAAAGTGAATCATTAGCGGCTGAATTAAGACAATCTTTATCTTTAAAAGAAGATTTCGGTCTAACAAAATACAATTTATATGATATTTTTAACGCTGATGAAAATGATATTGAACTATTAAAGAAAAATGTATGTAGTGAAGTTGTTACAGATGATGTATATGATTCTGTAGACTTAGAAGGTAAATCATATTTGGCATATGAATTTTTGCCAGGTCAATATGATCAAAGAGCAGACAGTGCAATGCAGTGTTTAATGCTTTTGAACAACAAACAAACAGTACGTATTCATTCAGGTACTTTGTTAGTGTTTTTAAACCCAGTAGATGAAGAAACACTTAATAAAATTACACATTATATTGTTAACCCTGTTGAAGCACGTGTTAAAGACCTTTCTGTATTGGTAGATGATCAGGATGTTGAAGTAAAAGATGTTCCTGTTTTAGAAGGATTTACAACAAAGACGAAAGAAGAATTAGACACTTTACGTCAGACTTTAGGGTTGGCCATGTCTCAAGCGGACATTGAGCATGTTCAACGTTATTTTGAAAAGGAAGAAAAAAGAGATTGCACAATGACTGAACTTCGTGTGCTAGACACATATTGGTCAGATCACTGCCGTCATACTACTTTTGAAACTGTATTAGATGATGTACATTTCCATTTGGATACATTATCCGATGAATTACAGGCTTCTTATGATAAATATTTAAAATTACGCCAGGAAGTTCATGGAAATCGTAAAGAAAAAACATTGATGGATATGGCTACTATTGCTGGAAAATATCTTCGTAAACAAGGTAAGCTTGATGATATGGAGATTACCGATGAAATCAATGCGTGTAGTGTAGAGATTACAGTGGATGTAGATGGAAAAGATGAACAATGGCTATTGATGTTTAAAAATGAAACACATAACCACCCTACAGAAATTGAACCATTTGGTGGAGCAAGTACATGTATTGGTGGAGCTATTCGTGACCCATTATCAGGACGTAGTTATGTATATCAAGCTATGCGTATTACAGGGGCTGGAGACATCACGAAACCAATTAGTGAAACATTAGAGCACAAATTACCTCAATCAAAGATTTCAAAGACAGCGGCTCATGGTTATTCAAGTTATGGTAACCAAATTGGTTTGGCAACTACATTTGTAGATGAAATCTATGATGATGGTTATGTAGCTAAACGTATGGAGGTTGGTGCGGTAGTTGGTGCAGCTCCTAAATCACATGTAAAACGTGAACAACCACAAGCAGGCGATATCATTGTTATGATTGGTGGAGCAACTGGTCGTGATGGAATTGGTGGAGCCACAGGTTCTAGTAAAGAACATAATGAAACAAGTTTAGAAAAATGTTCAAGTGAAGTTCAAAAAGGTAATGCCTTAATTGAACGTAAATTACAGCGTCTATTCAGAAATCCTGCTTGTACAAAATTAATTAAAAAGGCCAATGATTTTGGAGCCGGTGGAGTTAGTGTTGCCGTAGGTGAACTTGCGGATGGATTGGATATTAACTTAGATGCTGTTCCAGTTAAATATCAAGGTTTAGATGGTACAGAATTAGCTATTAGTGAATCCCAAGAACGTATGGCTGTATGTATTGAGGCTAAAGATTTTGAAAAGTTCAAAGAAGAAGCATATAAGGAAAATTTAGATGCTATCAAAGTTGCGGATGTTACAGATACAAATCGTTTAGTCATGAAATGGCGCGGTGAAACGATTGTGGATATGTCTCGTGCTTTCTTGGATACAAATGGTGTCCGTCAACACCAGGTTGTTGATGTTTGCGAAAATGAATATGATGAACATCCATTTGATGCAGTTAAATCAGATTTAAATACAGTATTACAAGATGCGAATGTCGCAAGTCAGATTGGTTTGGCAGAAATGTTTGATGCTTCAATCGGAAAGAGTACAGTATTGATGCCTTTTGGAGGTAAATATCAATTAACGCCAGAAGAAGGTTCTGTACAAAAATTACCAGTTCATGGAATGACAAACACATGTTCTGTTATGACATATGGATATGATCCAAAAGTATCTAAATATTCTCCATATTTAGGGGCTAGTTATTCAGTTGTTGAGGCATTAGCTCGTATTACAGCATTGGGTGCTGACTATAAGAAGTGTCGTTTATCAAATCAGGAATATTTTGAGCACTTAGGTGCAGATGCACAAAAATGGGGACAACCATTTGAAGCATTATTAGGTTTGATCGATGCACAATTGGCATTTGAAACGCCTAGTATTGGTGGAAAAGACTCTATGAGTGGAACTTATAAAGATATTCACGTACCACCAACAGTAATCACTTTCGCAGTTACTACAGCTAAAACAGGTGATATTGTTTCTGCTTCATTTAAAAATCCTGGAGACTATGTATATTTGGTAAAACATACGCCAGTTAAGAATCATGTACCAAACTATGAACAATTGAAAGAAAACTTTGAAACAGTTCATAAATTGATGCAAGAAAAGAAAATTGTAGCGGCAAGCACAATTAAATTTGGTGGATTAGGTGCAACTATTGCGAAGATGGCGTTTGGATCTAAAGTCGGTGTTGCGATCAATACAGAAGAAGATGTATACGGATTTAATTTAGGTTCAATGATTGTTGAAGCTACAGAAAGTATTCAAGATGAACGTTTAGAATTGATTGGTATCTTAAATGATGATTCTAAGATTGTATTAAATGAAGAAACAGTCGAAATTGAAGATGCATTAAAGGCTTGGACAAAACGTTATAGTGAAATTTATCCAATGATCGTAGATGAAGGAAAAGAAACGTTAGAAACTCCTTTAAATGATGTGGAAGTACCAATGTCTAAGGTTGTAGTGGAAACACCGAAGGTAGTTATTCCTATTTTCCCTGGACAAAACTGTGAGTTTGATACAACAGCTAAGTTTGAACGTGCTGGTGCCGAAGTAAAACAAGTCGTATTTAATAACTTGACAGTTGAAAATATTCAAAAGAGTATTGAAACATTGGCTGAAGAAATCAGTACAGCTCAAATTTTAATGATTGTAGGTGGATTTAGTAGTGGTGATGAACCAGATGGTTCAGGTAAATTTATTGCGAACGTATTAAGAAATCCAAAGATTGCCCAAGCTATTGATACAATGCGTGCAAATGATGGATTGATTTTAGGTATTTGTAATGGATTCCAAGCATTGATTAAATCGGGATTATTGCCTTATGGTGATATGGAAAGATTGGATGCAGAAAATCCAACATTATTCAGAAATAACATTAACCGTCACGTTTCGCATATTGCACGTACACGCATTACAAGCAATGCATCTCCATGGCTTGCTGGTATGAAAGCGGGAAATGTATATTCAGTGGCTGTTAGTCATGGTGAAGGTAAATTTGTTGCGAGTGAAGAAGTGTTAAATAAATTGATTGAAAATGGTCAGGTTGCGACACAATATGTAAATGAAAAGGGTGTTCCAACAATGGATGGAAAAGACAACTTGAATGGTTCAAGTATGGCAATTGAAGGTATTTTCTCTGAGGATGGAAAAATCTTTGGTAAGATGGGTCATAGTGAACGTTATGAAAGAGGTTTATTCCAAAATATTGCAGGAAATAAAGACCAGGATATTTTCGCAAATGGTGTTCGTTACTTTACACACAAACAGGTGAAGTAAAATGGCGATGCAAAAGGTAGTTCAAGATTCTTCTGGGATCGTAGGCTTGTTCAATGTAGAACAAGCCGCCCAGAACATCTATTTAGCAATGCATGCCATTCAGCATCGTGGGCAAGATGGTGTTGGTGTGGCTGTGAGTAATGGGGAAAACGTTGTTTGTAAAAAGGGATTAGGATTGTTGTCTGAGAATTTAAAACAAGATACATTGAATTCTTTAGATGGTGATATTGCGATTGGTCAACTTCGCATGGCTACAAAAAATGATTCTCAATTAGAAAATGTTCAACCGATTATGGTGCGTAGTCACCAAAGATATTTTGCGGTCGTATCAAGTGGTATGGTCACAAATGCAGTTTCATTAAGAACAAAGTTAGAGAATGAAGGCTTAATTTTCCAGGGAACAAGTGATTCTGAATTGTTAGCACACTTGATTCAATTGAATCCGGGTTCTTTTGAAGAAAAAATCACAAAGGCTTGTCGTATGATGAGTGGTGCCTACACATTTATGGTCATCACAAAAGATAGTTTATATGTAGTAAGAGATCCACATGGAATTCGTTCTTTATATATTGCCAAAGTAAATGATGGATATTGTATCAGTAGTGAAACTTGTTCGTTCCCAATTCTTGGTGGAGAATTTGTTCGTGAAGTCAATCCAGGTGAATTAATTTGTTTTAATAATGAAGGAATGAAATCTACTCAGATTTTTGAAGATACAGAAACAAAGGCATGTGCTTTAGAATATGTATATTATTCTAGACCGGACAGCGTTCATAATGGTTTAACGGTTCATGAAGTAAGAAAACAATGTGGTTATTATTTAGCCAAAGAAGAGGATGTTAAGGCGGATATTGTTGTTGGTGTTCCTGATTCAGCTTTAAGTGCAGCTGCAAGCTTTGCTAGAACATTAAATGTTCCATATGAAACGGGATTAATCAAAAACCGCTATATTGGTTCTACATTTATTCGTCCAACACAGCAACAAAGAATGCAAGGTATGCGTGTGCGTTTAAATGCGATCAGTTCCGTTGTTAAAGACAAGAGTGTATATCTAGTGGATGATAGTGTTGTAAAAGGATTTACATCACGTAGAATTTGTCAGCTATTAAAAGAGGCAGGGGCAAAAGAAGTGCATTTACGTATTGCTTCGCCAATGTTGAAATATCCTTGTTTATATGGAGCAGATTCAACGGCACAAAAAGATTTAGCTGCTTTCAATTATTCGGTAGATGAAATGAAACAGTTGTTCCAAGTGGATTCGTTACGTTTTATAAGTGTAGAGGATTTTAAGAAATGTGTACCTGAAACAAGTTGCTTAGCTTGTTGTACAGGTGAATATCCAGAAGAGTTACAAGATTATAAAGATGAGGTAAAGGAGTAGAGTATGGCAGAACATTATGCAGCAGCAGGCGTTAGTTTAGAGGCAGGATATAAATCTGTTGAATTGATTAAGGAGCATGTTAAGAAAACAATGCGTCCAGAAGTATTAGGAGGACTTGGTGGTTTCTCTGGTGCGTTTTCATTATCTAAAATTAAAGATATGGAAGAGCCAGTGTTGCTTTCTGGTACGGATGGTTGTGGAACAAAAGTTAAACTTGCGATGGTTATGAATAAGCATGACACAATTGGTATTGATGCTGTCGCAATGTGTGTGAATGATATCGCATGTGCTGGAGGAGAACCATTATTCTTCTTGGATTACATCGCATGTGGCAAGAATGTTCCAGAAAAAATTGCAGATATTGTTAAAGGTGTTTCTGAGGGTTGTTTACAATCTGAAGCCGCTTTAATTGGTGGAGAAACGGCAGAGCATCCAGGTTTGATGCCAGAAGATGATTATGATCTAGCTGGTTTTGCGGTTGGTGTTTGTGATAAAAAAGATATGATTACTGGTAAGAATCTAAATGTTGGAGATGTCTTGATTGGACTTCCTTCAACTGGAGTTCACAGTAATGGTTTCTCATTGGTTCGTAATGTATTTGATATTACAGAAGAATCATTAAATACATATTATGATGAATTAGGCAAAACTTTAGGAGAGGCGTTACTTGCTCCTACAAAGATTTATGTTAAGGCATTAAAGCATATTAAAGCTTCAGGAATCACGTTAAAAGCTTGTAGCCACATTACGGGTGGTGGATTCTATGAAAACGTTCCTCGTATGTTAAAGGATGGAATGGGAGTTGAAATTGATACGAAAGCTTTCCCAAAACCTCCAATCTTTGATTTGATTCAAAAAAATGGGGATATTTCAACAAAAGAAATGTATAACGTATTCAATATGGGACTTGGTTTTGTGATGGCAGTAGATCCGGCGGATGTAGAAAAGGTTCAAACTGTATTAAGTGAAATCAATGAACCTAGCTATGTGGTTGGTAAAGTAACTGAAACAGGACAGGTAGATGTTCAATGGTAAATATTGCGGTATTTGCGAGTGGTTCGGGTACTAACTTCGAAACAATCTTGTCACATATTGAAGATGGTTCTTTACATGTGAATTGTGCTTGCTTGATAGCTGATAAAGAGAATGCGTATGCAAGAGTTCGTGCGCACAATCATGGAGTAGAAGAGTTTTACTTTAATCCAAAGGGATATGATGGTAAAGCGGGTTATGAAGCGGCTATTTTAGAAGTATTAAAAGAAAAAAAGGTAGATTTGGTTGTATTGAGTGGATATATGCGTTTCATTGGACACACTTTGTTGAGTGCTTATCCAAATCGCATTATCAATTTGCATCCAGCTTATTTACCTGAATTTCCAGGAGCCCATAGTATTGCGGATGCATATGAGGCAAAAGTAGCACAAACAGGAGTCACTGTTCATTTCGTAGACGAAGGAGTGGATACAGGACCTATCATTCGTCAAGAAAGAGTAGCAATCGATCCATCTTGGGATTTAGAAACATTAGAATCGCATGTACATGCGATGGAATATGATTTGTTCTGGCAAGTCATTGAACAAGTCGCAAAAAGTATTGAGGAGGAAAAAGAATGAAGCGAGCATTAGTGAGCGTATCTGATAAAACAGGTTTAGTTGAATTTGTACAGGGGCTAGTAGATTGTGGATATGAAATTATTTCTACTGGAGGAACAAAAAAAGCTTTAGAAGCAGCAGGAATCCATCCGATTGGGATTAGTGATGTCACTGGTTTTCCTGAAATTATGGATGGTCGTGTAAAAACTTTACATCCAAAAGTTCATGGTGCATTGCTTTGTGTTCGTTCAAACCCGGATCATGTTCGTCAATTACAAGAATTAGGTATTGAGTATATTGATTTGGTTTGTGTGAACTTATATCCTTTCAAAGAAACTGTGTTAAAACCTGGTGTTACACACGAAGAAATTATTGAGAATATTGATATTGGTGGTCCAAGTATGCTTCGTAGTGCTTCTAAAAATTATCAAAGTATTCCGGTTCTTTGTGATCCAAAAGATTATGATAAGGTTCTTGAGGAAATTAGAGAAAATCATGAAACAACATTAGAAACGCGTGAGTGCTTAGCTGCAAAAGTATTCCGTCATACAGCTCGTTATGATGCGATGATTGCGGATTATTTAACTAAGAAAACACATGAAGAATTCCCAGAAAGTATGACAATTACTTTTGATAAGGTTCAAGACTTGCGTTATGGTGAAAACCCTCATCAAAAGGCTGCTTTCTATAAGGGTATGAATCCTCAATATTCTTTGGCAAATGCAACACAGCTTCATGGTAAAGAATTATCTTACAACAATATTCAGGATGGCAATGCGGCAATTGAAATTCTAAAGGATTTTGAAGGTCAATTTGCGGCTGTTGGTGTTAAACACATGAATCCATGTGGTGTTGGTATTGGCGAAAATATTGAAGCAGCTTGGGATAAAGCTTATGAAGCAGATTCAATTTCAATTTTTGGTGGTATTGTTGCGTTAAACGCAAAAGTTGAAAAGGGATTGGCAGAAAAATTATCTAAGATTTTCTTGGAAATTATCATTGCACCAGATTTCTCTGAGGAAGCATTGGAAATCTTGACTCGTAAGAAAAATATTCGATTAATGAAATTAGATACTAGCTTATCTGTTTCAAGTGCGTTAAAATATACAAATGTTAACGATGGTCTATTGGTTCAAGAAATGGATCAACATATAATTAACGAGGAAGATTTAAAATGTGTAACGAATCGTAAACCAACTGAAGAAGAAATCAAACAATTGTTGTTTGGATGGAAAGTTGTTAAACATGTAAAATCAAATGCGATCGTATTGGCAAAAAATGATATGACAGTTGGTGTTGGTGCTGGTCAGATGAATCGTGTCGGTGCTGCAAAGATTGCAATCGAACAAGCTGGAGAAAAAGCAAAGGGTTCAGTTTTAGCAAGTGATGCATTCTTCCCAATGCCAGATACTGTGCAGGAAGCTATCAAAGCGGGTGTTACTGCAATCATTCAGCCGGGTGGATCTATTAAAGATCAACTTTCAATTGATGAGTGTAATGAACATGGTATAACAATGGTATTTACAGGGGTTCGTCATTTTAAACATTAATATAAAAGAGTCTGAATAGACTCTTTTTCATAGTTTGGAAGGGTCTATTTATGGATAAGAAAAACAAAATCGTAATCATTTCTTTATTATCTATTTTATTAATTGCACTCTGTATGTTTGCTTCTGAAATAAATAGTACAAAAAAGAAGGCATTTACATCTGTGAGTGAAATAGAGGAAGATCAAAGTACAGAAGTAAAAAATGAAGATAACAGTAAATATATAGATATGGCTTTAGCAAAGGAAATTGAAGCATATTTCCAAGAAAATAATATTGATCATGAGAGTGTGTCGTATTGTATTACGGATTTAAAACACAATATTAAATATAGTATGAATGAAAATGAGGAATTTATTGCAGGTAGTATATATAAGCTTCCTTTGGCCATGTTATATTATGATAAAGTGAATAGTGGTGATTATACTATGGAATCAACTTTACCATATAGTGGTTATATGCATGAGGATGCGGGTGTTATTAGTTCAAATTATACGATTGGAAGTCAAATACCATTAAGTGAATTATTGGATGCAGCAATTGTTTATTCGGATAATGATGCGGGTCATATATTGTTTGAAAATCTAGGCGGATGGAAAGAATATAAAGAAGCCATGACGAAGTATACAAGTTCAATTAGTGATAATTATTATTCAGAGGACAATGTTTCAACCGCAAATACAATGAATGATGTAATTACTTATTTATATGCTCATAAGGATGAGTATCAAGAATTGATAGACAACATGAAAAAATCAGAGCCAGGAGAGTATTTAGATCGAGATATTCAACAGGGTATGCCTCAAAAATATGGTATGTATGATTATGCATTGAATAGTGTCGGCTTTGTAGAATGCGAAACACCATATAGCATAGTTGTATTAACAAGTTTAGGTGATAAAGGCGCTGATGTCATGGCAAAAATTAATAGCATTGCATATGAACATTTTAAATAAGGTCGAAGGGGGCCTTATTTTTTTAAAAACGGTGATGTAAGCGTATACAGTAAAAAAGATGAAAAAAAATCAAAAAAACATTTGACGAAGAGGGAAGTATTTGGTAATATAGATGAGCACTGCTGAGGTGCACATGATCTTTGAAAACTGAACAGGAAATAAAATACAAACTAAAACGTCAATTTCGAAAAAACAAACAATTGTAAAGAAAGATGTCAGAGACATCTAAGAGCTAAATCAAATGGAGAGTTTGATCCTGGCTCAGGATGAACGCTGGCGGCATGCCTAATACATGCAAGTCGAACGAGAGGAAGGAAAGCTTGCTTTTCTGAATCTAGTGGCGAACGGGTGAGTAACACGTAGGTAACCTGCCCATGTGCCCGGGATAACTTCTGGAAACGGATGCTAAAACCGGATAGGTAGCAGACAAGCATTTGACTGCTATTAAAGTGGCTAAGGCCATGAACATGGATGGACCTGCGGTGCATTAGCTAGTTGGTGAGGTAACGGCCCACCAAGGCGACGATGCATAGCCGGCCTGAGAGGGCGGACGGCCACATTGGGACTGAGACACGGCCCAAACTCCTACGGGAGGCAGCAGTAGGGAATTTTCGTCAATGGGGGGAACCCTGAACGGCATTAAAGAAAAAGCATTCTACGGCTGCGAAGGGCTGACGGACATATACGTAAAACGCGCGCTGCCTCCCGTTGCCTACTCCGGGACATTCGAGGGGGTAAATTTGTTCGCCTGCACCTTACATGTACCATACGGAAGCAAACAATACTACGAGAAAGCCACTGGATGGAAAGACTTTTACTTCATAGAAGAAGAGGCGCCAATAAAGATAGACGTGACGAAAAACATAATGAACGCTGGAGAAATACTCGGGCTCACGGAATACCAATATGGCGACAATGTAGAACTTGAAGCCATAGCCCATAGTGGATATACGTTTTCCGCCTGGACTGAAAACGGAAACATACTGACTACCGACAGGCTATGTTCATTTGTTGCAGAAAGCAACCGAAAGCTGATAGCCGTATTTGTCCCTACTCTCGACTCCAACCTGATACAAGCTTCCCCGGAAAACACAAAAGTCAGCTTTACGTGGGAAAAAGAAGCGGACGCAGCGTCGTATAAACTTACCGTATACGAGGACGCAGCAATGACAATCGTAGTCGGAAGCCAAAGTTTTGACGCCAATGGAAATATCTTATCACGAAGTACCTCCGATTCAATCTCTACCGTATTTAAAAATTTGACAGAACAACATGATTATTACTACAGTCTCAAAACTTACTCGAAAAACGGAGAAGTACTATCCCATTATATAGGATTGTTTTCCACGTCATCTGAAACAAGCATCCAAAAGATGGAAACAAACGGACACAATCCGGACATTACCGGTTATTACGACCTCAATGGACGGAAACTGGATGCCCCCGGAAAAGGCATTCACATCATCCGCTATTCCGACGGGACGACACAAAAACGGATCGTGGACTGCCGTTTCCCGTCCCTCTCATCCCCATGCGGCCACCCTTTGCGTATGCAAAACGGTGGCCGTAAAACTTATACAAACGACACTTTGAAAGCGCACCCTTCCGGTTAACCTTCAAAAAGGAAGCAAACCATACGGATTTCAGCCATTCATTGGGATTCAAAGCCCGTAATTTAGAGTAAAATTTCGCATAAACATGCAAGAAATTCCTCTTTTCTCTGCATAAATCCTGCATATATGCAAATCAATCTCAAGAGATTGAAAAATCGTTTGGCTGAAAGCGATTTTCCGATGTGCGCAGAACGAACGGAAAACATATACCACACGACTTAAAACCAAACTCCAAACGCCCCCAAACAAGATTTTAAGCATACGAAAAACACTATTTGAACTCATTTTGTTTCCAAAAAACAAAAAACAAACGGATAGGAATTGCGACATTTCGCTTACATCCTATCCGCATCTGTTCGTATGATTCGACATAAAGGCGAAACAAAAAACGGGAAAAACAGCCGACGGCTTACACTCTGCCTTTTCCCCAACACGCGAGAATGCCCTCGCACGGAACAAAACGCCTTCTGTCCGAAAATACGCGATTCTCGTCCCATGAGATTTGACATTCTGACATTTTGATAAATCCTCGCACCCGGCAAACCCCAAACGGACTTGACTTTGCCCTCACCCAATCGCGATTTTGTCCGTTCAAAGGATATCTTATTCCTCCAAAAGCTTTTTCAGGAAATCATCCAAATTACACGCGCTCATATCTGCGTGTGGGCACACAAGCATGCGCATATACATAAATGG
>OHBM01001262.1_pt1 | contig 18954 bp, 10 predicted proteins | sample 1577251 | NCBI WGS metagenome assembly OHBM01 (sample SAMEA3541557, study PRJEB24748) | human gut metagenome | biome: human gut; feature: human-associated habitat; material: faeces | place: China | collected 2012 | reverse complement strand
GTATGCGCCGCCGCGCTGACCGGGCGGCGGGACAGACTGGCGCTGCTTCCGCTGGGCGTGCTGCTGGCGGCGGCGGTGTTCTGCGCCGTTTTTCACACGGCGGTGGGCGACAGTCTGCTGGGTCTGGTGAACCGGTATCTGGCGCAGCGGCAGAGCCGCGAGGCGGTGGTGTATGTGCCTTACGCCTGCAATGAGGTGTCCGTTATGTGGGCGGGCATCCCCATCAGCGTGGCTGTGGGCACGGCGCTGGGCATGCTGGCGGCGCGGGCGCCCCGGTGGGGGCTGGGCGTGTACGGAGCGCTGCTGTGCCTGGCGCTGTGGAGCGGCGTCGGCGGTGAATGGCTGCTGCCGGCGCTGTGCGGCAGCGCTGTGCTGCTGCCGGCGGGAGAGGGCGATAAACGCGCCCTCCGCGCCCGGTGGGGCGGCGCGGCACAGGTGCTGATCGCGTCTGTGACCGTAACGGCAGCGGTGGCGCTGCTGTTTTCTGAGAGCGTGCCCCGCACGGAGGACGCTGCCAATGCGCTGCGCCGGGGCGTACACCGGCTGCGCTATGAGAGCGCGGAGCAGGTGCTGCCGGAGGGCGACCTGCGGGCACTGGGCGCGCGGAGGAGCGATTCTGACGCGGACATGCTCCGCGTGACCATGTCGGAGCCGACGTCCGCATACCTGCGGGGCTATGTGGGGCAGCGGTATACCTCCGACGGCTGGGAGGCAGCCGACGCTGCCGACATGACGGCGAACAGCGAGGTGCTGTATCAGCTGCACCGGGACGGGTACGACAGCTTTTCGCAGCTGTCCACTCTGGCGGAACTGCTGGGGCAGGAAGCGGCAGATGTCCGGATGGATATCCGGGTGCTGGGCGCGTGCCGCAGCACAAGGCTGACGCCCTATGGTTTAGACAGCGGCGAAGCGGTCATTTCGCCGGAGCAGCTGCGGGACACGGTTCCAAATGCCGACGGCGCAACGGGTGAGAAGGAATATTCCTTTACAGCAAAAAGCGGCCTTGCCGCGCAGGCGTATGCGCTGCTGGGGCAGCTGAACGACAGGTGGCAGGAGGAGGCGCTGGCCGATTACCTGACCTTCGAGGGATATTACCGCGATTTCGTCTACGAGAACTATCTGACCATCCCGGAGGAGACGCAGAAGGCGCTGACGGCCTATCTGGGCGATGCGCCGGAGGTCATCACCTCCTACGAGGCCAAGAGACGGATAGTGAACTGCCTGGACGATACGCTGACGTACAGCGAGACGCCGGAGAGTGTGGACAGCGAAAAGGATTTTGTCAGCGTCCTGCTGGCGGATGACCCTGGCGGGTACGATGTACACTACGCCACGGCTGCGGCGGTGATGCTGCGGTACTACGGCATCCCCGCCCGGTATGTGGAGGGGTATCTGATCACGCCGCAGGCTGTGGAGGGCAGAACGGGCGAGACGACACTGACGCTGACCGGGCGGGACGCCCACGCGTGGGTGGAGTATTACGAGGACGGCGTGGGCTGGATACCCTTTGAGCCGACGCCTGGCTACCGGGACGTGATGGAGGAGCCGCAGTGGCTGTGGTTCGAGGAGGACGAGAACGCCCAGCTGGACGGCTCCGCCGCGGAGAACGGCGGCGATAACCTGTCCCAGACCACCCGCCGCAGCGATGTGGAGGAGACAGAGCCGGAGGAGGACCGAGACGGGCTGCAGACTATTGCGGACGCTGTTTACAACTACTTCAGCCGGCTGCATCTGGGGCCGGTATGGTGGGCGTATGTGGCCGCGTGGCTGCTGGCCGCGGCGCTGGCGGTGCTTTTGGTGCGCCGCGCCGTCGTGTGCCGCAGGCGGGAAAGGCTGTTTGCCCGGGAGGACGACCGGGCGGCTGCGGCCGCCATGTGCGCCTATGCGCTGGAGCTGGCGTGGTGCAGCGGGGCTGTGCGGCGCAATGTGCCGCTGGCGCAGCAGCGCGATGAGCTGCAAAGCTGGGCGGGAGACGTGCTGGACGCCGGCGAGCTGCTGGATATCAACGACCGTGCCCTGTACGGCGGCAGCGGCGTGACGGCGGAGCAGCGGGAGACGGCGGAGGAGGACATGACCGCCGCGCTGGAGCTGTTCCGGAGGAAATGCGGCTTTTGGAAACGACTGTATCAGCGGTGGATCCGCTGCTTGTATTGAGATAGGAGGGATGACGGTGAAAAAGAGGATAGTGTCATTCCTGCTGGCGCTGGTGATGGCGGCATCCTGCGTGCCCACCGCGCTGGCGGCAGGAGAAGGGCGCATGGCCGTGGCGGTGAGCACCGCCGGCGGTGTGGTCATCGCGCCGCAGTATGTGGACTGCGCCCAGGGGGAAACGGTGTGGCAGGTGCTCTCACGGATGGAGGGGCACACGTTCACGCAGGGCGCGGACGGGTTCGTCACGTCCATTGACGGCGTGGTGGCAAATTACAGCCGGTTCGACAGCTCCGGCGGCTATGAGCTGGAAAAACCCGCAGCAGAGGCGGGCGCGTTCGTGTTCACGGACACGGAGATAAAGGACATGGCGGGCTACTGCGATATGGTGTGCGCCATGGCGGACTATAACGGGGCGGACGCACCGGTGCGGCGGTACGCGGAGGCGGAATATGCCGCGGCGGAGAGCGGGCTATCCTCCGGTACGGCGGACTACGCTGCGCTGGCACAGACGCTGCGGGAGAAGATGGCCGCCTATGAAAAGGAGGTCATCGGCGCGGACAAGGTGACGGCGGCGCTGGCGGTGACCGACCTGGACGGCGGCGCGCTGACGGGGTATACCGTCACGGTTGAAAACGCCTACGGCACGGAGAGCGTCTTTCAGGCCGGGGAGCCGGTGCAGTTGGCGGCGGGCGAGTATACGTTCCGGGTGGAAGCCGGGCACAGCGGCGCGCGGGGCACCATGACGCTGGAGACAGACGGAACGGTGCGCATTGACGGCAAGGCCGTCACCGCGCTGGCTGTCCCCGCCGGGAAGGAGTGGCTGAAGGCGCCCATCCTGCACCGGACGACCGGCAAGCTGGAGGGCGATGCCTACACCTCCGAGGGCGGTGGCGGTCACGCCGCCGTATACTATGTGCCGGACGCGGTCAGCGGCAGCTATCTCTACTGTGTGCCGGGCAGCGATCTGACGGAGAGCGGTACATACAGCACCGCCGCCGTGCGGCCGGTGGGGTTTTACACCGACAGCCACGGCGCGGAGCGGGTCAAGACCGGTATGCCGTGGCAGAGCATGGCTGCATCGCTGGCAGAGCTTCTGACGGCCTCCGACGCGGGAAATACCGTGCGGGTGGAGGCGCAGTACACCGGGGGCGGCTACACCGCCTACCAGTGGTTCGATATGACCGTGGTGCGGACGCCTACGCTGGCGGCGCTGGAGGTGACGGTGCAGGGCGTGGCGCAGAGCATCGGCTTTGCGCCGGAGAGGGAGACGTATGAGCTGTCCGTTACGGCGGATAAGCTGGTCATAACGCCCACGGCCTTTGCATCGGGTTACACGGTCACGGTCAACGGACAGGAGACACCGTCCGGCACTGCTGTGACGCTGCCTGTGAACGCGGAGGGCGCGGAGATCGCCGTAGCGGTCAGCAGCGGCGGACGGAGCCGGACGTATACGCTGACGGTGCAGCGGGTGGCGGCTGTGGACGTGACGGTGCGGCATGACAGCGACGTGACGGTGCATGTGTTCAACAGCGCCCATGCGGAGATCGGCGCAGCGGAGCAGGGAAGCGGCTTCGGCCGGTTCGCGCTGGTGCCGGGTGAGGCCTATACCTATGTGACGGACAAGCAGACGTGGTATCACGCCGCAGGAGGCTTTACCGCGGCGGGGGGGCTGACTGTGGACGCGCAGACGCCGGATACGATTGACGCGCTGGACAGCCTGTATCTGGCCACCAAGGGCACGAAAATACAGAGCAACGATCAGGTGTGTCTCGCCGTCCCGGCGGATGCGAAGCATGCATACGCTTTTTCTGTGGCAGATTACAGCAGCAGCCTGTACTGCTGGGCGAAGGCGGAGGGCTATACATTCACCGCCGTGGAGACGGGGAATCCCATCAGACCCAAGGCGGCAACGGCTACGGGGCAGCATCTGACCAACTTCCTGAAAACCGGGGACGCTACGCAGACGCTGACCATCCGGGCTTCCCGCGATGGAGAGGGCGTGACCTTCTATCAGGACTACGTCATCACCATATATAGGACGCCCACGCTGACCGATAAAACGGGGCTTTCCCTGACGGCAGAGGGTGCAGATGTGCCCATCGCCTATAAGACAGCAAGCGGAGAGTCGACGGGCTTTGACCGAAGTGTAACGGAGTACAGTGCCACCATTCCCCGCAGCGCGGAGAGCGTCACCGTAACGCTGAAGCCCTTCGGAAAGACCTACGGGCTGTATGTAAACGGCGCACGGCATGCCCTGCCCGTGGACAGCGAGACGGGCGTACAGGCGGACACGGTGTCGGTAGAGATTCCGCTGAACAGTCAAAAGGACAGCGAGAGCGTCTCGATCACACCGGTCAGCCAGCAGATGCCAGCCGCCGCCCAACGGCGCAACTATCGGCTGACGCTGAACAAGAAGGAAGCGGTGCCTACCGCGTTCCGCGTGACGGACGGCAGCGGAAATACTGTCCGGGACGCGTTGGTATGCGTGTACGACGGACGGACGCAGGCGCGTATCTGGCCGGAGAGTGACGGCACGTTCGCACTGGTGGACACGCTGCCCTACACCTATGTTGTCACATGCAGGGGCTATGTAGGCGTGTCCGGCAGCTTCACCGCCGACGCGAAGAAGCGGGAGATAGCCGTCTCCATGAAAAAGGCTCCCGAAAGCAGCCACGGAGCGGGTATCACCTCTGACTGGAGCTCCTTCCGGGGAAGCGATACCTCCAACGGCGTTGTGGCGGACAAAACGCCCATTACGGCGGAGAACGCCGTGCTCAGCTGGGCATCCAAGCTGGGCGACGGGTACAGCTCCGGCGCGGTGGGTTGCCCGATCACCATTACGGAGGGCGGGTATGATTATCTGATCGTCTACGCCGCCGACAAGCTCTATAAGGTGGACGCGCTGTCCGGCGTGACGGTGGCGGTGGGGCAGATGGATCACAGCTCCAGCTTCGCCATCAACTCCCCCACCTATGCCGAGGGAATGATCTTCGTGGGACTGTCCAACGGCGCGGTGCAGGCCTTTGACGCCGCCACGCTGGAATCCCTGTGGATCTACCGGGACAGGCTGGGCGGACAGCCCAACTGCCCCATCACCTATCACGACGGGTATATTTACACCGGCTTCTGGAACAGCGAGGTGGCGCAGGCGAATCTGGTGTGTCTCAGCGTGACGGACGAGGATCCCGCGCAGACCACGGAGGATAAGCTGGCTACGTGGACGTATGCCTCCGCCGGAGGCTTCTACTGGGCGGGCGCCTATGTGTGCAGCGATTATCTGCTCATCGGCACCGACGATGGCGACAGCAGCTGCATCAGCGAGACTTCGGCGCTGCTGTGCATCGATCCCGCTGACGGGCGGCTGATGGATTCCGTCACCGGGCTGCGGGGCGACATCCGCTGCAACATCGCCCGCGACGGGGAGCGGTTCTATTTCACGTCCAAGGGCGGGTATTTCTACTCGGTGGCCGCGCCGGAGAAAAGCGGCGGCGACTGGCTGCTGGATGATGGCAGCCTGCGGGCGGTGGCACTGGAGAACGGCGGCGATGCGGCACATCCGGCTATGAGTACCTGTACACCGGTGGTGTACAACGGCCGCGCGTACATCGGTGTGTCCGGCACGGGGCAGTTCACGCCCTATTCCGGACACAATATCACGGTCATCGATCTGACCGTCTGGAAGATCGCCTATTCCGTGCCCACGCAGGGCTATCCCCAGACCTCCGGCCTGCTGACAACGGCGTATGGCGCGGAGGACGGCACCGTGTACGTCTATTTCTTTGACAACTACACGCCGGGCAAGCTGCGGGTGCTGAAGGATGCGCCGGGGCAGACCCGCGCGATGCTGACCACGGAGGAGAGCTACACGGTGAAGGGCGTGACCACCACCTACACCACGCCCTATGTGCTGTTTACCCCGGCGGACGCCCAGGCACAGTATGCTATATGCTCCCCCATCACGGACAGCTACGGCACCCTGTATTTCAAAAATGATTCAGCGCATCTGATGGCGCTGAGCAGTACCATTGAATCGCTGACGATCTCCAAGCTGCCGGATAAGACCAGCTATAAGGCGGGGGAGAGCTTCGACCCCACCGGTATGGAGATCACCATCACCTATGAAAACGGCCTGACGCGGACGGTACCGGCGGAGCGGACAATGAATGGGACGGCCATACGTTACGCTGCATGGAATGAGGAGCCGCTGAAGGTGTCGGACGGGGAGGAATTCCTGATCCGGTTCGCACACAGTCTCTATCAGGACGGCGCGGACGGCGCGGGGACGAAGGTGAATTCCCCGGCGGCGGTGCTGAAAATCACGGTGGAGCCGTCTATGGCCGGCGATCTGGACGGAAACGGCAAGCGGAACGCCGTGGACATGCAGAATCTGTTCACCTATCTGTCCACCGGTGTGATGGAGGGCGCGCTGGGCGGCGATGAGGAAGCCTACCGCGCGGCGGCGGACGTCAACGGCGACGGCGCGGTGGACATTCTGGACTATCAGGCGCTGTACACGACCATCAGGGCAGAGGAGGAAGCGGCATGAAAAATCACCATATCCGATCGAAGCTGCGCAGATTCCTGTGTCTGGCAGCGGCGCTGCTGATGCTTTGGCCGCAGACGGTCACAGCGGGCGGGCACATCACGGCGGCGGAAAAAAGCTATACCGTCACGCAGGGCGGTATGCTCAAAATACCACTGGAGGAGGTCTTTACCGACAGGGAGGAACACGCGCTGACGTATTCCGTGGTCAAGGACGACAGGAACCAGGCTACAACGAACATTTCCGGGAGCACGTACTTCTTCACGTCGCGCACGGCGGGGGAGTATGCCCCGGTGGTGGCCGCCAGCTGCGGACAGGAGTGGGCGGAGGTCACGCTGCATATCACCGTGGAGCCGGGTGCTGAGGGTGACCCCCGGCAGTACGGCTATGACGAAACGCCGGCGGGGGAGGTGACGGTGTATGTGACCGTCTCCTCCGACGGCGTGCCCCTGATGGGTGAGGACGGAACGCTGCTGATGGGACTGCCGGTGACGGTACGGTATTTCGATCTGGCGGACTACGGCCGGCAGGATCTCTACCGCTGCGCCACACAGGGTGGTAAGGGCGGCTATGTGGGCGACACGGTGATCGAGCGTCCTACGCTGCTGCACCTGTACATCTGCCTGCTGGAGCGCTACTACATGGGCCTGCCGGCGGAAAAGTGCGGCAAGGGCACCAGCGGGATCCTTGATTACAGGACAGATCAGCCGGTCACGAATATCAACGGTGAGCCGGCCTACGAAAGCAGATTCAGCGCGCTCCAGCTCACCGGCAGCAGCACCAGCATCTACATGAAGGAGTTCTGGGGACACGATGAAAACCTCATGTACTACCGGAACCACATGTTCCCATTGATGGACACCGGATGGGGCTCCACCTGCGACTATATCCTCCTGTCGGACGGAGATACCATCGATGTAGCCATGTTCACCGACTGGAGCTTCTACAATAACGGCGGCGCGTTCTGCTGTTTCAATCAGGACAGCTACACCGTGACGGCGGGAAAGCCCCTGACGGTGCAGACGCTGAAGTATGATACGAAATCTGTCTCAGATGGCGGAACGGAGAGCTTTACGCCTATTGACAAGCTGACGTTAGAGGTCTATAATGACTCATTAGAGTGCGTTTATGAGCCATCCGGCGAAAACGGCTCCTACAGCGTTGTGCTGGACAAGCCGGGAACGTATTACCTGCTGGGCATTGACCCCAATGCAGGGACAGAGGCCGCCCGCTGCGCACCGGCTGTGGCGCGGGTGACAGTCCGGGATGTGGGCGCTGCGCCTGAAGGCGGCGATGTCAACTGGGACGGCGCGGTCAACGTGGAGGACATGCAGGCGCTGTTCGGCCATCTGTGCGGCGAAAGTCCGCTGACGGGCGAGCTGCTGACTGCGGCGGATTTCAACGGAGACGGCGCGGTGGACATACTGGACTATCAGGCGCTGTATATGCGGCTGTTGTCCGCCCAGAAAAATTGAATAAAGGACGTTCCCTCCGGCCGGCAGGCCGGGAGCGGAATGGGGTGAGATGCCCCGCGAGTCGGTCACTGTGATGCCGCGCCTTCGGGCTGCGGATAAGTCAGATACGCTTGGAAATGTCCTTAGGCTCCTGCCTGTACCGGGAAGCTGATAAGCGGAATGACTGCGGCCACGCATGCGTGGACTGCATCCCCGGCCTTACGGCAGGAGCACGGAAATGTGCTTTTTGCCGTAAGGCTTTACTTTTAAGGAAAAGCAAAAAAAGAAAAAGGAGATGCAGAACAGAGAAATGAACATCAAGAAACGTATCGTCTCCGCGCTGATGGCGCTGGTGATGACGCTGTCGCTGGTCAACAGCGCCGTGATCACCGCCTTCGCCGAGGGGACACAGTCTGCCGATCCCTCTACCGGGGAGACGCAGAATGCAGGCTATGAGCTGCGGGTGCTGACATTTGAGGATGCCGACTATAAGGGCGGCACCAATTTTGCCGGCAAGAGCGACTGGTCGAGCCTGATCGACAGCCCTCAGTACGGCGGCAGCATGCTGTACCCCAACGGCAGCGGCACCACGGACGAGAGCAAGGCGTACACCTGGTACGACGCCGGGAACACCGAGCTGAAGCATATGCTGCCCAAGAGCTGGGATAATTACTGCTATTGGGGCGGCGGTCATGCCGTGTCCAACTATGCCTCCGGTGATTATGTTGCTAATGGCGACTTCAATCACCAGTTGACCGTGTACAAAGCGGGCGCCGAGGGCGATGTCCGCACCGGCGGCGGACACAACGGCTCCAACAACTTTGCCGTTCACTTCGGCTATAAGGACAAGTCCGGCTATACTGACAGCCAGATCCTGCCGTCCTTTGCCTTTGGCGACGGCATGGCGCGCGTGATCGACCACATGTATGTCAACAACATCTGCTACGCGCTGAACTGCTACCTGAACGGCAACGGCCTGACCGCCAAAATCGGCGATGATGACTGGGTCAAGCTGACAGCCACCGGCTACGATGGGGAAGCGAAGACCGGCGAAGCGTCCATCTATCTGTGCAACGGCCCGAAGAACATCGTTACGGATTGGACGAAGTTCGACCTGTCCAGCCTGGGCGCCGTCACCAAGGTGGAGTTCAATATCACCGGCTCCAGTGACAACGGCTACGGCTTCTCCCAGCCTGCCTACTTCGCCTACGACGATGTGGCGGTGCGGTTTGATCCCAACGCGTGCGTCCACACAGACGAGAACAAGGACAGAAAGTGCGACAAGTGCGGCGCAGACCTGAACAAGGCACCCAAGCTGGTGGAGGGCGTGAAGGACGTTACCGACAACTCGATCATCGGTGCGGCGTATCTGCTGCGCGACCTGCAGACCGGCAAGATCTTCGAGGACGGCGATGACAAGCTGAACGCCGAGAAGAATTACTTCTACCAGAGATCCACCGACAATGGGCAGACGTGGGGCGAGGAGCTGGGCTTCAGCGCGTCGCTCTTTGGTGGAACCACCATCTCCCTGACGGAAACGGAGCCGGGCACCTATATGTACCGGTTCTATGCAAAGGATGACTTCGGCGGTGACTCCCGCGGTAACGGCGAGGAAAAGACCTATTGGACGCTGACGCTTCATGTGGACAAGGCGGAAAATCTCGATTTCGATGTGAACTTCTACATCGGAAGAGATCAGAACTATAAGACCAACGGCAACAAGCTCCCCATCATCAAGCTGTGGAAGAGCGACGGCAAGTCCAACAAGGTGGGCGACGAGATCACAGTGACCGATGCAGAGGATACAAAGAGCGGCTACAACTGCATGAAGGCCACGGTGAAGGGCGGCTGGTACGTCTATGAGGGCTATGGCTGGAACGCCGAAACGAAGGCATACGACGTTCCTCTGGGCGGTATGCAGATCAAGCTGCCCGCCGACAGCAACGTAGACGGCGCGGCCGCCGGCGGTACGGAGATCTATCTGCGGCTTCTGTCAATCTATACCACCTCCAAAAAGGTCGATGGCAGCAGCTTCACCAAGGATGATTTCACGGTGCGGGTAAGCTGCCCCATCATGCAGTGCGACGCCGTGATGGGCACGCCTTATATGGAAAGTGGCAAAACCTATTATCCCACGCTGTTTTATGCCGGCGGCAATGCCTGCCTGTTCAATGTCTACTACAATCCCACCGATACGGACACCTACATTTTCTCACAGCAGATCAACCAGACGCTTACGGCAGGCAACTCTGTAAACACCAAATCCTACAAGATAGACTCTGTTGTGAAGCTGACCGTCACCGTGCCGAAGACGGCAGATTTCGGGCTTTATTTCCAGTACAACAACTTCTATACGGCACAGCAGAAGACGCTGGTCGACTGGAAGGATAACGGGGATAATACCAAGACGGCTGTTTACGCCGTTTCCAAGAGCAACGGCAACTATACCTGGCGCATGACAGATACCACCGGTACGTATGTGACCAAGGGCGGCTGGCTGTCCAGCGTATCGAAGGATACGGATTATAGCTTTGACTTTGTCAACGGACAGACCAACAAGCTCAGCCATGACTTTTCCCAACTGGGCACACAGACGAGTAAGCGCGATGAGGCCGACCTGCAGGTCTTTGTCAGTGCTTCCGGCGCCAAGGCGCTGGGCGGCGGCACCGAGCGCATCCGCGCCTACCGCATGTGGGAGCTGATCGACAGCGACGCCGGTAATATCATGATGGAGCCGGACTTTGTCTGGACGAAGCTGTCCGGCCCCGCTACGATTTCTTATGCCGAGGATGCGGCCGGTGAGATAACCGGTACGCAGATCGATGGCGGCAACAGCCGCCACAACTGGGCGGATATCAACGCCAAAGGCGGCACCAGCGTGTTTGCTGTCCGCTATGACGCCATCGACGTGGACAAGAGCAACAAAGCGACCCATGGCGGTTTCTACCCCGCCACCAACCCCGACCGCGTGAATTTCTTTATCGTGGCGGATGAGCTGGGCAAGGCGGAGGCACGGGTGCCCTTCAACGGTGACTTTGAAGCCAATTCCCGTCTGCCCGGCTGGGACTATATCTACGACACATGGTATTATCTGAGGACGGATACCGCCCCCAAGATGACCTTTACCACGCTGAACGCAGTGAAGGTGGAGTACGCCCTCGGTCTGACGAACGGCGCAACCATGGTGAGCACCGTATCCGACTTCACCGCGCTGACGGATGCGGAGGGTACATACACCGTTCCGCTCAAGGATATGAATAAGGATGCCAACAACTACGGCGGCACCGTTATCATCCGGATGACGGATAAGGACGGCAAGTGCAGCTATCAGCTGGTGAAGGTCGCCGGAGTGACCGCTAATGTGGAGAATGCCTCCAACAAGGGCGAGTCCATCATGCCCGGCGACAAGGTGACGCTGTCCTTCGACGGCATGTACCGCTCTATCAACAAGATCTCCGGCGTCTTTAACCCCACGATTTTCAAACCCCGTTATACCGTGGCAGGGAAAGAGGTTGAGGGCACAACAGGGCAGTATCAGCAGATGGACACCTCTGTCATTACCTTCACCGTCCCTGAGGACATTGCCTTTGAGGACGGCAAGGACGAAACCGTTCTGACTGCCACAAACGGCTATGTGTACGGCAGTATGTACTCCGCCGCCAACCCCTTCAGCACCATGTACTACATGACCGATGCCGGTAAGGGCACCAACTTCAACGCAGTTACCGTGACCTTCGCCTTCCAGCACTTCGCGGATGTTGAGATCCCCGTGACCAGAAAGGTCTGGTACAACGTGGAGCTGAACATCACCGACGAGGTCGGCAAGAAGGTGGACGGCGCGACCATCGTCATGAAGGGCAGCGATGGCAAGGCTATCGAGCCGCAGGAGGACGGTACCTATAAGCTGGGCTACGGCACCTACACCTACTCGGTGGTGAAGGACGGCTATATGTGCTATAACGGCGAATGCAAGCTGGGCGCTGCGGATGCTTCCAGCGTGAAGGACGGCAAGCTGACCAAGAGCGTTAAGCTGGTCAAGGCCGCCGAGGGCGCATGGGACGGCAAGACCGCTACCGAGCCGGCTAAGGATGCCAGCGGCGTCTATCAGATCAGCAGCGGCGCGGAGCTGGCATGGTTTGCCCAGCAGGTCAACAAGGGCGGCTACACCAAGATCTCTGCTGTGCTGACCAGCGATATTGACCTGGCAGGCTTCGAGTGGACGCCTATTGGAAACAACAGCAAAAGATTTGGCGGCTCCTTCGACGGACAGGGACACAAGATCAGCAATCTGTTCATCAACTATATCGGCACGAATACGCAGTCTCCCTATATGGGCTTGTTCGGCTATGTGTATGGCAGCAGCTCCAAGCACTCTGTGATCCAAAACCTGACGGTGCAGGGCAATGTTACGCTGACTTCAAGCCAGAGCGTCAGTACTGCGTACTCCGGCGGTGTGATCGGCTATGCCAACTATGCCGATATCACCAATGTCCATTCCGAGGTGAACGTGACGGTGAAGCGCGTGGGCGGCAACTGGAGCAATCTGGGAGGCCTTGTCGGGTATGCCAACTACTCCACCACCATCAAGGATTGCTCCAACAGCGGGAATGTCACCGGCTATCGCAATGTCGGCGGCATTGCAGGTACCCTTTACGGCAACAGCTCCGCCATCAACTGCACCAACTCCGGTAATGTGACCGGCGCCGATTCCTGCGCAGCCGGTATCGCGGGCAATGTGAGCAACGGCTGCGCGATCACAGCCTGCTCCAACAGCGGCACCATCAAGTCCACCGGTACCAATGTGGGCGGCATTGCAGGTGATGTTGCCAAGGCTGAGATCACGGATTGCTACAACAGCGGAAAGATTAACAGCAGCCAGAGCACCAGCGGTGCCGTGGTTGGTCGTGCGGCGGCTGGCGCCGTTATCAGGAATTGCTACTTTGCCGCGAGCACTGCCGCCAAGGGCGTCGGCTCCGCCGCGAACGCCGAGACACAGAAGACGGAAGCTGCCGACATTGTGGCTCGTGTGGCAGCTCCCGAAAGCGCTGAGGCCGGCAAGGACGTGACCTTCAGCATCTACATGAACGCGGCTGGCGGGCTGGCTTGCGCCGAAATGAAGCTGGCTGTCAGCGGCGGCGAGATCACCGCCATCAAGCAGGGCAGCGGTCTGGCGCTGGGCAACGACAAGTTTGTTGGCGAAAACGGCAAGCTGTCCTTCTTGGGCAACACCGCCTCCGCCGCCAACGGCATTCTGGTGGCCACCGTTACCGTCCGCGTGAATGACTTCGCGGATGAGGTGAAGCTGACCGTCAGCGATGCGCTGGCCGGTATCAGCGGTAATACCTACGAGAAGGATGTCACCGTGATCAACGCCGACGCCGTGGAGGTCGAAAAGGTCTACACGGTCAGCAAGACCGAGTTTGCGCCGGGTCTGTATCTGGTCACGTACATCAAGGACGTGCCGGAGGGCAAGTCCATTACCTGCAGCGGCGAGGGCATGCTGCTGGCTGACGGTAACAAGACCGTGACGCTGATGAGCGGTGACGCTGCCGACAAGCTGAAGAACAGCTCCTTCGCTGTCAGCGACGGCGCTGCCGTGGCCGTCAAGTACGGCGACGTCAATGGGAACAGCAAGATCAACATCGTGGACGCGCAGATCGCGCTGGATGTGGGCAAGAGCGTCTACAAGGGCACTGAAACGGTGTCCGTGGCCGGTCTGCTGGCCGCTGACGTGAACCACGACAATGTGGTGGATGCCAAGGATGCGTATTCCATCCAGATCTACGTTCACTACAACGCCTTTACCGTTCCGGCCGGTAACTGAGCTATGACCGTTCCCCGGAGGTGCGCATGATGCGCACCTCCGGGGCGCCGGTGTATTTCTGACAGAGGAGGGAGTCTGTGAAAAAAGCAATATGTGCGCTGTGCAGCTTGCTTCTATGTGTGCTGTGCATCCGCCCCTCCTTTGCCGCGCAGGGGGAGTACACGCTTACGCTGCAAATGAGCGGCAGTGCCGCCGTGGGCGAGCCGCTGACCGTTTCGCTGCTGCTGAGCGTACCGGAAGGGGAGACGCTGGAGCACTACGCCGTAGCCACGCGAATAAGCTACGATACGGCTGTGCTGCGTCTGGAGAATACCGCCGCCCATGAGGATCTGACCGCGATAGACGGCGGCGCTGTACGGGGCAGCACCCGGCGGCTGGTAAAGCTGAGCAACAGCTCCCTGGGAATGGAGGGAACGTGGGACAATCCCGCTGTGCTGCTGACCATGACCTTTGTCCCGCTTACCGCGCAGGACACGGAGATCACCGTCTACCGGCACGGGATAGGTACCGCCTCCGGCGGCGATGCGGAGGTGACGGTACACGACCTTACCGTCTATCTTGCGCCAGACATCAGGTCAGAGTTTGACCTGAACAACGACGGCGTTACCGATATTTCTGATCTGCAATTCCTTTACGACTACCTGTCCGGCAGCTTGACGGACGAGGGGGACATACACGACAGAGCCGACTGCAACGGCGACGGCTCGGTGGATATTCTGGATTACCAGCAGCTGTACCAGCTGCTTACCGCTCCACAGGAGGGCTAACGAATGAAAAGACGACTTTTACCGCTGGCCGCGCTGCTGTGCGCTGCTGTTCTGTGCATGACAATGGCGTTTGCGGCGGAGAGCTATACCATCTCCATTGACGTGCCTGCCGGGACGCTGCACACCGGCGACAGCTTTACCGCGGGTATCACACTGCACGGCAGGGCAGGGGAGAGCGCTCCCTCCACCTTACAGGTGGACGTGATCTACGCCGGGTGCGTCTGTACCGATGCTGCCGTGACGGTGCCGGGGGCGCTGGTCACATACGCGGAGGGACGGCTGTGCATCAGCTATCTGGAGCAGGAGGCCGTATTCGATGAGAAGGGCACGCTCACGCTGGGCACCGCCACGTTTACGGCGGGGAGCACCAACGCTGTCCTGACTGTCAGCGACAGCGCTGCACTAGCCGGCGGCGAGGAGGTATCTGTCACGCTTCCGCAGGCCGTGACGGTCGCCATTTCCGGTGCGACTGTTACGCCGGAGGTCAAGGTAGCCGAGGACGGCACCGCCTCCATCGACGGGACAGTGGTGGCCGGTACCGGCGCCGCGTATGAGCCGGAGGAGAATATATCTGACGGCGCGGGCACAGGGGATACAGACGCAGCTGCAAGCACAGATACAGCCGCTGCGGATAAGGAAGCCCATGATACACCGGCAGGGGAGACGCATACCGCATTGTGGGTAGCTTTGGCGGCGGTGGTCATTGCCTGTGCGGTGCTGCTGATAGTGAAAAGGAAAGGGGCAACAAAATGAAGCTGAAGGGTATTTTCACGGCGCTGCTGGCGGCGGCGCTGGTGTGCCTGCTGCCGGTCACGGCACAGGCCGACGCGGAAACGCAGCCGGCGCTGCTGCTGTCCGCATCCCAGACACTGGTTGAGCGATATAACACGTTCACCGTGGATGTTTTTCTGACGGGCACTCCCGGCGCGGGCATACTCCCGGCGGCGGAGACGCATATCGACTGCGATAACGCCTCCATAGAAGCAACGAGCGCCGGTACGGCGGCCAACAGCAAGATCACCGCGGACGGCACCGCCGTTACGCTGTCCTACTATGGCGAGGAGAGCGCGGTGTTCGATGAAAGCGGCCGGTTCCTGCTGGGGACGATCACCCTGAAGGCGGGGAGGAGCGGCATAGCGACCGTGACGGCTTCCCGCTCCGTAGGCACGGTAGACGGCCTGACGGATGTGGATATTCCGGCGGCCTCCGGTTTCTCCGGCGTGTGCAGCGTGACCATCTATCACTATTCCTCGTCTGCGGCAGAGGAGCCGGTGGGCTCGCCCAAGACCGGGGATATGGGCGCGCTGGCCTACTGCGCCATGTGCGCCGCGAGCGGCGCGGGCACGGCGGCTCTGTGGCTGCGCAGGCGCGGAAAGCGCGGATAACATCGCATAAACGTGTAAAGCAGAGAGGGCAGACGCCCTCTCTGCTTTTGCCTATCAGGAACCGAGCCGGCGGCGCAGACATAGGATGTATCGAGCCGCAAAGCGGTTCGACTACCGACGAAAAAGGAGGAACTTCTCTTGTATACAGAGAGAACGATGCAGGCGGCGCGCGCCGAAACGCAGCCGGCCTGCAGTGACGGTACCGGGCAGCTCCCGTCCTGCGGAGCGCTGGCATTCCCCTATGTGGCGGTGCAGGGCAAGGATCCCGTCCGCTACGACGATCAGGAGGCGCTGCGGCAGGGCACCCTGTTCCCCGGCCTGGATCTGCCGTTTCACAAGGAGCTGCGCTCCCGCTTTCCGCAGGTGGACGGCGCGCTGCTGGAGCTGATGGCACTGGACTTCGCCATTGACGAGCTGGGGCTGTATCTGACCACCCATTCCGACGACCAGCAGGCGCTGGAGCTGTACTGGTCGTACATCCGGCTGGGGCAGGAAGGCCGGAAAAAGTATCAGGAGCAGTGCGGGCCGCTGATGCAGACGGATATCACGCCGGGCAGCTACAAATGGCTCAGCGATCCGTGGCCGTGGGACGGAAAGGGGAACTGAGTCATGTTTGTCTATGAGAAAAAGCTGCAATATCCCGTGAAGATCAAGAATCCCAACCCCAAGCTGGCCGCGGTCATTATTTCGCAGTACGGTGGGCCGGACGGGGAATTGGGCGCATCGCTGCGCTATCTCAGCCAGCGGTATTCCATGCCCTACGCCGAGCTGAAAGGCCTGCTGACCGATATCGGCACAGAGGAGCTGGGGCATCTGGAGATGGTGGGCACCATCGTGCACCAGCTGACCAGAAACCTGTCCGAGGAGGACATCAGGACGGCGGGCTTCGACGCCTATTTTGTGGATCACACGACGGGCGTCTATCCCACCGCGGCATCCGGCTTCCCGTGGTCGGCCGGCTCCATCGCCGTCACCGGCGACATGATCGCCGATCTGACGGAGGATCTGGCCGCCGAGCAGAAGGCGCGGCTCACATACGACAACATCCTCCGGCTCAGCGATGACCCGGATGTGAACGACGCCATCAAGTTCCTGCGCGCCCGCGAGATCGTCCATTTCCAGCGCTTTGGCGAAGCAAAGCGTACAAGAGGGAGGGTGCGCATGCCCTCCCTCGCTGTCGCTGTTACAATATGGGTTCCTGATGACTGACCGCGTCAACAAAGAACACGGTCAGACCGATGTAAACGGCGCAGGCCAGCGCCAGCAGCACGCAGCCGATGATGCAGAGCACGCGCGCCGGTCTGCTCTTTTGCAGGTATTTACAGGCCAGCGCGATCCCTGTCAGCGCGGCTATCAGCAGTACGACGGCTAACCAGAGGGGCATATCTCTACCTCCTTTACACCGGACGGAAGGCGTCGATCACGTCCGTGAACCACTTCAGCTCACGGGTAAAGCGCTGCCGCAGAGCCTCCGGTGTCTCACGACCCTTGCCGGCATCGAAAAAGCTGTGTCCGCTGTGGGCGGCGATATACAGCCGCCCATCGCCGCAGAGCGTAACGGCGAACTCGCTGAAGGCACTGTCCGCCAAGCGGAGGATCCGCTCCATGCGGCTCTGGTTCAGAAATCGCAGTGCCCACTGCTCGTCATCGCAGCTGAGATTGAAGCGCTTGTTGAAGTCCTCATACTCCGTTTTGATGGTGCGGGAGTTGAAAAGCTTATCCAGCTTCCCGCGCGGCCAGAGCGTCAGACCGGTCGGAAGCTGCGTACCCAACCGGCAGAGCATCCACTGACCGGTATAGACTACGCGCTCGTTCTTTTCCCACAGACCCGTTTCCTCCCGCTGTACCTCGTCCACGTCCGTCAGGACGACGGTACACATTTCCGTGGGCAGACCCTCATAAAGCCCGCGGATATATCCGCTGCCCGTGTGGCAGGAGTGGGCCGGCAGAGGAATGTGGGAATCCTCAACATGCAGAGTATGCTCGGCAGGGGAGAGGTCAGTGTTTTCAAAAACAGAGTTCACTACCTCCGGCGCGAGGGTATCGAATACCTGCCGGTCAGCGGCCTCTTTGCGCTTTCCCTGCACCATCTGTCCCAGAGCGAGAAGCACGCCGCCAATGACGATCAATACGATGCTGCCGCCCAGCACGATACCCACTATGGCCACGATCACGCCCAGCAGGGAGAGGAGCTTACCGCCCAATTTGCCGCCCTTGTTTTTCCGCAGCTCCTGCGCCAGCTGTTCGTCTGTCATATTCGTTTTATTAGCCATAATTCACTCCTTCGCTCCTGCGCCGGACAGCGCGGGACTCTCCCGCAGAAGCGTCAGAAGGCGCTCCATGCCTGTCAGCGAGGCTGTGTACCATTTGCGTATACCGTCGATATCCCGCAGATCCAGCTCCTCGGGGACGTCCGCGAAAACATATCTTGAGTTAAGAGCCAGCGTCAGATCGCCGCCACGGAGGACAAGGCCGCACAGCTTGGCGCTGGCGGAAGATGCCTCCAGCTTCTGTACCAGGTCACGAAGCTGCGGCGTGACCTGATCGTCCGCCTCCTGGCCATCCGCCGTGTGAGCGGCAAAGTGCTTCCGGAAGGCGGCAGGGTCGGTGATGTCGTCCTTCTTCCGCTCCCGGAACATATCGTTCAGGGCGATGTCCAGCGCCGGGTCACAGATGTCCTTGCAGCGAACCACGATGCCGCGGAACAGCGTCTCGGTTCGGGTCATCCAGTTGTCGTTGTCGGAGCCGGACTTTTCCTCCACCGTGCGGCGCAGTTCCACGTTGGCCGCGGAGAACCGCAGCCCCTTGTGCTCGCCCTCGTGGAAGTCCG